>Ga0208508_1000328_pt1 | contig 13026 bp, 23 predicted proteins | sample LakWasMeta1_LOW4_2_FD_183853 | JGI IMG/M metagenome (GOLD analysis project Ga0208508, IMG submission 183853) | Freshwater sediment methanotrophic microbial communities from Lake Washington under simulated oxygen tension - Sediment Metagenome... | ecosystem: Environmental > Aquatic > Freshwater >...
TTGCTGATGCAATGTTGGATGGAATATACGCCTGATGATTTGCGGTTGTCAACATAATTTAACTAAGCCAAGAATCTTGCCAAGCTCTACCACTAAGCCGACTCTATGCTCAAATGCAAAGCTGAATCGGTTTAGTGCTTTAGCCTGGCATATGTAGTGACGTATCAAATCCACATCAGCTGATAGCTGTTTCAGTATCTGTGGCTTATTATCTTCATTGCCATACAGGAATGTATTACGCATGATGCGTTGCATCGTCTGGCGTACGTTTTCGCCCCAGGTAATACGAATGTCACGCGGTAGCTTGATAATGTCTTCAAGCAGCTGCATATCAAGATCAGCCGCTTTTGTTTTAAATATGAAGTCTTGTGTATTTGGATTAGCCAGGGCTTTAGCTGTAGCTGATGTATTGAGTTGCTTTTGTGTGATCAGGTCTGCAATCACCTCATTAACAATATCATCTGATACGGTATCGAGCACGTTGCTAGATGCTTCATTTGAAACTTCAATACCATTTTTGGTGAAAGCTACATAAGCCAGGCTATGCTCATTAAATAATGGCCATAAGCGCTGTTTGTAATTAGTTGTTGGAAAGCCAACAAGCAGGTGCGGTGACTTAGCAGGCCCGGCTAATCTGATTTTATATTGCTTCAGAATGTGCAGGGCATAGGCCGACTTATTAAAGGCATGCAGGAAGTTTCCAGCCTGTACCAATACCAGGTGATGCGGATATTGTGCCTGTAACTTGGTGCTGATCTCCACATGTTGATCAGCAGCGCCGAAGGTTACTTCAATACCTTTGATGGATATCGATGTTGTCATTTTTAGTCAAAAATTCCATTTAATGCTACTTGCGTTGCGGCTTGTGTACTTGGTTTATTTGTCAGTAATTCATTCACCATATACGGGATTTGGTTTTTAAGTTCGGCTGGCATATCTTCATAATTTACGCAGTGCAAAGCATTCAGCTGCTTGTAAATTTTTGAATTTCTGCGACCTTTTCCTGTTAGATCCATCACTTCATCAACCTTGCATATTGAGAAATGCTTATTTTCAAAAAGGCTATTCAGAGCTACTTGCGCTACCAGCATTGTTCTTTGCTGTGAAACGCTCAATACTTGATTTGATTCCTGCAACATAGATATTCCAGACTGCATCGAGGTATCCTCTTTCATATTCGAGTTTTGATTCATGCTGTCCGAGCTTGTGTCCGATGATGATCCCGGCTGTGATGCTCGCAGAAAAGATGGCAATATAGATTTCATACATTTTGTTCCTTTCAACCGTCCGCCGTTTCACAGCGGACGGTAACCAGTGACTAGAGACTCTTGGTGCAGCGGAAGCCAACGCTGCGGTAGTCGTAGCCGGGCCAAACGTAGCTGAGATAGAACACGCCGGCATCGCCACCTGAGCGCCAGCAGCCGCCTCGGAGGAGCACAGAGCCGGACCAATTGCCACCACCTACTGAGGTATCGCCAATGCCGTGTTCACCGCTTTTGTAGGGTACAGTTGTGATGGTTGGCGATTCTTTATCGAATGCTTTGGCAATTACGCCATTTTCATCACCTTGAACGTCATCAAACACCCAGCTGTAAATATTGCCGCTGAAGTCATAAACACGCTCTCTATTAGCTAATACATGCCAGCGGCGTTCAGTTGGTTCATTGCTCTCATAGTGACCATCTTGCGCTTCATTAACATTGCCTTGATGGATGCCTAGATATAATTCACCTTCACCAACTTTACCGCTGGTCCAGTTTTCATCCTGGTTAACGATCTGATGCGCGATTGCCAGGTATTGAAGTTCTGTGATCAGTGAATAGCCGGCATCGATGCATGCTTTTTTAGCATTATGAAAGTTGATGTTTGCCCATGGCTTACGATTTGCTACGACAATGGCAGTGCCAATATCTGACTTGCTGCATGCGTATTTACCAACCTTAAAACTTGGTACCACTGTTCCATTTGGTAATGTTGTTTCCGATACCGTTACAAATTCATCATTGTTTTGCATGCTATTACGGACAATGGTACGTAAATCTGATGCCAGGGCTGGGTATTCAACATCGCATGATTTGGCATAGGCGCTGATTGCAGGAATGGCATGTTTATCTGTAGTCAGGTTAAGGACAAAGTATTCTGAGTTTTCATGCTTTTGTCCTTGGGCACTCTGGCCATCGGTACGGATAACATGAAACTTAGGATATAGGCCAATATTGTTGGTATCAGTAACGGTATTCATATGGTTTTCCTTTTCTCTAGTGATTACTTCATTTTGTGGGTAGTTATATTGCCTTCAATAGTGACAACACCATTTTTTGTGGCAAAGCTTTCATGCGGATACTGCTTTTTTTCATTTTTAAAATCATCATTAACCTGTGACGTTAACTGAGGTGCTGTGCCAGGTTTATGAAAAAACTGTGTATCTACGCTGCCATTTACCCTGGCAAAATCAATCTCGGCTTTAGCTGAGTTGATGATTACCTGGCCAACTTCACATACAGCTTTTGCTCGATCTATTTCCATTGGATTTTCTTTATCTTGCAAAGCTGTAAGGGTGCTAAACAGGTGTGCTCTGAGCGCTTGAATGTCGTTCATCTTTTTTAGTCCTTTTATTAATTTGCCTGGTGATCTGTGCCTGCAGCTGATAAAGCTGCGCGATCTCTTTACCGTATTTGTGGTAGCTATTGCGCTGGCAGTTTTGCTTTTTATCGATGATTGTTAAGTTAATAATGCTGATATTTTGTTTATTGCCATCTACAAAAGTTACGATATAGCTTTCAGGAACCGGGCCATGCATACGTTCATAAATAATGCGATGAAGCAGCCGCCACTTGAACATGCCTTCTTCAATTTTTATTTCAGAATAGCCATCCCTTGATATTCTTATAGTGCCAACAGGTTTGTGATTGGCCGGCTTATGTCCTGCCTTAAATTGCGTTGGCATCATGCGTGGATCATTGCCAACCTTTTTGCCTTTATTTGGTGGAGTCTGACCTTTTTTAAATCGGTATTGCTCTCCTGCGCTACTATCTGATCTCAATTTTTGAGCCATTGGACTATCTTTAAACCATTGTGACTTCTTAACCCCTGCATGCCATGCAAGGTTGTATAGCTGATGGATATTGCAATTAAATAGCTTGGCTAATGCTGCTGATTTTGTGCATGGATAAAGTGCAGTAAGCAGCTGAATCTCTTCTTCAGTCCACTTTCTTTTTTTGCTGATCAGGCCGCGTGATTTAGTCATTTGCGCTATCCAGCAATATTTGCAGCTGAGCAGTTTTAGCAATGCTGACTATCTTTTGACGGTCAGATGCTCTGAATGCTTTACGGCACTTATCCAGGCAATCAAGTGCATTCTTGATGTTTTCTTTTGTTACTGGAACGTTATTTTCTAGCCTGGCGCAAACAGTTCTCAGGGGGTTAAGGTTTAGTTCAAGATGCAAATCACGATTTAGCTTCTGCCAGGTAAAAATCCATCCAGATAATGATGGTGTGATTTCAGTCCAGATTCCGGCATTATCTCTAAAGACCGGAACCCCTTGAATTGAATCAACGGATCCATGGCTGATCTGCTCAAGTATGCTTTGTGGCATATCAAATACAGTGAACTCATCCAGTAGGGCAGGTAATGGCACTACGCGCTCGGAATAAACCTTGCCACGGCGCTCATTACGTTCTGCCTGTCTGCGTTGTGCACGGTTCATTTATGCCACCAATCATGAGCTTTCATGCTTGCAGTAATGGCAAATGGCCCTGCTATCAGATATGCAGTAATATCAAGCCAGCCAGCCTGTGGCACTGTTTTAAATAAAACAAGATTAGAGAGTGCAATTGCAAAGCTAGTGAAGAATGCTGCTTTATAGTGGCCATTGTTTACATTTAGGCTTTGGAAGCCCAATGCAAATACCAGGATAAAAGTGCTGATAAAAATGAGTGCGGCCGTAATCATGCTGCAGCCTTTGTATTCACGGCGATTAATTCAAGCTCAGCTTCTTTAATATGCTCTATATGTTGTGTAAGCATATTAATAATGGCTTGTGCATCATCTGCTGAAAGGTTTTGCTGTAGCCTGGCAGTGCCTGTTTCTACGCAAATAATTGCGGCTATCATTTCGCCATCTGATGGAACCCAGTCTCTAATCCATACAGAAGTTTCGAACCTGGTATTACCGATGTTAGCGGTTTGTGTATTGTGTGTATCTGGATTAAATTTCATAGTGTCCATCCTGCTAAATCCCATGCTCCGCGTAATGAGTAACCACGATTTTTGTAATAGTGGCGCGTTAATTTGATGCGTTTTAATAGCTTTTTCATTTGAATACTCCGATATTCATTGAATCGCATAGCGCGTAAGTGATGGCTACGATGCAAATGATCACTACAGCAACTCGCAGCGCGTCATAAATGAAGTTGCTGGTTTGAAGGCTCATGATTAAGCAGCTTCAGGGCTAGTGCAGATTTGCATACGGCGTTGCTCAGCTGCATCATGCATACTGATAACATTACTTTTAACCTGGTCTGGACGATGTACAACACGTAGGCCCATTGATTTAGCTTCATCGATAATTGTTTGCACAGTACGGATATCTGTTTTTTCTGAAATTTGCGTATTCATCATGATTAGCCTCATAGTTTTTGATACCAGTACGTTTTTTGCACTGGGGCTGACTTAGCTTTAATTTCTGCCAGCCTGTTTAAGCAAATAGCCAGGGCTTTATTTGCCATGGCATGTTCAAACGTATACCCAAGCCTTGGAAGATGAGATGTATTAAATGCAATTTGAAGTGCTGTTTCTGATGGCATTTTCAAAACTCCCTAATGGTTTTTAGGTGACGCTTTGAAACATAATAAAACAATTGTTTTTAATAAGTCAACAACATTTGTTTTCTTTTATTGAAATAAACAATGAATAAAACAACAATTTATGAAATTTAGGCAAAAAAAATCCCGCTCAATGGCGGGTTTTTTTTAATATTAAATTTTATTTAAATAGAAAAATATCTAGCATTCTATTTTTTCACCAGCTGCCCATTTAATTGCTTTTTCGGCATGTTTTTCCCAATTTGCATTACCCCAGTATAGTGATGCTTTTGTTTCTGTGTTGGAAATTTCTTCTAAATTTATACTTAACCAAATATTTGCTCCAGAAGTTGCACCAGCTGAAATTACTGATATTTCTCCACTATTATTTTTTTTAAACGATACAACTTTATAAATACGAAGCGCATAACATTCACTAACCTTAGTCAAAAGATTGTCATAAGAAGTATCTAATGGTAATGAAATAACAATAGACTTTTTAGATGGAGTAGATCTAACTTGATCAAATGATGTGAAGTTACTTGCACAACTAGATAAAAGAAATAAAAAGAATAAAACAAAATAGTTGCAGGTGATTTTCATCATCAAATTATCTCTCTTTATTTATTACTGATTTTTTAAATAATTATACTTAGTATATTAGTTATTATTTTCTTCTATTTTTACCAGAATAAATAATTACTCCGCAGATAGTGCTTTCTTTTGGAACTTTTATAATTCGATTTGGATAGTCAGGATTGAGAGCTAAAAGAAATTTACCCTCAGAAGTTATTTGTAATCGCTTAAATGTTGCATTTCCTGTCTCATCTCTGACAATTACATCATCATTATGCCGGGCTTGAACTTCAGGATCTACAAATATATGCCATCCTTCTTGATATTCTGGCGCCATTGAATCACCAACAACAAGAAGTGCAAAAGTTTTATCGCTATGAGGAGTGCCACAAATAAGCCACTCTTCTGCATCATTTAAATTATACACATGCCCCACGTCACATAACTCCCCAGCCCTTACCCACGATATTAGTGGACATCTTTTTATTTGTATTGAGCTTTCTACAACGTTGACGTTTGTAGAATCTAATTGCATTTTTCGTGAAAACACTGGCTGGTCATAGCCTTTGGTTTCATAAAGTAACTCTTCGATTGTAACTTTTAAAGCTTCTGCAAGTATTGAAGTGAATTTTGAAGTACTGCTATCACGTTTTTCAAGCGCACTTATTGCACCCTGAGAAACAATATTATTTGTTAAATCAGATAATTCATATTGAGTAAGCCCCTGGGCTTCTCTGATTCTTTTTAAATTTTCACCTAATGCCATTTTGCCACCTTAAAACAAATGTATTAAATAAACAAACAACAATTGTTTGACATTTTGAAAACAATTGTTTTATACTGAATCGCATATGGAAAGCTTATTAAAAATAATTAGCATCAACAAAGGACAATCTAATTTTGCTGATGCATTAAAAAAACTTGCTCCTGAATCTAAGATTCAGCAGGGCCATATTAACAATTGGCTTAATAGAGATTTTAAAGTGCCTGCAGAATGGGTTATTTATAGCTGCCAAACTGTTGGGTTTGAAGTTACGCCTCATGAGTTGCGTCCAGATTTATATCCGCATCCATGTGATGGACTTCCAGAACACTTACGGAGTGCAGCATGACCTTAACTCCTAAGACAATTAATAAACTTATTGAGCAAATCAAGCAGCCATATGGCGGTGAAGGTATTTATATCGCCAAACATATCAAGCGTTGCCCAAGATTCTTGAAAACAATGCGTCGACCTCATTGCGTGCGATTGTCTGAAATTCATCGTCATAGCCTTTCTTGTCCATGCGTTCATTTAAAACGTCGTATGCGGTTAAAGAAAGTCTTTGCAATAAGGGTTTGTCAGCGGGGATTAGCATGAACATCAGTCTGCTTACACACAATAAGCCTTCATGGCGTGCAGCTAGTTCTCTATGCGCATTAACTAATTCTTCAAGTCTATCTTCAAGTTCTAGCAATCTGTTGTCAGTCATGGGGCTGTCCTTTAAAAATATGTTGTTAATCGGATGTGAGAACTCTGATTCTAACATTAAGAATAGCCCCACCTTTTCCCGCCGTGCCGGTACGGTTGTATACCGGATATGCCAGAGAACTGGTCGTATTGCCTCCAACTTTAATACCCGCAGCCGTTTAACGGTTGTGGGTATCTTTTTCTCTGGATCAGTACGCAGATTAGTCATGGCTTTGTTTCATTCAGTTGTTTCGGTAGTTGCAGTATCTATTTTGTATTAATAAGAAAAAACGGCTATTCCTCATGGAATTAGCCGTTTTGTATCGGAGGTGAATATGATTGCGAGTACAAATGTTATGGATGCAGCGTTTCATACTGCTCACGACTTCCCTGGTGGAATTCATGCATTGGCTCAGCGTATGGGCAATGTTAGTCCTAATGTCCTAAATAAGAAAGTTGACCCACGCTCTGAATCTCATCATCTGCGCCTGGATGAAAGCGTAAAGATTCAATCCATCACTGGCGACTTCCGCATGCTGCAAGCGATGGCATTCACATTAAATCATGTAGCAATCCCATTACCTGACATCAGCAATAGCGGTGATATGTCTATGCTTGATGGCTTTATGGATATTCTTACTGAGTTAGGACAGTTTGCCAAAGAGTTCCAGTTGGATTGGGCAGATGGTCGAATTAGTAAAGAAGAATTAGTCAGAATTAAAGCAGAAGCAGCTGACGTCCAAGGTCGCTTGGCAATGTTTGTATCACGCATATCAGAGATTGCAGAGGAGTAGCTGATATGGCTGACATATATGATCAGGCAACTGACCGTGAGATGAGAGACCGTGAGATTGCATTGGCAAATATCCGCGCTCAATCAAGTACAAAGCCAAAGCTTCCAGTAGTTGGCACTTGCTATAACTGCGGTGAGCTTATCTCATCTCCTAAAACATTCTGTGATTCAGATTGCTACGATGATTGGAAGAAACGCTGCTTGCGTCATAAATAACCCCGTACCCCTTTGGCAGATAAGAAGAAACGAAAATGAAAACAGAAAGATTTGAAACCAAGATTGAATTTTTCAAAAGGTACTCCCTGACAGTAGTCAATACGGGTCGAAACGAGCGCGAAATGCCGCTAGGTTTTGAATATTAAAGTTACTGAAATTTTTAACACTTACTTGGATGCTCTCATGGTCACATTAACAATAAAAACAGATTTCAAAGATGTGCAGAGCATGCTGGATAAGATGTCATGGAACCTGCAGCAAAAAGTAATCCCTGCTGCATTAAATAAAGTTGCAGCAAAAGCAAAAACAGAAATGACCAAGGCAATTACATCTGAATTTAATTTGCGAGGCGATGAAGTCCGTTCAAGATTAAGAATAGTTAATGCAAGAAGAGACTTCAAGGACTGGATGGTTGTACTTGACCCTTTTGCATCTGGAAGAAGAAAGGGAATGTCTATCAATATGATCAGATTTTTAGAGAATAAAGTGACATTAGCTGAAGGACGCCGCCGGGCTAAAGCTGGTACCAGAAACCAGCTTCACTTCAAAATTAAAAAACAAGGTGGAAAGTCAACATTAAGTGGCTCTTTTATTGCAACTAACAAGCGTACTGGTGGTACTGCTGTATTTACTCGCGTTGGCAATGAAAGATATCCAATTCAAGCCAAACAGACTATTGATGTTCCTCAGATGTTCAATACAAAACGTATAAATTCTAGAGTTGTTGAACGTATTAATAAAGAGCTAGCAATTGAATTTGAACGGGCCATTAAAGCTGTTGAAGGTGGAATCATACGATGAGTACCTGGCGCAATTATGATGAAGTGATCAGTACTCTAGTTTCACATGGATTTATTGTGAGCTCTCTTGATATTGGACGTATGGTGCGTGTTAAACGTGAGGGCCATGATCAAAAAGGATGGTATAGCCTCCATGAAATTACACTTGATGATGGCGGAAGCGCATTAATAGGTTCATTTGGTTATTGGTTTGGCGGTGAAGCTTACAAAGAAAAAGTTTCTCCAGGTAAAGGAATTAATTTAAATAAGAACCAGCTGGCGGCAATCAAGGCGCAGCATGCTGAAGCTACGAAAAAAGCAGAAGCACGCCGTAAGTTTGATGCTTATAAAGCAGCAAAAGAGGCTACCAGGTATTGGTCCCTTTGTATCAATGATGGCTCTTCATCATACCTGCAGCGTAAAAATGTAGGCGCTCATGGACTACGCTTCCCATATTCAGGTGCTGATGGATTTGCAATTCCGATGAATGACACGATGGGACGTATTCATGGATTACAAATAATTAGAGGTAAAGACCGCGGAAACAAACTTGAAAAACAATACTGGCCAAAAGGGTTAGATAAAAAAGGAAAATTTCACCTGATTGGTGGAGCCCCTCAAGGTGTGCTGTTAATCGCTGAAGGTTATGCGACAGCTGCAACGATATATGAGGCATGCAATCTTCCGGTAGCAGTGGCATTTGATGCTGGTAATCTGATGCCAGTGGCACTGGAACTGCATAAAAAATTCCCGCGTACTAAGATTTTAGTATGTGCTGATGATGATTATCTAAGTGATGGTAATCCTGGTGTGAAAGCTGCGGAATCAGCAGCACTTTCTGTTAGCGGAGCATGGATAAAGCCAGACTTTCCATATGATCGTGAAGGTAAAAAGCTTACTGACTTCAATGATCTAGCAAACTTCCCGCAATGCTCTAATAGCACTGTAATGGTGCAGATTACGGACCGCCTCAACCAACTTGGATGGGGTTCAGTAGTGCCGCGTGCGGCATCTACCCAGCAGGGGGGAGGGGACAACAGGGGAACGTTGAAACCTTTACTCGATGTCGGTGAAGCGGTAGAGAGATATAGCCTGATATATGGTGCAGGTGGAACGATGTATGACCATCAAGAGGCTAGTCTCATCCCAAAATCTGATGTGCTTGATATATGTGTTGATCATGCCTGGCGTGAATGGAAACTTAATCCATTACGCAGCGTAGTTCGTTTGAGTGAAGTTGGCTTTGACCCTACTGAAAAAGATAAAAGCATTATTTGTAATTTATGGGGTGGTTGGCCAACTGAACCAAAAACTGGTCAATGCGGTACTTTATTGAGCTTGCTTGAACATTTATGCAGCGGTGAAGAGTCCGGAAATAAAGATGTATATAACTGGGTTTTGAAATGGCTGGCATATCCGCTTCAGAATAAAGGCGCCAAGATGCGAACTGCATTGATATTCCATGGCCCACAGGGTGCTGGTAAAAACCTTTTCTTTGAAGCCTATGCGCAAATATTCGGTAAATATTCAAGAATTGTTGGCCAGGCTGAGATCGATGATAAGTTTAACGATTGGGCCAGCGGTAAATTATTCATGATTGCCGATGAAGTAGTAGCAAGGCAGGAGCTGTTCCATATAAAAAACAAGATCAAGGCGCTGATCACTGGCGACACAATCCGCATCAATCCGAAAAACGTGGCAGCACATGATGAAAAGAATCATGTGAATATCGTTTTCTTATCAAATGAGAAGCAGCCGCTGGTGCTGGAAAAAGATGACCGGCGCTTTGCTGTGATATGGACACCTGAAAAACTGCATCCTAATTATTACTCGGATGTAGCTGAAGAAGTTAAAGAGGGCGGGATTGCAGCTTTGCATGACTATCTTCTGCAGCTGCCGCTTGGTGATTTTGATGAACACAGTAAGCCGCCTATGACTAAATCAAAACAGGATCTGATTGATATTAATCTTGATTCTACTGATAGGTTTATCCAGGAGTGGACTTCAAATGAACTTGATTACCCTGTTTGTCCATGCCTCAGTGATGATTTATACAGATGCTATAGCGATTATTGCAAGAAAAACGGGGTGATCAGGCCACGTGATATGGGTCAGTTTATCGGAAATATCGCTAAAACTTATGGATGGGCTAAATCAAAACCGCGTATTTATAACGATTATCACTTCTCTGGTGAGCAGAAACAGCGTGCAGTAATTTTCCCTCCAGAGAATTTCTATGCAGAAAAACATATTAAGACTTCAGATATGACTGTTGCGCAATGGATTACTACTTGCGTTTTAGACTTTAAAGAAGCATTAAGGCCGTCAAATGACTAACAATGTTACAGGTGTGATGGGGTATGTGACGGGGTATGTTACGGGCAAAACCAGCGCCGTTATTGGCTTGTTACGGGTGTTACGGGGTTTTGTTCCTGCGCGTGCACGTGAATATAAAAATAATATATCTATATTTTATAAATATATTTCTCACGCACACGTGAATATACCCGTCACACCCGTCACACCCGTAACACGCCTTTATACATGCGCATTTCGGATGTTACGGGGTACACATACCCCCATCACACCCCATCACATACTTTATTCGCTATGAAAGAAGAGAGTATTAAAGAAGTAGTTGACAGTTTTAAAGAGGCTTTTGGCTTGGTTGAATTTAAAGCGACTAATAACGAGACAGGGCAGGTAGGCGGTAGTAGAAACTGGAAAGAGCCGCCTAAAGCTCGATTAGAAATTACCGGTGCTGATTACCTGGCACTTGGCAAGTTAGGAAAACTGGTACCAGCGGAAGGTGTGATAGCTGGATTAATGAAAATTGAATTAGGTAAACGATAAATGGCACAAAAAGTATTAACTGCAAATGCAGACAGAGCTAAATGCGAGGGGATAGGGTGCGCATTTAAAACATCATGTGGACGTTACCTTAGACCAGATGCAAATAATCAATCATGGGCCTCTTTTTATGCATTGCCTGGTGATGATTGTGATGAGTTTGAAGTAATTTTAGTGATAAACGATAAATGACTATTGAACGTAAAAGCCAGTTTGCAAAGCGTATTAACCGCGCACCAAGCTATATTACAGAGCTCATAAAGCATGGAAGAATTGTGCTTACTAAAGATGGAAAGCATGTGGAAGTTGAAGCGTCTTTGGAAAAGATTGAAGCTACCGCCAGTGGAGCTAATCCTGCAGTATCCGCCAGGCATGAAACAGCACGTAAACAGCCGGCACGTAAAAAAAGAAAAGCAGTAGATGTGAAGGAAGGAAGTCGCCAGCATTATGAACGTGAAACGCAGGCACTAAAAAACAAATCGAAAGAATTAAATTTTGACCTGGCATTGGGTAAACGTTTCATGGTTAGTGATGTAAGACGTGAAGCGCTGGCACTTGGCAATACACTACGCGCTACGGTTGAGAGACTAATTGACCAAACTGCACCGCGGTTGAGTGTTATGTCTGACTCTGCATTGCGTAAGCAGCTGCTGCAGGATGAATTAAAAGTATTAAGAACGGTAATTAAAGCTGAGTTTCCACGTGCTATGCGTAGATTAAAGAAAGGGAATAAACAAAATGCTTAATATGGCAGATCTAAAAACAGAAGAAGCACGCCTTAATTCCGAGATAGCAATCAAAGAATATGAAAAAGCATTAAGTGAAACCTGTACATTTGAAACAGTAATTGCATCTGCAATTAGAACAAGGAAGCTGATGCTTCGACTTGTAGATAGGATGGAATCACGTTTACTGAATGCAATTGATGGGGAGTACGACGAAACCCGCGTGCATTATCTGATGAGCGACTGCATGCTGGATATGATGCGAGAATTAAGTAATAAAGTTGAGTCTGCAAATATGTCTTTACCTGCTTTTGCAGAATATTTCAAACGAGGTGCTAAGCCACGCGATCTGCTGACAGTTTCACAATGGGCTGACCGTTACCGCTGGTTGCAGTCTGGTACCAATTCACCAGGGCGCTGGAATACTGCATTGACGCCATACCTTCGTGAGATTATGGATAGTCTTAGCGAGCATAGCCCGGTGCGCAGCACAGTATTCATCAAATCATCCGGTGTAGGCGGAACAGAAGCCATGTATAACTGGCTTGGTTATGTCATGCATCATCTTCAAAACAAGGATTTACTGGTAGTGGTGCCTACTCTGGAACTGCGTGACCGCTCATTCAATCCGCGCCTGGCTAAAATGCTTGATGAAACTGAAGCATTGGCTGAATTAGTCAGCCATGCAAGCAGGAGTAAAACTAATCGTGGTGACTTGATGGAGTATGGGGCACGCTCCCGTATTATCAAGGCCGGTGCAAATTCACCTGATAGCCTGCGTTCTGACCATTTACCTTATGTGATTTGTGATGAAGTCGATGCATTCCCATGGGAT
>Ga0208508_1000329_pt1 | contig 12995 bp, 10 predicted proteins | sample LakWasMeta1_LOW4_2_FD_183853 | JGI IMG/M metagenome (GOLD analysis project Ga0208508, IMG submission 183853) | Freshwater sediment methanotrophic microbial communities from Lake Washington under simulated oxygen tension - Sediment Metagenome... | ecosystem: Environmental > Aquatic > Freshwater >...
TGACAAGGCGCAGCAAACCATCGTAAAAACAGGCATGCGGCAGAATGGCCAGGTTGAGATTCTGGAAGGGCTGCAAGCCAATGACACCGTGATTGTGGATGGTGCAGGTTTTCTTACAGACAAGGCGCCGGTAAAGATAGCGGCAGACCACCTGTCAGCAAAACCATAATCACAGCAAACAATAAAAAAACCGACTATAGCCCACTAAAAAGAATACCTCATGACGCTGCCCGAACTATCGATTAAACGCCACGTTCTTGCCTGGATGCTTTCAGGTGTTATTGTTTTATTCGGCATCATTTCTTATCAGCGTATCGGGGTTGACCGTATTCCGGCGATCGATTTCCCCATCATCGTGGTCAACACCACGCTGCGTGGCGCCAACCCTGACGTGGTCGATACCAGCATCACCGGCATTATTGAATCGGCAATCAACACCACGCCGGGTATCGAGCATATTCAGTCGACCTCTTCACCCGGCGTATCCACCATCACCATCACCTTTTCACTCGATAAGAATATCGACGTTGCCTACAACGAAGTGCAGGCCAAGGTGAGCCAGATTCTGCGCCGCCTGCCCGATGATACCGACCCGCCTGTAGTGCAGAAGGTCGATACCAACGCCTCTGCCGTGATATGGCTGGCACTAAGCGGCGACCGCACCATACAGCAGCTGAACCTGTACGCTAACAACGTACTGAAAAAGAAATTCGAGACCATCAATGGCGTGGGTGAAGTCACGCTGGGCGGCCGCCGTGACCGAGTCATTCGCGTCAACATTCAGCCGGAGCGCATGGCAGCTTACAAACTCACGGCCAATGACTTGATTGCCGCCTTCAACCGCGAGCACATCCAGCTGCCAGGGGGCTTTCTGGTCAGCAAACAGTCTGAACAGCTATTGAAACTGGACCTCGAGTTCCACCATATCAAAGACCTGGCCGAGCTGGTAATTGCTAGCAATACCGGCGTGCCAATCCGCCTGAAGGATGTAGCCACCATTGAAGACAGCATCACCGACAACCGCCAGATAGCGCGCTACAACGGCAAGCCGACAGTAGGCCTGGGCATGGTCAAGATTGCAAATGCCAATACGGTTGCGATTATCCAGGAGGTTGAGCGCAGGCTGGAACAAGACATACGCCCTAACCTGCCACCTGGCATGGAACTGGAAATCTCCACCAACGACTCTATTTTCATCAATCAGCTGGTCGCCTCGTTAAAAGAACACCTGGTTGAAGGCACGCTGCTAGCCGCGCTGATTGTATTCATATTCCTGCGTTCGCTGCGCTCTACCTTGATTGTAGCCACTGCGATTCCGGTATCACTCTTGGCGGCAATTGCCGTGATGTATTTTTCCGGATTCACTTTCAACTCGATGACGCTGCTGGCGCTATTGCTGTTGATTGGCGTGGTAGTGGATGACGCGATTGTGGTGCTGGAGAATATTTACCGCCATCGCGAGCACATAGACCCTAACCCTATCAGCGCTGCGCTTAATGGCTCGCGTGAGGTAACGTTCTCGGTAACCGCTGCATCGCTTTCATTGGTATGTATCTTTGCACCGGTCATTTTCATGGATGGCATGGTTGGCAAGTTCTTCAACTCATTCGGCATCGTGGTCACTTTTGGCGTACTGGCCTCACTATTTGTTTCATTGACGCTGACACCGATGCTCTGCTCACGCTACCTGTCTGTAGGCCACAAAGAAAACAGCATTTACACGTTCATAGGCAAAGTGCTGGGTAGTCTGGATAAAGCTTATATCAGGCTGCTGCATACCTCGCTGAAGCATCGCGGCCTGGTGATGCTGATTACGGTTGTTTTTGTTGTTGTCAGCGGCTACCTTTCATTCAAATACGTTGAGAAAGACTTTATCCCGGAATCGGATGAAAGCAGTTTTAGCATCACTATTAAAACCCCCTTGGGCTCAACGCTGGAATACACCGATTCACGTCTGCAGGCGGTTGAAGCCGTGATTGCCAGCCATAAGGATGAAGTGGCCAGCTTCTTCTCTACCATAGGCTCCGGCTCTCGCGGGCAGGTGAACCAGGGCAACGTCAATGTGCGCTTGAAACCGAAAGAAGAGCGTAAAAAGAGCCAGCAGGCCCTCATCAAGCAGCTTAAAAAAGAGCTGGATACCATCCCTGGGGTACGCGCCCTGCCATCGCCGGCATCCGTGGTGCGCGGCCAGCGCTCGGAAAAACTGCAATTCAATCTCACCGGCACCAACCTGCAGGAGGTTGGCCGCCTTGCAAAACTCTTGCAGCAGGCACTGGGCAATAACGCAGACATGGGTAAGGTCGACCTGGACGTGCAGCTCGACCTGCCGCAGCTCAACGTGCAGATTGACCGCGCCAGGGCAGCCACCATGGGCCTGAATGCTACCGACATTGCCACTGCCATCAGCTTGTATGCTGGCGGGCTTAACGTTGCCAAATACAACGATGAACCCGGCGATGGGCAGCGCTATGACATTCGCCTGAAAGCCTCCGAAGCAGACCTGAAAAATGTGGCTGACATGCGCAAGATATTCCTGCGCAGCTCGAATGGCCAGCTGGTGCGCCTTGATGCGGTAGCCGAATTCAAGCCGGAGCTGGGCGCTGCGGTTATCGGCCGCTACGACCTGCAGTATGCGGCCAACTTTTACGCCAACCCCGGCATGCCTCTTGGTGAAGCGGTGAATCTGGTGAAATCCACTGCGGCAAAAATAGTGCCGGCAGAGTACAACGTCAAACTGACAGGCCAGGCCGAAGAGTTTGGCAAAACCTTCAAGAACATCCAGTTCGTGTTCCTGCTGGCATTCGTGCTGCTGTACATGGTGCTTGCCAGCCAGTTCAACTCATTCATACAGCCATTCATCATCATGCTGGCACAGCCGCTGGCGATTATCGGCGGCCTGATTGCCCTGCTGATCTCCGGCGACACGCTGAATATGTACTCCATGATTGGCCTGGTACTGCTGATTGGCCTGGTAGCCAAGAACTCGATTCTGCTGGTAGACCTCACCAACCAGCTGCGTGACAAAGGGGTGGATATCAACGATGCATTGAAAGAAGCCTGCCCGATTCGCCTGCGCCCGGTGGTGATGACTTCACTCACGATTATTCTTGCACTGCTGCCGGCAGCCATGGGCTTAGGTGCAGGCTCTGAAACCAACAAGCCATTATCAGTGGCAATTATCGGTGGCATGGTTTCATCTACGCTGCTGACACTGGTCGTAGTGCCGGCAGCGTATTCACTGGTGATGCATGGATTAAAAAAATGGGAGTCATATCAATGGCTCCCGTTTAAGAAATAGGTTTATTAATGCCGGGCAATCACGGCAACCCCTAGCATTAACGGGGCCGTGCCAGCCAGCGCAGTAGCATCAAATGATTTTTTCTAGCGTCTCCAGCTGCAGGGCAGCCAATTTAGGCTGCCACATTTCCGGATTCACCGGAAACGGCTCAAAGACACCGGTTCTGCGATAGCCGCGCCGCTCGTAAAAAGCGATCAGCTCATGCCGCACGCTAATCACATGCATCAGGAATCTATTCACGGCCCAATGCTGTCGGGCATAGTTTTCAGCATATGCCAGCAGCTGCTTGCCTATGCCGTAACCCTGCATGGCCGGGTTAACTGCAAACATGCCGATATGCGCGGCATCTGCTATTTTTTCCAGACAAACCGTGGCAACAATTTCACGGCCGATAGTACATAAGAGGAGGATGCTGGCAGCAGCCTGTTCTGGCTGAATCAGACGCTGCACATTGCCATTATTGACACGCAGGCCATCAAGCAGGTCGGCTTCTGTAGTCCAGCCCTGGCGGCTGGTTTCGCCGCGATAAGATGCATTTACCAGCGCTGCAATCTCGGCTGCATCCGCAACCGCTGCCAAACGAAAAGATAAAGCTGCCATCTGCAAACCTATCTGGCTTGGCCTGCCAGTTTCTGCACCACCAGGCTGCCCACCATATCGCCCTGCACATTCACAGTGGTACGCAGCGTATCCAGCAGCCTGTCTATCGGCAGCAGAATTGCGATGGCCTCGGCGGGCAGGCCAACCGACTGCAGCACCATGACCATGGTCACCATGCCCGCACTTGGAATACCGGGTGCACCGACCGCTGCAATCATCGCCGTGAAAAAAACTATCAGCTGCTGTGCAAAAGTTAGTTCAACACCAACTAAATTAGCAATGAACAATGCCGCGATTGCTTCATACAGCGCGGTGCCATCCATATTCACCGTTGCCCCCAATGGCACAACAAAACCCGCAATTTCAGGTTTTACCTTTAAATTGTGGATAGCGCAGCGCATGGTAACAGGCAGGGTGGCGTTGCTGGAACTGGTGGCAAAGGCAGTCAACAGGGCCTCGCGTGCACCACGCCAGAACGCCAGCGGCGACTTGCCGGTAATCAGGTATAGCAGCAAGGGCAGCACTATTACCCCATGGGTGAGGGTGACGCCTATTACCACCACTACAAATTTGGCGAGTGTGGCAACCATGGCGGCATCCTGTGTGGCAACCAGCTTGATCAGCAAGGCCATGATACCTAATGGCGCCAGCACCATGACCCAGCCTACGATGCGCATGGTGATTTCCTGCGCCTCCTGCAATAGTGCCAGCATGTTTTTGTAACGCTCGCCCCCCATCACCAGGGCAATACCCAGAAACAGCGCAAACACCACAACGGCCAGCACATTGCCCTCGCTGAGCGCTTTAAACGGGTTTACAAATAACCCATGTATGAACTGGTTGGCAAATTCAGATGGCGTAATCTGGGTAGCAGAAAAATTTTGCATGGCATTGCTGAAAAGGGAAATCTCCAGCCCGCTGCCTGGCTTGAAATAAAGGCTGGCAGCCATGCCTAGCGTGATGGCGATTGCCATCGTAAACAGAAAAAAGACCAGAGTCGTGATCCAGACGCGATGCATCTGGCGGTGCTGGCGTAAGTTGGCGATACCCACCGTAATAGAACAGAACACGAGCGGAATCAGAATCATCTTCAGCAAATCGATAAACAGCATGCCCGCCAGACCTGACACATACAGCCCAGCCTGCACCGCTGCATGCGCAGGACCGAGCACATGAAAATACAAACCAACCATGACACCAAGAATCGCGCCGATCAATATCTGAGTATTATGGCTGGGCAGTTTCATAGGCTAGATATCGGTTTTAGATTTAGCCGCTTTTGCTTTCACTGCCTTTTCTGCCTTGGGCTTAGCTTCTGCTTTAGGCTTAGCTGCCTTTGTTTCAGCTTTGGCAGTTTTAGGTGCGGCGGCTTTTTTAGCAGCCGCCTTTTTAGCTACAGGCGCTTCAACAGACACTTCTTCAACAACATCTTTTTCTCCGGCTACGGGTTCTGTACTCTCAGTTTTGGCAGCAGGTGCATCAGACTTCTCAAATACCGCGGCAAAGAAGCCATCGGTATTATGCAGATGCGGCAACAGTTTCAAATAATTGCCGGTATCAAGATTGATTTGCTGCTGCGCGAGGATTTCCGCTGCATTCATCAATCTGAAATCCGGATGCGCAGCCAGGAACTGCTCTGCTATCTTTTCATTTTCATCTTCGAGCAGACTGCAGGTCGCATAAATCAGGCGGCCACCGGTTTTTGTGAGCTTGGCAGCACGCGCCAGAATATTGGCCTGCTTCACGTTCAGCTCGGCAACATCTTCTGGCAACTGGCGCCATTTCAGGTCAGGGTTGCGGCGCAGGGTGCCCAGGCCGCTGCATGGCGCATCGACCAGCACACGGTCAAATTTGCCATTCAGGCGTTTCAGTTTAGGGTCGGTCTCGCTGCTGATCACTTGTGCATGCAGGTTGCTTAAGCCAGAGCGCTTGAGGCGCTGCCCCAGGTTATGCAGGCGTTTCTCAGACACATCAAATGCATACAGACGGCCGGTATTACGCATCAGTGCGCCTATCGCCAGGCTTTTGCCGCCGGCACCGGCACAAAAGTCTGCCACCATCATGCCGCGTTTAGGCGCTACCAGAAATGCCAACAACTGACTGCCTTCATCCTGCACCTCAATCTTGCCTTCAGTAAACAATACGTGGCGACCGATGTTCATGCGGTTAGGCATGCGGATACCGATTGGTGAATAAGGTGTTTTGGCGATGTTGGTTTCACCGGAAGTGTTTTCAGCGATGAATTTTGCCAGCACATCATCACGGTTACCCTTAATGGTGTTCACGCGCAAATCCAGCGTGGCCTGCTCATGCATGCTGCGGCCTATGGTGAGCGCCTCAGCCTCGCCATACTGGGCCACCAGTTTATCCCAAAGCCAGTCACGCACATCGGCCTGTACCGCTAGCGGCAGGTTCTCTGTGGATTTGGCCTTAATCATGTGCGCCCATTCTTTCTGCTGTTCGTTCAGCATAGGCTCAAGCTCACGGATACTCATGCCCTGTACGCGCAGCAGGTATGCCAGAATCAGCTTACGTGCATCATCCGGGTCATCTTCTTCATTGGCAGTAACCGTGCTCAGAAAACGCAGACGGCGCAAAACGCCATAGACACTTTCAGCGACAAATGCGCGCTCTTTAGTACCAAGGTCACGGTTGTTGCGGAAAAACTCGCTCAATTTGGCATCCGCCGGGCTGCTGAATGTCAGCAGGTTAGAGAGAACAACGGCGGCTTGCCGAATCAGGTTAGGCGTCATATTGGTTTTCTTTACTTAAGATTTGTTTGGTTTCTGGCAGCATGCCTGGCCTTACAGCCAGTTATGCTGCCATGCTTCTACTCTATGTGAAGCTCGGTCAGGGTCTGTTCCAGCTTCTGCTCATTGTCATCCACCATCAGAATGCGCACCGGCACATAGTAATGGTCTTCTGCCAGCCACAATTCTTTGGTATCCGTCTTGTTCTGGTCTTGCTGTGCAAGGTGCAGCGTTCTGTACTGTTCAGCCGGGGTAGCAATGGTTTCAGATTCAGGGTTGATGCGGTACTGGTACTGGTTAAGCTTTTTGCCTGTAGTCAGTGTCACCGTGATTGAATCTTTCAGTAGTGCTGGCATATACATGAACTGGTAGGCATAGCTCGCCAGATCCTGCGTACCTGCTGCCAGCGGCGCTTCCTTTACCTTGCCCTTTACCGTCATGCGCAAGGTCTGCTTTGCCCAGTCAAAATCTGCCAGCAAAGCTTTCTTGGCGTTGCTGCCCTGCTGCAGTTCAAAGCGGCCTGGTTTCAGGCCTTGTGGTGTGATATCTCCGCTGCTAGTAAGCACCCGCTCACCGAACAGTGCATATACACCGATGCCCTTGGTAACGCTTTCAAGTTTATAGCTGCCATCTGTGATGACAAACTGCTCATGCACCTTGGCAAAAGGCTGGCCGTTCTTGGTGACTTCATAAACAGCCTGTATGCGTTTGGGCAGCGGCGCTTTAGATATAACAGCCTGCTGCGCTGCAAAGGCTGCAGATGTCATGGAGATCAACACCGTTAAACCAAGCAGGTTGAACAGTGACCAGTTAAATGGCTTGAATGCTTTGATGTGGTTAAACACAAATATTCCTTTATTTAAAAACACACCAACACTAACGCAGCAGACAGCGCTTTCGTTACCGGCTAAATCAATTAAACAACAATAGTCGGTGCTTCACCCGCAGCCTGGGCGCGGATATGGCCGATCTCGAACACGGTTTCACCGGAGGCTTCCAACAGCGCTTTAGCCTGGGCTGCGTGCTCTTTTGCCACAATCACTGCCATACCGATACCACAGTTAAAGGTTTTATAAAGCTCACTCGGCACGATATTGCCCTGTGCCTGCAGCCATTGGAATAAAGGCGGCAGCTGCCAGCCGCTGGCTTTAATCTCGGCAGTCAGGCCAGCCGGCAATACACGCGGAATATTCTCGGTAATGCCGCCGCCGGTAATATGCGCCATGCCTTTTACCGGCAACGCTTCAATCAGTTTCAGCAGTGACTTCACGTAGATGCGTGTAGGTTCCATCACCACATCCTTGAATTTTCTGCCGTGGAAGTCTGACTCAAAATCGATGCCTGATTTTTCAATCAGTTTGCGGATCAGTGAATAACCGTTTGAGTGCGCGCCACTAGAAGCCAGACCCAACACCACATCACCAGCGGCAATCGTAGTGCCGTCAATCAACTTGGATTTATCTGCACAGCCTACGGCAAAACCCGCCAGGTCATATTCACCGGCCGGGTACATGCCCGGCATTTCTGCCGTTTCACCGCCTACCAGTGCGCAGCCAGATTGCTCACAGCCTTGGGCAATGCCCTTAATCACTTGCGCTGCCACGCCAACTTCCAGCTTGCCGCATGCAAAGTAATCCAGGAAAAACAATGGCTCGGCGCCTTGCACCAGAATATCGTTCACGCTCATCGCTACTAGGTCGATACCTACGGTGTCATGCTTGTTCAGTTCAAAAGCGAGTTTTAATTTAGTGCCCACACCATCGGTGCCGGAAACCAGGATTGGCTCCTTGAATTTTTGCGGCACCGCAAACAGTGAGCCAAAGCCGCCGATACCACCCAACACTTCTGGGCGCATAGTGCGTTTGGCAAAAGGTTTAATCTGCTCAACCAGGGCATCACCTGCTTCAATATCCACCCCTGCATCGCGGTAGCTGATAGAAGTTTTATCTGAATTATTGGTGCTCAAGTCGATTCTCGCTTTCTACTAAAAGTGTGTTCTGTCGTTATAATGCTATTTTAACTGAAATGCTCAATTAACCGAAATTCTCGATTGGCTGGGATATTTAGTTACACTGCAATCCCATCAACCCCATCATGGCGAAATTAATTCATGAATAACCGCACACATTACCTTTGGTGGATTTCCGGACTCACTGTCTGCGGCCTGATTTACCTGCTGGGGCCGATACTTTCACCATTTCTGGTCGCGGCCATCCTGGCCTATATCGCCAACCCGCTGGTCAATAAAATTGATGCTTTGAACATACGTATATTCAACAGCAGGTTCAGCTACAGCCCCAGCCGCACCGCAGCTGCATTGATTGTCATGCTGCTGCTGTTTGCAGTGCTGATTATGATGTTGTTCATTGTAGTGCCGCTGATGCAGAAAGAGTTTTTACTGCTGGTACAGAAACTGCCGGCTTACATCAACACGGTAAAGACCAGCCTGGAACCATGGCTGCAAAAGAATTTTGGCGTGGCAATCAATATCGATTATGCACAAATTCAGCAAATGCTGACCGAAAACTGGAAAACCGCCGGCAACTTTGCCAAACAACTGGCGCTGGGCATCAGCGACCGCAGTTTAGCCATCATAGGCTGGCTGGCTAATCTGGTGCTGATACCTCTGGTCCTGTTTTACCTGCTGGTAGACTGGAACAGCATCATCTCAAGAATCAATCACCTGCTGCCAAGAAGAATGCTGGCAAAAACCAGGGAAATAGCCACTGACATCGATGCGGTACTGGCGGAATTCCTGCGCGGCCAGCTCACGGTCATGCTGCTGATGAGCGCATTTTATGCAGCCGGCTTATGGCTGGCAGGGCTGGAGCTTGCGCTCCCCATAGGCCTGCTGTCAGGCTTATTGGGGTTTGTGCCTTATCTGGGCATAGGCCTTGGGCTGGTACTGGCGATTATTTCAGGCCTGCTGCAATTCGGCAGCCTGCACGACCTGATTCCGGTATTGGTGGTTTTTGGCCTGGGCCAGATGGTAGAAAGCATGCTGCTGACGCCGTATCTGGTTGGTGACCGCATTGGCCTGCACCCGCTGCTGGTAATCTTTGCCCTGATGGCTGGCGGGCAATTATTCGGCTTTGCCGGCGTTCTGCTGGCATTGCCGGTGTCTGCTGCGATTGCGGTCGGCTTCAGGCATGCCAGACAGCACTACCTCAACAGTAATTTTTATAACGGTTAATTCAGGGATTTCCCCAGTTTGAAACAGCTACTTTTAGATATTCAACCACCTTCACCACCGACGCTGGATAATTTCATTGCCGGCAGCAATGCTGAAGCACTGCACAGCCTGAAAATGGCAATCGATGGCGCAAGCGAAGCCCGCTTCATCTATCTGTGGGGCGCAGCTGGCAGTGGCAAAAGCCACTTGCTGCAAGCCTGCAACAACCTGGCGCTAGAACGGAGCCTGCCGCTCAGTGTGGTGGATGACGTGCATACGCTGGATGAAGAAGCACAAATCGAGTTATTCAACTACTTTAACCAGCTGCGCGCATCTGGCGGCATCCTTATTACCAGCGGCAATGCGGCCCCCACGCAGATGGGGCTGCGCGACGACCTGGCTACCCGCTTGGCCTGGGGCCTGGTGTACCAGCTGCACCCGCTGACCGATGAAGAAAAAGCACAGGCGCTGAAAACCCATGCCAGGGAACGCGGCATGAAACTGCCGGATGAAGTGGTGGATTACTGCCTGCGCTACCTGCGCCGCGACCTGCCAACCCTGATGGCGGTGCTGAACGCACTGGATAAATGGTCACTGACTGAAAAAAAACCGGTGACGGTACCGATGCTTAAAAAATTGCTGCAATTGGAACTGGAGATTTAATCCCGGCAACAACCAGCTACTGTAAAATTACAACATTGCTATAAATACTATTGATAGATAAACACTATCCAGGAAATCACATATGTTACGTATTACTGAAATCAAACTACCGGTTGAGAACGCTCAATCACTCACGCACCAGACCGATGAAATCAAGGCCGCGCTGTTAAAGCGGCTGGAAATCCCTGAGGGCGACCTGATCCATTTCGACATTTTCAAACGCGGGGTAGATGCACGCAAATCGCACGCCATCCTTTACGTTTACAGCCTGGATGTTGAAGTTAAGAACGAAGCGAAGATTCTCGCCAAATTCCGTAAAGATGCGCACATCAAACCGGCGCCAGACACCGAATACAAATACGTTGCACAGAACACAGCATCGGACAAACCACGCCCAGTCGTGGTCGGCTTTGGCCCGGCGGGCATTTTCTCTGCACTGATACTGGCGCAATCCGGCTTTAAACCCATTGTGCTGGAACGCGGCAAAGCGGTGCGTGAACGCACCAAAGATACTTGGGGCTTATGGCGCAAGAACAAACTCAACCCCGAGTCCAACGTGCAGTTTGGCGAGGGTGGTGCGGGTACATTCTCTGACGGCAAGCTCTATAGCCAGATAAAAGACCCCAAGCACTACGGCCGCAAAGTGATACAGGAATTCGTTAAAGCCGGCGCGCCGGAAGAAATCATGTACGTCAGCCACCCGCACATCGGTACTTTCCGTTTGGTAGGCATGGTAGAGGAAATGCGCAACACCATCATCGAGCTGGGCGGCGAGATACGCTTTGAAAGCCGGGTTGAGGATATTGAACTCACGAAATGCGATGACGGGCAGAACCAGGTGCAGGCTGTAGTGCTGCAAACCGGTGAGCGCATTGCCACCAACCATTTGATTCTGGCCGTGGGTCACAGTGCACGCGACACCTTTGAGATGATCTACAAACGCGGCATCTACGTCGAGGCCAAACCGTTCTCTATCGGCTTCCGTATCGAGCATCCGCAATCACTAATAGACCGCGCCAGATACGGCAAGAGCTATAGCGAGGACTTACTCACCAAACTGGGCGCAGCCGATTACAAGCTGGTGCACCACGCCAAGAACGGGCGCTCGGTTTACAGCTTCTGCATGTGCCCGGGTGGTACAGTGGTTGCGGCGGCGTCAGAGCCAAACCGCGTGGTGACCAATGGCATGAGCCAATACAGCCGCAACGAGCGCAATGCCAATGCCGGTATTGTGGTGGGCATTACGCCGGAGGTTGATTACCCGGGCCACCCGCTTGCCGGCATGGAGCTGCAGCGCAAACTGGAGGGCAATGCCTTTGTTCTGGGCGGCAGCAATTACAATGCGCCGGGGCAGTTAATCGGTGATTTCCTTGCCAACAGGCCTTCAACCAAATTCGGCGCAGTAACGCCCTCTTACACGCCCGGCGTACACCTCACCAACCTTGATAGCATCTTGCCTGAATTTGCAATTACCGCAATACGTGAGGCGATTCCGGAATTTGCGAAACAGGTTAAAGATTTTGACCTGGCCGATGGCGTTTTGACCGGGGTGGAAACACGCACTTCATCACCAATCCGCATCAAGCGTGACGACGACACGCTACAAAGTATCAACACCCATGGCCTGTTCCCTTGCGGCGAAGGTGCCGGCTATGCTGGCGGCATTCTGTCAGCAGGGGTTGATGGCATTAAGGTCGCTGAAGCGGTTGCATTAAGCCTGATTGCAAAATAAACAACCTGGTCGCAAAATAAAGATTCTCCGGCTGTTGTATTTGTCTGGTTTGGCGTAGAGTGAGTACTGTTTCATTTAATACAAATAATTCAGGAGAGCGCGCATGAAAGCAAACGTTGGCGGCATTGACCGTGTACTGCGTATCGTTATCGGGCTGGCCTTGATAGGCTGGGTTTTATTTGCAAATGGCCCGGTTTGGGCCTGGATTGGCGTGATGCCTATCCTCACTGCATTAGTCAATTTCTGCCCGGCTTACACTATGCTGGGCATTAACACCTGCAAGACTGAAGACAAATAAATAATCCAATAAATAATTTTGCAAATAAAAAAAGGGCGGTTACATACCGCCCTTTTTTATTGATACGCAGAGACTGTCTGCTGCCTTACTGCCTAATCAGGTAATCAAAAGCGGCCAGTGAAGCTTTGGCACCTTCACCCATCGCAATGATGATCTGTTTGTAAGGCACGGTGGTAACATCACCTGCTGCAAACACGCCTGGCAATGAAGTCTGGCCGTGCGCATCTACCACTACTTCATTGAACTTGCTCAGCTCCATGCCGCTGGTTTTCAGCCAATCAGTATTGGGCAGCAGGCCAATCTGTACGAATACACCTGCCAGCTCGACGGTATGAAGCTGCTTGCTGGCACGGTCACGGTAAATCAAACCGTTCACTGTATGCCCATCGCCAGCAATCTCTGTCGTCTCAGCATTCAAAATCACTGTCACATTACTCAGGCTGAACAGCTTATTCTGCAAGATCGCATCAGCAGTCAATTTA
>Ga0208508_1000333_pt1 | contig 12956 bp, 12 predicted proteins | sample LakWasMeta1_LOW4_2_FD_183853 | JGI IMG/M metagenome (GOLD analysis project Ga0208508, IMG submission 183853) | Freshwater sediment methanotrophic microbial communities from Lake Washington under simulated oxygen tension - Sediment Metagenome... | ecosystem: Environmental > Aquatic > Freshwater >...
TGGTCAACGAGACCACCGAAGAGTGCGATGGAACCGCGTTTCCAGACGGGCCCGAGTGCGCGCCTCTCGGATTCCGCGGAGGTCAGCTGCGGTGCACGGCGGACTGCCATCTCGACTACGCCGCCTGCGATGGCTGTGTCGCGGCGCTGTGCCCCTGCTGCTCGGGTGACCGTTGCTACCGAAACTCGGACAACGCGCACTGTGGCCCTTCGTGTATGTCATGCACCACCGGGCAGGCCTGTCGCGTGCCCGAAGTGACGTGGACCTGCGTAACTCTCCGCAGGGACGGGGAATCCTGTACGAGCAATGTGGAGTGCGCGGGCGAGGTCTGTAGTGACGGACGCTGCTTCACCGGATGCGTGGGCTCGGGCCTAGCCTATTGCAGTAGCACCAACCCCTGCTGCAATCCCGCACTGAGCTGCGAGGTCGGCAGCGGTGGACTGCGGCAGTGCTGCGCTCCCGACGGCACCGTCGTCGGAACCCGTTCGGTGCTCTGCTGCAACACCGACCGCTTCGGCGTCGCGCCCGATGGAGGCTTTCGCTGCGGAGGCTGAGGGCCTTCCTGGTTGTCGGCACTCACGTACACGTGAGCGCCTACATTCCTGGTCTCGTTCCGCCGCGGGCGGAGGCCTTCACGGCGAGCACGGGTACCCTTGCGTCCATCACCTGCGACCGCTCGGAGATCTACGCCGAGGGCGCCCGTCAGGCCCGCCCGCCGAGCTCCGACGACGTCACGACATCGCCGCGAGGTCGGTCAAGGAACGGGCGCCACCAAAGCACCGACCACTTCCTCGCCCACACAACGGACGCGGGAGACCCGCCACGAGTGAGCGTGGTCACGCTTCTTGATGGTGATTCGATCAAGCTCTTTGATGGGTGCGGCGAGCGCGTGAGCGCGACCAACGGCGTCGGCTCGTCGGGCGCGGTCGCCGTCAGAAAGGGAGGTCGTCGTTCGGCAGGTCGGCGTTGCGCTCGCGCTGTCGGTCGAGGAGGTGTGCGTAGCGCACCAGCTCTCGTCGCAGCGCGTGGCCGTGCCCGAGGATTCGGTGGGCGACGCGGAGGCAGGGGATCTGCGCTCGCCCAGGCATCGCCGACCACCCGTCGTCGAGCAGCTCGGGGTTGGCCGCGATCAGCGCGAGGAGGGTGACGTCGAGCACCGCACGCAGCGCCTCGACAGTGGCCCGCTCGGGCGTCTCGGCGAGCATCTCCGGGGTCAGCCGCGTCTCGATCGCGCACGGGTCCCGCGGGTGGTTCATCGCCGCGCCGCCTTCCCCGTTGGTACCGCAGTCCGACGCGCCGTGGGCGGGGCGAAGACCTCCAGTGTAGAGCTTCTCGTCGAGCGTCGTCTGCTCCTTGGCGATGGCGGCGTCGAGCAGCTCGGCGGCCATCGTGAGCAGCACGCGATAGTTGCCCGCGGCGTGCTCCGAGAGCGTGTCGAGCAGTTGCGGCGTCGCGAGCGTCGCGTTGCCGGCCTGCGTGAGCCGATGCACGAGGCAGCCGCGCAGCTCCTCGCGCGTCGCGTACTCGTGCGTCATCCGTACGCGCACCCGGCTGCCGAGCGGCACCAGCTCCTCGCGCCGAAACATCTCCGGCAGCCGCGTGTCCCCGGCGAGCGCCACCGTCAGGATCGCCCTCGAATCGAAGCAGGTGCTGGTCAGCACGCGCCGACACCCACTCATCTGGAACCCTCGTACCGAGCTCTTCGCTCACCCGTTTCGCTCCCTTCGTCGGACCCGGGAGGACCGTATTCGTCGGGTCCGCGGGCGTCGTCGGGCGTGCTCTGCGGGCGTTAGAAACCCATCAAGATGCGTGATCCCTTCCCCGGCGAGGTGGTGCTCAACGGGAGCAGCCAGGCCAGGATCCATTGCACCCGCTCGACCTCGTGCATCGCGCCCATCGCGTCGAGCCACGACGTCGGCAGCGTCTCGATGGCGGGCGCGGGGATCAGCCGCCCGCACACGCGCTTCCAGACCTCGCTCGCGACGAAGGTCTGGAGCCACCACCGTCGTCAGCGTCCGAGGGTGCGGTTGCTGACGCCGAACCACGCGGTGAGCTTCGCGGCGCGCACGGCGGTGATGCCGTGGCGCATCGCCGAGGCCAGGACAAACACGGCCGCGAGATAGACGCGCCGGCCGAGGAAGCGCACCGACGGCGGGGTGGTGCGCTTGCGGCACGCGTCGCGATCACAGCAGAAGCTGAAGCGCCGGTCGTATGTTGTCGTCTGCGACGAAGCGCGGTTTTTTGATGGGTCCCGACGACGGGCGAGTGGCGGCGTGAGCCGCCACTCCCTCGGGTCGTGATCGCGGGACCCCGTCAGCCCGTGGCCTTCTTGCGCCGGGCGTTCTTGCGGGCCTCGGCTTCGCGCCGTCGATAGCTCTCGCCCTCGATGGCGATGACGTCGGCGTGGTGGAGCACGCGGTCGATGAGGGCCACGGTGCAGGAGGCGTTGGGGAAGATCGTCGGCCAGTCCGAAAAGGTCAGGTTGGTGGTGAGCACGAGCGGACGCTTCTCGTGCCGTTCACTCACGACCTGGAAGAGCAGGTCGGCGGCCTTGGAGTCATAGGACAAGTACCCGACCTCATCGACGATCAAGAGCCCGACGCGCGTGTACTTCCGCAGCCGTTGTTGGAAGAGGTGCGCCGAGCCCTGCACGCCTCCGAGGTCCACCAGCATCTTGGCCGCGCTCGTGAAGAGCACCGAGTGCCCCGCCAGGATCGCCTGGTGGGCGATGTTCTGCGCGATCATCGTCTTGCCCAGGCCCTGCGGCGCGACCAGTACGACGTTGCGCGGCTCGGCCACAAACTCCAGCCGCAGCACCGCCTCGACGAGCTCCCGGTCGATCGCGCCGGGCCACCGCCAGTCGTAGTCCGCCATGGGCTTGAAGCGCCCCAGCTGTGCCCGCGTCGTGCGCCGCTCCAGGCTCCGGCGGGCGCGGTCCTTGAGCTCCGTGGCGAGCAGGTGCTCGACCACCTGCACCGGCGACATCCGCTGCCGCGTCGCGAAGTCGAGCACGTCGTTCCACTGCGCCGCGACGGCGTGCAGGCCCACGGCCTTGAGGTCCTGGGCGACGTCACTCATCGCCACCCTCCGAGCGCTCGCCCGTCGCCGCGCCGCGGTGCGCGAGCTGGTCGTAGGGGCCGAGCGCGTGCGGCGTCACCGACAGCCCGCGCACGTCCGCCCGATCCGGCAGCGGGATCGCCACGCGCGGCGCCCGGTGGGTCTCTCGCGCCCGCTGCGTGAGCACGTGCTCGACGCTCTCGACGGAGACCGACCCGCGGGCCAGCGCCTCGGCGAGTGCCCGCTCCAGCGCCTGGGCGCCGTGATGATCGAGCAGCTGCCCGAGCCGCACCGAGGGGCGTGCGAGGGCCTGCCCGCGCGAGGCGAGCGTCTCGAAGAAGCTCTCCGCCGACGGGCACGAGGCGCGCAGCCGATCGCGCCCGCGCAGCTCGTGGGCGCCGCGCTTCATCACCCCGAGCGCGTGCAGGTGCGCCGGGGTCTCGATGCGCTGTCCCTCGTCCCAACTGCGGACGTGGCGCGCCACCTCCGTCGGGCCGTCGAGGACGCGCACGGAGGTGGTCGAAGCGACGAGCGTGAGCGGCCGCCCGACCAGCGTGTGCGGGATCGAGTAGTCATTCTTGTCGAAGCGCAGGTACGGCGTCTTGCCCGAAGCGATCGCGCGCACGGCGTCGGTCGGGAAGGGATGCTCGGGCAGCGGCAAGAGGCGCTCGCGCTCGGCCGCGCGGGCGTCGCGCACGAGCGTGCCGGACGGGTCGCCGGGGACCTTGCGCGCGTCGGCGATGCCCGTGATCCAGTCGGTGAGCTGGGCGTTGAGGTGGTCGAGGTCGCGGTAGGAACGCGCGGCGAAGAAGCTGTCGCGCAGGTAGCGGATGGTGCGCTCGACCTTGCCCTTCTCGTTGCCCCGGTAGGGCGCGCACGGCTGGGGAACCAGGTGGTAGTGGCCGGCGAGCTCGAGCAGCCGCGGGTGGAAGCGCACGTGGTCGCCCACGCGCTCCAGCACGACGCTCTTCAAGTTGTCGTAGAGCAGCTTGCGCGGTGCCCCGCCGAAGGCCTCGAAGGCGCGCACGTGGCCGTCGAGGAAGGACTCCAGTCGCTGGTCCAGGTAGAAGCGCGCGAAGACGCCGCGCGAGTGCGAGAGCGTCATCACGAAGCACGACAGCGGGCGCCGCGCGTGGCCCACCCGCAGCGTCCCGAAGCAGCCCCAATCGATCTGCGCCTGCTCCCCCGGCAGCGTCGTCAGCCGGAAGAAAGCCTCGTGGCGAGAGACCTTGCGGACCGAGCGGACGTGCGCCCGCAAGATCCCTACGCTCCCCTCGTAGCCGCGCCCGCGGAGCATCTCCAGCAGGCGCGTGGCGCGCAGTCGCGGGTGGGCTTCGAGGGTCTCGGCGACGAAGGGCTTGAAGGGGTCCAAGCGCGAGCGGCACAGGTGCGTGTGCGCGTTGATCATCCGCTCGGTGTCGATCGCCCGCGCCACGGTGTCGCGATGCAGACCGAGCTCCGCGGCGATGGTGCCGACCTTCCAGTGCTCCCCGAAGAAGAGGGCGCGCACGCGGGTGCGCGTCTCCGCCGGGATCATCGACCGCTCCCGGCGAGCAGCACCGAGCGCAGGTCGCGAAAGTCCCGGGCGCGCAACGCATCGTGGAACCCATCGGGCTTACGGCGAGCGCGCGCGAGGGGGATCCATTCGAGGGAGTACAGCGGCGGCGTACCGCAGTCCGCGAACACGTCGCGGTAGAGAGTGGTCGCGGAGGAAGCGTCCCACTCGTCCACAGCGAGCACACCGCGGACCGTCGCACCCTCCCAGAGCGCCAGCGCCTCCAGCAGGAAGGGCAACGCCCGCGGGTGGGTCGTCGAAGGCGCGAGGTGGGCCGTGAGCAGGGTGCGACCCGGCACCTCGGTCACCATCACGCGCGTGCTCTGGCGGCCCGGCGCGATCACCGCATGAATCGATCTGGACATGGATGGAGGACTCCCGGTCGCCCATCACGTGCGAGGCCACAGCGGCATCGGGTGCGGGCGACGGGGCCACCCTCGCGGGCGACGTCGGGACGGGTGGAGAGTGATCCGTGACTTTCTCACCGACGCGGCGACGCGCTCGGGCCTGATGCTGGCGACGGGCGGCCAGGCGTCGAGCACGGAACGTGGCGGCGTGGCGGCGGTTGGCCTCGCGGTGGCGGCGGCCGCGCTCGCGGCGGCGGCACTCGGACGAGCAGTACCGCTGGCCGCGGTCACAGCGAAGGCAGAGGGCCGACAGGGCGCCGCAGTCGCGCGCCTCGCACCGGAGCAGACGGAAGGACAACGAGAGGTCGAGCGCCACCACCGCGACGTCCGACCGGGTGGGCGTGGACGCGACCGGCCGGCTGTGCGACCAACAGGATGTCGCCGCACGGCACCGCCCAGGCGACCGAAGGCTCGGGAGGTACAAGCTCCCGGGCCTTCAAGTTGTCTCCGGCCAGACCCCCGGGACTCCATCGCAGTCCGGCCGCGGTGTCAGGTCCCCTCGGGACCCTCACGAAAACCGCGCTTCTCCATCGCCATCAACAGTCGTGGAGAAGGTTCGCATCGACCTCCGCTGGGATGAGGCCGCGCTCGAGCGGGCCATCCCGGGGGTGGTGGATCACGCCCGGCGCCTGCGCGAAGGGCGGAGCGTGCAGCGGGAGCACCTGGCCGAGCTCGCGGCCTAAGGCCTCACGTTCGTCGCGATCTCCACGCTCATGCCCGGGCGCCGGGTGGCCCACATGCAGATGGGCATGGCGCCCGACATCCTCTTCGACCTGACGCCCGGTGCGCTGCGCGGCGTCGAGACGGCGGGGCGCACCTCCGGCGGGCGGGCTGCACTCGCGACCATACGGAACGGCACCGGCGCCCCCGCCAGGGGCGGCAAGAGGGCCCAGCTCCTCGCGCGGGTGGACCTCGCCGAGGTCCACCTTTCGCTCTGGTGCGCTGCGCCGAGGGTCAGCATCATGGAGCGGCTGAAGCCATGAACCCCGTCGTCCACGACGTCTACGAACTGAGCCTCGCGAGCAGCGGCAAGCTCAAGCTGCGCGCGAAAGCCCTGCTCGCCGAGGGGACCCCCGACGCCGTGTTCCGGGCGTGCGTCCTCCTGCACGAAGCGGCGCGCGGCCAGCGGCGTGCGATCTACGCGCTGCCGACGTGTCCGCCCGTGACCCTGCTCTCCTCGCGGGTTGAGGAGTGCTGGTGCTTCGTCGAGGGGCGCGACCCGCTGCGCGCGGCCGCGACGTGGGGCGAGATAATGCAGGCGTGGGAGGGCGTGGAGGACGCGACCGCGGGGGCGATCCTATCGCGCCTGGCGCCGCAGTTCAGGGCGGTCCAGCAGGAGTTCGCGCGCCTCGCCACCCCGAGGCTGATCGCGTCGTGGAACGCCGGTCCCGGCGTCAGCCTGTCCCGCACCGAGGACGCCAAGGCGCGCAAGGATCTCGACGCGATGCTCGCGCGGTTCCCCGGGCTCGCGAACTTCTGGGCGATGCGCTGCCATCTCGCGGAGAGGGACGGGGACAAGCCCGGAGCCTGGGATGCTCTCGGTCGCGCCCGCCAGCTCGACCCCGGCGACACGACGCTAGCGGCGCTCGCCCTGGGCCTCGCGCCCTGGGCCCTGCCGCCCGCCGAGGCCGAGCAGCACCTCGCCGGCGTCTGGGGCACGATCGAAGGGGCGGCGCCGGACATCTGCCTCATGTACGCGCTCGCGGAGGTCGTCCTCGCGCGCGGCGCACGCCCGGACGAGCGGGCGCTCCGCTGGGGGCACGCCCGAGTCGCAGCTGGGGCGGGCCAAGCGCGGGCCAACTCGCTGCGACTGCGAAGGTACCTGACGGCCGTGCAGTTCCTCCTCGACGACCTCTTCGCCGGACGCGAGCCCACTATGGAGATCCTCTACCGGGCTGGGCTGGGAGAGGCGGCCGCGATGGAGAAGCCGGACGCGAACGTAGTGGACTTCCTGACAGCCCACGCCAGGCGCGTGAGCCCGGGGGCAGAGTTCGGAGAAGCGGCCTGAGCTTTGGCGGCGACCATGGCGTGACCCATTCCAGGTCATCAGGCCCGCGGCGCATAGGCGCTCAGATATCGGGACGTCATGATGGCAAGGCGTCATGACGCCCTGACGTCTTGCCGTAAACCCGTCATGACCAAGACGGCCGGAAGACGAATCCGGCAGCCGTCCGATCTGTCAGACCGGCTCCCCCTCCCCAGGGCCGAGGGAAGCGAAGCGAAACCGACGGCCCTGTAGAGTACCTCTACAGAAGAGGGTTTGACGCCGAAAAGTCCAACAGTTAAGGCAAGTTATCGGCACGCCATCACCGGGGTCTGCCGGAATTTGGCCGATCTGGCACCGGGGTCTGCCGGAACCTGGCCGAATCTGGCACCGGGGTCTGCCGGAATCTGGCCGGTCACCCTTCCACCGGGGTCTGCCGGAATCTGGCCGGTCACCCTTCCACCGGGGTCTGCCGGAATCTGGCCGGTCGCCCTTCCACCCGTCCGACCGCTACCGTCCGCTCAGCCGGGCGATGGCCTCCTCGATCGCCCGCCCGAGCTCCGCGTCGGGGTCCGCCTCGGCTCGGATCACGCTCCGCGTCCCGACCCCAAGAGCCCGAGCTGTCTGGACCTGGGTCCACCCCTTGGATCTGCGCCACGCGCGCAGCTCGCTGCCCGTTAGGATCGAGGGGGCTGGGGGGGGCTCGACAGGCGGGAGGTGGTGGATCAGCCGGTCGCGGACCCACTGGGGGGGGAAGAGGTGACAGCGGCCTGCGAGAGTCCGCTCGCCGCCCTGCTCCCACCGCACCTCGCCCAGGCCCTCGACACGCTGGAGTTCGGTCAGGTCGCGCTCGAGGGACGTCCAGGCGCGGCCGGGCTTGTTGGGGTCGAACTTGATGCCCGCGGTCTCGAGGAGACCCTGACCCGTGAGCGTGACGCACTCGCGGCCCTTCGCGAGGTCCCAGCGCCAGCGGATCGGGAGGATCAGGCCCAGGGCGAGGGCGTAGGGGTGGCGCACATGGTCGATGCGCGCGAGGTCCGCCGGGGCGGGCGCCCAGAGCGATCCCAGGGTGCCGTCGCGGTCCCGAACCCCTTCGTAGAGCGCGGGGTGGATGGCCAGCACGAGCCCCTCCAGCGCCCACTCGGAGTCGTGGATCGCCTCCGCCCGCTGCGTGATGCTGAGCACCGGGCCGCGCATCCGCAGCTCGCCGCTGCGGTGGTAGATCGCCAGCTCGAGCCGCGTGAGGGCCTCGACCTCGTCGGCGACGACCTTGCGCACGCTGTCGTCGCGGCGCGCGCGGTCGGAGTACCCGAGCGCGTCCATGTGGGCCTCGAGCTTCCACCGCACGAACCCCGTCCGGCCCTCCGTGGTGAGCAGCCGGTGCAGCGCCGCCCAGTGCCGAAGGCCCTGCCACCCGCGCCACGCCCTCACGGCATGGATGATCCGCTCGGGGAGTTCCCGCACGTCCAACTGCAGGCGCACCTGTTGGGTGGGGGCGAGGATCTCGGCCCACCCGTCCACGACGGGCGTCTTGTGAGGCTGCCTGTCCTTCGGCAGGTCGCGCCAGCCGTTGAGGAGCGCGTGGTGCGCGGGGCCCGCGTCGAGCGCCATGAAGGGCCGCTCGCGGTCGCGCTGGGCGGCGCGGACCGCGCGGAAGGCGTGGGCCGAGAGCGCCGACAACGCCAGGACGCGGGCCAACTCCCAGACCCTCGCGAGGAAGTCCTGCTCGCCCGCGACCGCCTGCTCGGCGGCCATGACCAGCGAGGCCGCTCCCCACGTCCAGTCGAAAGCCGCGCCGCCCCGGATGGTCTCGCGCAGGCGCTCCGCCTCCTGCTGGTCGGGGGCGCCGCCCAGCCATTCCTCGACGTCCGTCGGTGCCACGTCGCCCGGCCAGCGCAGCACGATGCCCCGCTCACCCCCCGCGGGCGTGAGCCACCCCTCGATGGCTGCCCGCCGGTGCAGCTCCGCCACCACTCGCGCCGTCCACTCTTGTGTGACGTCCCCGTCCGAGGTCGCACGGATTCCAGGGGAGGGCGCCGGCCTGTTCGGGGTACTGGTCCCCCGGTCGGCAGGTCGGTTCGCGCCGTTGGCCTGGAGCGCGAGGACGGTGCTGAATACCTCGCCGCGTGCCTCCAGATCGCTGCGCAGATCGGCGAGGCCGTCCGGGCTGCTCGCGTTGGCCAGGAGCCGGTCGATCACCGGGCCGAGGTCCTTCTCTGGCACCAGCGGTCGGAGCGCGTTCCGCAGCACCTGGGCGTCAGCCCGTAGCAGGAGGAGGGGGAGCATCACCTCGCGACCTCTATGGCCGCGGAGCCCGGCCAGGCCTCGCGCGCGCGCCGCCACGGGGTGCCCGGTCGGCTGCGATGGCAACCGGGCGGCGGTCGGAGCGGGGGGCCGGGGAGAGTCATGGACGGGCGCTCTTCTCAGGCCCGGAGGCGGGCGCGCAGCAGGGCCTTCAGGTCGGCCTCGGACTTCGCCTCGCTCAGGTCGATGCCCTCGCTCTCGAGCGCATCGACGAGCGCCCGCAGGATCTCGGCCCGACGGATGGCGGCGCCCGTCTTGGCCCGGATGTCGTTCGCCAGGCGGTCGAGGAACACGATCTGACGGTTGAAGAGCACCACCGTGACCTTGGTCCACTCCTCGTGGGTGGCGGGTCGCCCCAGGGTCGGCGGGGTCGCCTTCACGACGGACGGCGTCGGCGGGGCCAGTTCAGCAACTGGCGCCACTACCGGCTCGCGCTCGGCGGGCGTCGGCTCTGCTGCGGTGGCTGCAAAAATGCTCGTCTTGCCCAGCCTGCTCGGCTTACTCATGACTTCCTTACTTCCATCTTGACGTCAGTCCGCCCTTACTTCTTGCCGTCTTGACGGCATCTTTGCAAGACCTCGGCGGCGAGTCGGCGGTAGGCGTCGGCCCCGCTCGACGATGGGTCGTGGCCGAAGATCGTCTGCCCGAAGCTCGGGGCCTCCGAGAGGCGGACGTTGATCGGGATCTCCGTCTTGAAGACGCGGTCGCCGTAGTGCCCGCGGATCAGGTCGATGACCTCCCCGGTGACCTTCGGGCGGCGGTCCACCTGCGTCAGGACGAGGCCGAGCAGGGTGGCCCGTGCGCCGGTGCCGCGCCGGAGCAACTCGGTGGCCTCCATCAGGTTCACGAGGCCCTCGACGGCCAGGTACTGAGGGGTGACCGGCACGAGGAAGGCGTCGGCGGCCACCAGGGCGTTGATGGGCACCATGGAGAGCGAAGGCGGGCAGTCGAGGAGGATGAAGGCGTAGTCGTTCCGTACAGGCGCCAGGGCCTCCGCCAGACGGCGCTCGCGGCCCTTCACGTCGGCGAGCGCGAGGTCGGCGTTGGCCAGGGCCATCGACCCAGTGAGCAGGTCGAGGCCCTCGACGGCCGTGGGGCGGATCGCGCTACGGATCGGCACACCGTCGAGCAGGACCTCCGCCGACGACGGGGCGAGGGCGGCGCGCGCGACCCCGAGCGAGAACGACGCCGACCCCTGACTGTCCAGGTCGGCCAGCAGCACGCGCCGCGTCCGGGTCGCGAGCCCCGCGGCGAGGTTGACCGCCGTGGTCGTCTTGGCCACGCCGCCCTTGTTGTTGACTAGCGCTATGATCATGCCATCCGTCCTTCCGCCCTGACGGCTTGGTAGCATGACGTCCTGACTTCATTCCACCCCAAAAGATCCGAGGGTGAGAGGGCTGCCCCGCAGGGCAGCAGAGCCCGCGGACCACGAAGCGGCTGCGCGGCGGAACGGACGGCCGGTGTACCGTCCGGCGACCATGGCAGCCATCCTTCCGCGGCAGCTCGATCGCCTCGAAGAACACGAGTTTCCCAAGGGGTTCAACCCCAAGGCCGTGCGGGCGTTCCTCGACGAGACCGGCGCGTCCGGTGGGGCCGAGCTGGCGAACTCGCAGTCGATCATCCGCGACCTTTGCACCCTCCTCGGGGTCGCGGCGCCGAAGCTGAAACACGCGGGGTCGGACAACCCCTACTGCTTCGAGGAGGACGTGAAGGAGGGCAAGGCCCACCGCCGCATCGACGTCTACAAGCGCGGCTGCTTCGTGTTGGAGGCGAAGCAGGGCGCCGACCCGAAGGCTGAGCCCGCGGACGCCCTTCGGAAGCTCGGAGATCTGCTTGTCCCGCCCCTATCGCGATGAGCCGAGAAATCAAGCCGCTTTGGCACCGTCGCCCTGCCCTCAACCCACCCGCCGCCGCTCGATCAGCACCAACACCGCCGATAGTCCCAACACGGCGGCCAGCACGCAGGCCACCTCGCCGATCACCGCCGCCAGCCCGAAGCTGTTGAGCGCTCGGTTAGCGCTCGTGAGCAACGAGCTGTACCCGAAGATCGTTGTAAGCGAACACACCACGATGGCCCCGCCGGTCTCCTGCACCGCGGCCTCGATCGGGTCGTTGCCCGTGCCTGCCTCGACCTCCTGGGCGTAGCGGCGCATCACGTTCACGGCGTAATCGACGCCGATCCCGAAGGTGATCGGCAGCGCCACGAAGTTCAGGAAGTTCAACCGGAGCTTCATCACGGTCATCGTCCCGGCCATCCAGGCGATGCCCGTGAGCAACGCGAGAAGTGTCAGCGCACGGTAGCGCCACCGCCGGAACGACACCAGCACCAGCGCCAGCGTGGCCACGAAAGACGCCAGCACCGCCCGCGGACCGTCGCGCCAGATCGCTTCGATCATGTCCGCGTACACGGGTGCGTTGCCCACCACCTTCGGGCGGTGACCCTCTGGCGTGCGCGCCCGTCGGATCGCCTCGGACCACGCCACCAGGTACCGCCCGTCCCAGATCGACGCTCCGGGCCTTTCCTCCACGAACATCAACCGCCCCCGAGTGCCGTCGCGCTCCGTGTAGAGCGAGGCCACCGAGGCTGGGAGGTCATCATCTCCCAGCGCGCGCAGCGTTGCCGGAGGGAGGTAGGTGTCGAGATCGCGCTGTGTGGCAGGTGAAGCGTGCTCACGTGCCTCCAACATCCAGCGCCGCAGATCGGCGACCACGTCGAGCTTCGCCGCCTGGTCGGCGGGCAGCAACTCGTCGATCGTACGCACCGGGCCGAAGGGCGCACGGTGGCGGTCACGCAGGTCCTCCAGCGATGCCTTGAGGGGCGCCACGTCCTCGCGCCGATCGACCAGCACCGCGATCGCACTGCCGGACCCGGTGCGCCCGACGATGTCCCCGGCCAGTCCGTTCAGGTCGCTCGCGCGCGATGTCTCCGGCCGCACCGATGCGAGGTTGCGGAAGTTGTAGTCGAGCGGGTCGAGCGCGATCGCCACTCCCGCGAGCACCATCCCCGCGATCGCCAACAGCCCTGAAGCACCCGCGAGTGCGATCGGGTGGCGCCGCGCCGCACGCGCGAAGAGGACGCCGTAGGGGTTGGCGCGCTCCGCGCCGGGCGGGAGCGGGCGCCAGCGCTCCCAGAGCGCCGTGAACGACGGGAGGATGAGCAGGGTGAGCGTCCAGCAGATGACCATCCCGGTACCCCCGATGATCCCGAAGTCGCGGAAGCCACGGAAGTCCGTGATGACCAGCGAGCCGTACGCGAGCGACGCCGCGAGCGACGCCGTGAAGGTGCCCGCCCAGGCACCCTCGTGCGTCGCGGCGATGGCGTCAGTCACCGGGCGGCCGGCGCGGCGCTCTTCGAAATAGCGCGCCAGCCAGACGATGCCGGGGTTGATCCCGTTACCGATCACGATGCTCCCGAGGAAGGCCGTCGAAGTGTTGAGGTGCCCGACGGTGAGCCGCGCCAGCGCGAAGGTGGCCACCACCGGCACCAGCAGCGCCGCGCCCAGCAGCACCACCGCCCGCGGTCGGCGGAAGAGCCCCACGATCGCCAGTACACACAGCCCGATGGTGAGCAACGTGGCGATCACCAGCTCGCGCTCGATGGCGTCGTGCTCTGTGAGGGCCACCAGCAGGTCGCCCGCCAACGACACCG
>Ga0208508_1000334_pt1 | contig 12916 bp, 9 predicted proteins | sample LakWasMeta1_LOW4_2_FD_183853 | JGI IMG/M metagenome (GOLD analysis project Ga0208508, IMG submission 183853) | Freshwater sediment methanotrophic microbial communities from Lake Washington under simulated oxygen tension - Sediment Metagenome... | ecosystem: Environmental > Aquatic > Freshwater >...
GTTGTCCTTAGAAACCAATTGCCTTTAAAACCAGCATATAAGGTAAAATCTGATATTGACGATGTTATTATTCGCCAAATTCAGGCTGTTGCCGAATATTCACTGGAACATAAAATGGGTGATGGTTTTTTTGAAACTATGTATATTCCGTGGATTAAAGATATGATGGAAAAGCAACGATTTGAAGCCTACTCCTATTATATTCTTCAGGGAATGCAAGAAAAAATCGGTAAAAAACTAACTTCAAAAAAGAAAATAGTAACGGATTTTAATGATAATTATGTCCTTGGAGGTTTTTGGGATTCCTTTGGAAAAAGAAAATTGGATCTTTTTGGCTCTCAACAAGAAGTCATTGTTTCCATAAAAAACAGAGTTCCGTACCTTGTTGGTGCTCAAATTAATGGAAAAAGTGAAGGGAAATATAAATACCTCAACGAAGACGGAAATCTTGCCGGTGAATTGAATTTCAAAAACAATGAATTGGACGGAATTCAAAAATATTTTGATGACAAAGAAAATTTAATTGAAGAAAAATCTTTTAAGAACGGAAAAGTTGATGGAACAAGAACCGCTTATTATTTAAATGGTTCAATAAGTGTAACCGAAAATTATAAAGACGATGTTCTAAATGGCATTGGAACTTCTTATTATGTAAATGGTGGAAAACAATGTGAAGTTAACTTCATTAATGGCGAACGCGAAGGAAAATTAACGTGTATTTATCCTAATGGAAGCAAAAAATCAGAAGGCAATTACGAAAACGGAAAATTAAATGGCCCTTATTTAGGTTATAATGAAGTGGGAGATTTGATTGAAAGCTATAGTTGCGTAAACGACTTAATTGATGGTAAATATGTGGAATATTATGATGGTAAAACAGTAAAATCAGAAGCCGTTTATGCCAATGGAAAAATTCAGGGCTCGTATAAAAGCTATTACAGCAACTCCGCTTTAGAAAAGGAGAATACTTATGAAGGCGGGAAAATAAAAAAATCCGTCAATTATTTTTCTAATGGCAAAAAAGCTACCGAATCCGTCTATAATGACAAAGAAGAAATGGAAACTTACAGTTATTATGACAGTAATGGCAACAAATATTTTGAAGAAAAATACAAATCGGGAGAATTAAAATCAGCGCTTCAATTTTCAAAAAATAATCCAAATCCTGTTGAAATCAGTTTGTCAAGCAAACCTTTTGTTATGAAAGACTTTGAAGGAAATCAATTGGCCGTAGGCAATTTCGAAAAAGGAAAAAAAACGGGTGAATGGAACCATTACTTTCCTTCGGGAATAAAGAGGCTGCAAGAATTTTATTCGCAGGGAAACCAAAATGGTTTAAGCCATGATTATGATAGAAATGGATTAATAAATGGTATAAAAAACTATTCGAATGATACCATAAATGGACTTTATGAAGTATATGAAGGCGGAAAATTAGACCGAAATTATTCTTATGATAGTGGCAAACAGAATGGTCCTTATAAAACATTTTATCCTGATGGTTCCATAAAATCAGAAGGGTTTCTCGTAAATGGTGGCACGAATTTTGAAAAATTAGAATACTGGCAAAATGGTATTATTTCTAAAAAAGATCAATACATTGAGGACGTTTTGACTTCATCTGAAGCTTATAACTCAAAAGGAGAAAAAGAAAATAGTTTTGATTGCAAAAACAAAATGGGGAAACTCACAATTAGCCATAATAATGGTACAAGAATAACAATTAATGAATTGGTAAATGGTGAATTGAACGGAAAATCTTTGGAAAAAGACAAATTCAATAATCCAATGACAGAGTCAGAATTTATCAATGGCGTGAGACATAATACCTATAAAAACTATAGTCCGTTGGGAACTATTTACAGAGAAAGCACCTATTACGCAGGAAAATTAAATGGTATTGACAAAATATATGATATGGTTGGTAATTTGAGATATTCAGACGAAAACACTTTTGGAGATGAAAACGGGAAATTAACCCGTTACTACCACAATAAAATGAAAATGCAGGAGTGCAATCAATTAAATGGTTCAATCGAAGGTGATTACACCTATTTTAATCAAAAAGGAGAACCTATTTTGATAATTGGATATCAAGAAAACAGAATTAAATATTATATCAAGAAAAGCAAAACTGGTGGACTCAATGATAAAATAGAAATAATTGGGGAAACTGCCGAAATTTCTTCTTCTTATCCTAACGGAAAAACAGCCATACAAATAAACTATGTAAAAGGAAATGTAGAAGGAAAACTAATCATCAATAATGAGTTGGGAAAACCTGAATACGAGTCCAATAATACCACTAATTTATTAAATGGAAATCGCATAGAATATTATGCAAACGGTAACATTTACAAGAAAGAACACTTTAAAAACAGCGATTTTGAAGGTCTTCAGGAATATTTTAAAGAAGATGGAAAACCTTGGATAACGGCTGAATATAAAAATGACGAATTACACGGAAATGTCTTGATTTACAACGAAGGCAAAGTAGTATTAACTAAAAAATATGATTCGGATGAATTGGTTGAAATTATCAAATAAACGTATTTATAGCATTGCTTTTTGCATACTTTTTGCTTTTGCCTCAAGCGCTCAAAATTCGCTGGAAGAATTCAAAAAAACATATCCTGATTATAATGAATTGGTTATAAATGACATTCAGTCTTACGATTTTTCTATCGTGAACAACAAATTGAAAGTCCTTCAGAATAATCAATTTGAGTCCATAATTCTAACGGATAACGGCATTCAAAGCAATAAGGAATCGTTTACATATTCTGAATTAGTCAAACTTCTGGGCTATGAAGCTTATACTGTTATAAATGATAATAGCAAGGAAAAGAAAATTAAAGTTACCCAAACAAATGAAATTCAATCTGGACAAAGCTCCGTATTTTATGATGATGTAAAAGAACGTCAGCTTATTTTCCCAAATCTTGAAGCCGGAGCTAAGAAAGTATATAATTACCAAACCGAGTTTGTTGATCCTTTTTTACTGCATAAATTTATTTTTGGCGGTGGATTGCCAATAAAAAACTCCTCATTGGAAATAAAAACGGATAAAAACATCAATATTGGTTATAAAATCTTCAATGATGAATCCCATTTAATCGAATTTTCGAAAACAGAAAAAAAAGGAAAATGGATTTATAAATGGACCTTAAAAGATGTGAAACCTATAAAACTTGAAGGAAATTCTCCAGGATATTTACACGTAATTCCACATATAAATATTTACATAAAAGACTATACCATCAACAATAACAAGATAGAAGTTTTGGATGATGTAAACAAACTATATGCTTATTACAAAGATTTTACAAAAAATTTAAACCAAACCGAAGATCCAACATTAAAAGCAATTACGCTCGATATTACAGCGAATCTAACCACTGACGAGGACAAGATGAAAAGTATTTTCTATTGGGTAAAAGATAATATCAAATACATTGCTTTCGAAAATGGTTATGAAGGTTTTATTCCAAGAGAAGCCAGCTTAATATGCGAAAGAAAATTTGGCGATTGCAAAGATATGGCAAGCATAATCACGGCGATGGCAAAATATGCCAATGTGAAAAATGTATATATCTGCTGGATTGGAACCCGAGAAATCCCTTATTCATATAACGAATTAGCGACTCCGGCAGTTGACAATCATATGATTGCCGTCTATAAAAAAGGAGAAGAATACATATTTCTAGATGCTACTGATAAGGAAACACTTTATGGAATTCCTACTGCTTTCATCCAGGGAAAAGAAGCTTTATATGGTGATGGTGATAGCTATAAAATTATTCCGGTTCCAATTGTTCCTGCCGAGAGAAATGAGGTAAACGAGCAAGTGAAATTTGCGATTGACAAAGACAAACTCGTTGGTTCTGGAAGAGTTCAATTTAACGGTTACAGCCGAAGTAATATTTTATCAAGAATGGGGGATGCCACAAATAAAACCAGATTCGAAATGATAAAAAGCCTTGTTCTCAAAGGCAACAACAAGTTTAATTTAAAAGATTTTACCGAAGAAAACATAAAAGACAGAGACAAACCGTATCAAATAAACTATAATTTTGATTTAGGAAATTATATCATAAAGGCTGATAAGGAAATCTATGTCAATTTATTCCTCGAAAAACCTTTTGAAAAATTAATTATCGAAAAAGACCGGGTTTCTAAATTTGAATTCGACTATTTAACTTTTGTAAACAGTCAGTACGAAATGGAAATTCCCAAAAATTGTACGGTAAAATACCTTCCGAAGAACTTTAGTTTAGACAATGATTATGTAAAAGCAGATTTTGTTTATGAAGTTAAAAACAATAAAATACTGCTAAATATACAGCTCAGGCAGAAGAAGTTATTGCTCGACAAATCTGATTTTGAACCTTGGAACAAGACCATAAAAATCTTAAAAAACAATTATACAGAAACCCTAATTTTATTAGAAAAATAATGAAAAATTACATCCTAAAAAACATTTTTACCATTGCTGCAATCCTGAGCACTTCGGTATTTTTTGCTCAGGAATATTCCTTTAAAAATTACGATTGGAATGAAAAAGAAACGAAAATAGACATTCCGGAAAAATACAAAAACGAGAATGAAGTTATTCTGGATCGAACCACAAAAATAGAGTTTGTGGTGACTGGAAAAGAGGCAAAACAATACCAATTATTGCACGAAAAAATCTATATCAACTCTGATGATGCCATAGAACGCAACAATAAAATTTACATTCCTTTCAGTTTGAACGAAAGTGTTTTGGTTAATAAAGCCAGAGTTATTCTCAAAAACGGTACTGTAATTAACTTAGATCAAAAAGACATTAAAGAAGATGTTGACCAGGAAAAAGGAATAAAATACAACTATTTTGCTGTTCATGGTCTTGAAAAAGGAGCTGTAATTGAAAAAATATACGTGCTCGAAGAAAGACCGGAATTTTCAGGTCAAACCATTAAAATGCAAGATGAATATCCAATTGCCAACATAAATTTTGAATTGATTTATCCCAATCATCTTGTTTTCAAAACCAAATCCTACAATGGTTTAAGCGAGCCTGTGCTTGATTCTAAAAAAATTGAAAATAAAACTGTTTTATCTGTTTCAGAGAAAAATATTCCGGCTTTAGACAACGACGAACAATACTCTAATTGGGCTTTGCAATTAAAATTGTTTCGCTACAAACTAGACGAAAACACTTATAACGGCAGTAAAAACTTAAATAACTTTAAAGAATTTGCCACTAATTTATACGAAAGGCTGAATCCGGAATTGGATAAAAAACAGCAAAAAACTCTTGATGATTTTTGCAAGACCATTCCAAAATCAAATGATTTACAAGAGCAAATTTGGAACATTGAAAATAAAATCAAAAAAACCATCGCTTACGACAAATACATTGATACTAAGGAAACTTTATCGGATATAATTGAAACCAAACAAGCCAATCAAACTGATATTCTGAAAATTTATTTGGCAGTTTTCAAAAATTTCAAAATCGAAAACAATATGGTTTTCACCTCAAACCGATATAAAGTTCCTTTTGACAAAGATTTTGAGAGTTTTGAAAATTTGAGTGAATTATTATTCTATTTTCCAACAATCAAGAAATATTTGACACCAACAGAAATCGAATATCGTATTCCTTTGTTTCCTAACACTATTGCGAATAATAATGGATTATTTATCAAAGAAAAAATATTTGCAGGTGTTGCCATGGGCATTGGCGAAATTAAATTTATCGAAATTCCCGGAAACGATATTTCTCACGATATCATGAATATTACTGTTGATTTTACTCAGGATATTGAAAATCCGTTGGTAACCAGCAACCTTACTTTTGGCGGTTATTCGGGTTTGAATTTCCAACCCATCAAAGATTTCGCGTCAGCCGATCAATACAAAGCCTTTTTGAAAAGTTTAGCCGAAAATTATACTGCAGAGGCAGAATACAAAAGCTTAAAAGCTGAAAATGACGGAACTGAGTTTATAGGCAAAAAACCATTTGTCCTAAACGTGACTTTTGATGGAAAAGATCTCACTCAAAAAGCGGGTGAGAACTACTTGTTTTCAATAGGTGAAACCATTGGTAAACAAATGGAATTCTATCAGGAAAACAAAAGAACACTGCCTGTAGAAATTGATTATCCGCATTTATACACTCGAAATATCAAAATCTTGTTGCCAAAAGGAGCTACCGTAAAAAATCTGGAAAAATTTGTAATGGACTATAAAACGCAGGTAAACGGTAAAAACGAGGCTGGTTTTATTAGTAAATACACCAAAAATGGTGATGAAATTTTAGTGGAAAACACCGAGTTTTATAACATTATAAACTATCCGTTAGACAAGTTTGAGGATTACAAAGCCGTAATCAATGCTGCTGCCGATTTTAATAAAATCGTGATTATAGTTACTAAATAAACACTGAATAAAAAAATTAGACCGCAAATTCGCAAATTAATCAGATTGAATCTGTATCAATAAATTTGTGAATTTGCGGTTTTTTTTTAGGGTTTTGGGTATCGCTTTTTAATATTGCGGATTAACTCTTCAAGTCCGTTGAGTTTTAGTTCATAAACCAATTGTAGTTGCTCTCCCAGCTCTCCTTTTGGAAAACCTTTGTTGGAATACCAAACCACATAATACTCCGGTAAATCTATGAGATATTTGCCTTCATATTTGCCAAAAGGCATTTTGGTGTGGGCGAGTTTGACGAGTTGTTTTTGGTTTTGTTCCATTTTTGAAGAAAGAGAAATTAAATAAGAATCAAAAGATATGAATTTCTAGTGTGTCTCTTTTTCAATTTCTTGTGGGTTTAAAAAAATCAACTCATAAAGAAAACAAGCTCCATTTCCACCTTTTGGGTTTCTGTAACCAATTACAACACCTTGTTTTGTTGACTCAGCCTGAATTACAACAATCAATTCTTTAGTTTCAGTTTCAGAATCAATTAAGTAAGCTAATTTTGGCAAGTCAATTTCAAATGCTTTATGTTCTAAATCTGCATTTCTTATACAAAAAACTGCAAGTCCATTTTTAGCATCTTCCTCGTTTGCAATTTTACCAGAAATTACAAAAATATTTTTCCATAATTTGATATCAAAAGAGGGCCAGTTATTTTTAGTTTCTTCCGTCATTTTATATTACATTGACTTACTTACAACCAATTAAAACTAATTCTCTTATCAATTTCTGTATTCAAACTCAGGAAAACTGGGCAAGTCATAGCGGTTCTCTCCAAAATAGTTTTGGTTTTTTCGTCTGTGGAAACGTTCATTTCAAAAACAATTTCGATGGCGCTGATTCTTCTTGGTTCGGCTTGCATAATTTTGGTAACTGCAGCTGTAGAACCTGTGAAATCAACATTTAAATCCTTGGCTTTTATTCCCATAACGGTCATCATACAACTTGCCAAGGCATTGGCAACGGTGTCTGTTGGCGAAAAAGCCTCGCCTTTTCCGTTATTGTCCAATGGCGCATCCGAGATGATTTCGCTTCCGGATTGCAAGTGAATTGAGGATGTTCTTAAATCCCCTAAATAAGTTACTTTTGAGGTCATTAGTTGGCTTCTTTTATGGTTAAATCAGTGTCGTAATACAAGATATAAATCCCTTTATTGGTATAACCACCGTCTGCTTTTTTGTAATATTCAAACTTATTGTCCACTTGTTCCGTTGCAATGGAATCCGCGGTTTCCTGATAACTTTTATCTTGTGACAAACGCATCATTGTGTCAAAAGCCACGTCAAAACCACGAGTGGCATAAGTGCTTGGAGAAATCTTGTTGTCCTTTCTATATTCTTTTTCGAAAATTTTAGCTTCGGGAGATTCGTTTTCACGAGTTATGGAAGGATACATCAAATGCAGTTTTGTCAGATTTTCAAAATTAATTTCATCGGTGTCCAAAGTTTCGTTGGGTTCCAAAATAACCAACTGCACCTGGTATTTAGCCATAACACTCATCATTGCCGCCATCGTCGATTTTATCATTCCAGTGTTGGCGGTTTCCATAACAACATAATTCGTTTTGTCTGTGACGAACAAACTCTTCAAACTTTCGGCAGATAAACTACCGTTTTCAAGAAGAGCTGCAAATTGAACTCCTTTTTGATTTTCCTGAATATATTTCCTGACAGATTCTTTTTTCTTGTCGACAACCGCAATTATATTCCCTCCTTTTGCTCTCATAAAATCGAAAACAGCATTTTTTAAGGTTTCATTTGTCGGGATTGTTTGGTACAAATTTGGGAATGAATTTCCAATATCTTTCGACAAAGGCGAAATCACCGGAACATTATATTTACCCAATAATTCGGCAGTTTTCTCCACATTATTTTGGTAAAAAGGACCAATTATGGCATCGGAAGTTTCCAGATTATTTTCCTGATTTATACTGGAAATATTCGAAGAGTTTTTAGTTTCCTGTGAATCAAATATTTTAACGTCAACATTAATTCCAAGGCTTTTCGCAGAATCAATAGCCATCAAAGCGCCAGAATAAAAATCCAAAGTCATATTCAAAAACTTGTCTTTTTTCAATCGCATTGCAGTCGAATTTAGAGTATCGCCTTCAATCTTAGACATATTGAAAGGCAACAGCAACACCAGTTTTTTTCTGCCATTCGTATTGCTTTTTTTCGACAAAGAAGTATATGCTTTTTTAGATTCCGTTTCCTGTGGAATCGAAGCCGTTGAAGGCACTTTTATAATCATTCCTACTTCAACACCGTTGGCCAAAGCCGGATTCAATTTAACCAATTCGTCTTGTCCCAAACCAGACATTTTTGATAAACTGTACAAGGTTTCTTTGGGTTTTACCTCGTAATTTATATAATTAATAGTCGGGGAAACTTTTGGAGCAATGGGTTTTGGCGTTTCCTTTTTAGGTTCAGCTACTGCAACTTTATCCATTTTTGGAGCAGTCCCTTTAATTATCAATTTATATCCAATAGGTAAGTTAGAAATGACTTCCGGGTTTCTTTTTTCTAATTCTTCGATGGTAATTCCGTATTGTTTGGCAATGGAATACTTCGTTTCTTTTGGAAGAACTTCGTGATAAACTACTTTTTCCGAAGTTGAAACAACAGTTTTGGAACCCGAATTCGAAGGAATAACAAGCGTTTGTCCTATTTGCAACCCTAATTTTTCTAATTCGGGATTGGCTTTTTTTAAAGCTTCATCTGAAATTCCATATTTTTTTTCGATACCGAATAAAGTCTCTTTTGGCTCAACTTTATGAGTTTTTGACTGTGAAGATGATTTTTGAGTTGTTCCCTTTTTTGGAATAAGCAAAACGCTATTTGGCTTCAAGCCACTCTGCGCATCCGGATTTAACTTATAAATATCATAAGGAGTGATGTTGTATTTCTGGGCAATTTGGGCAATTGTTTCCCCTTTTTCAACTTTATGAATAATACTTTTTTCTTGTGAAAAAACACTGTAAGTCAGCATCAAACTCGTCAAACAAATTGTAAAAAAATACTTCATCCTTTTATTTATAAAATTATTAATAATTGATAAAGTAAACTTATCAAATTTATTCCAATTACTATCATTAGAAACGAAGAGAACAATACAAAAATTGCCTCTTTAGATATAATTAACAAAAGTCAAATGTTTATTCCCACTCGATAGTTGCCGGCGGTTTAGAGCTTATGTCATAAACTACACGGTTAACTCCTTTCACTTTATTGATGATGTCATTGGACACTTTCATCAAGAAATCATAAGGCAAATGTACCCAATCAGCGGTCATTCCATCTGTAGATTCAACGGCACGAAGCGCTACCACTTTTTCATAAGTACGCTCATCTCCCATTACTCCAACACTGTTTACAGGAAGCAAAATCGCTCCGGCTTGCCAAACTTTGTCGTACAATCCCCAAGATTTTAATCCGTCGATAAAAACTTTATCTACGTCTTGCAAAATTTGTACTTTTTCGGGTGTGATGTCTCCCAATATTCTAATGGATAATCCTGGTCCGGGAAAAGGATGTCTTCCCAATAATTCCGGATCAATTCCCAAGGTTGCTCCCACTCTGCGTACTTCGTCTTTGAAAAGCATTCGCAAAGGTTCTACAATTTTTAATTTCATATAATCAGGCAAACCACCCACATTATGGTGCGATTTTATAGTTGCAGATGGGCCTTTTACCGAAACCGATTCGATTACATCAGGATAAATAGTTCCTTGTGCCAACCATTTTACGTCTTCAATAAGATGCGATTCATCGTCGAAAACTTCGATAAATACTCGTCCAATAATTTTACGTTTGGTTTCAGGATCACTGACTCCGGCTAATTCAGACAGAAAACGATCTCCGGAATCTACTCCTTTCACGTTCAATCCCATTCCTTTGTATTGGTCCAAAACATTTTGGAACTCATTTTTTCGAAGCAAACCATTGTTCACAAAAATGCAATACAGATTTTTGCCAATAGCTTGGTGTAATAAAACCGCTGCTACCGTTGAATCTACTCCGCCAGAAAGTCCAAGGACCACTTTGTCGTCTTTTACTTTTTCTTTTAATTCCGCCACCATTTCTTCAACAAAAGCATTTGGCGTGAAATTTTGGGGAACGTGAGCGATTTTTACCAAAAAGTTTTCTAACATTTTGGATCCATCCGTAGAGTGAAAAACTTCGGGATGGTATTGTATGGCATAAGTCGTTTCGCCTTCAATTTTGTATGCGGCGAATTCTACATCGTGCGTGCTTGCCAGCTTTATTCCTCCGGTTGGCAAGGCTTTGATACTATCGCTATGACTCATCCAAACTTGGCTGTTTTCAGAAACGCCTTCGAAAAAAACTTCGTCCTCTTTTATATAGGACAAGTTGGCTCTACCGTATTCTCTGGTGTTTGAAGCCGCCACTTCGCCTCCACTAAAATGGGCCAAATATTGTGCTCCGTAACAAACGGCAAGTATGGGTAGTTTTCCTCTTATTTGTGATAAATCGGGATGTGGGGCTTCTTCTCCGCGAACAGAAAATGGGCTTCCGCCAAGGATTACCGCTTTATAAGATGATAAATCATCAGGAAAATGATTGAAAGGAAAAATTTCGCAGAAAATATTTAATTCGCGAACTCTACGGGCAATAAGTTGTGTGTATTGCGATCCGAAATCTAAAATAAGTACGTTGTGTTGCATTTTGCAAAAATACTTTATATTATCGGATTTGAAAAATTGAAATTTAGAAAAATCGTATTATTTCTCTTTGGTGATAATGATAGTCGCTTTAAATCCTGTGCCAAGATTCCATTGGCTTGCCGAAATTAGATTTCCTTTATCATCATATACCTGAAATTCAGCCGTATTTGGACCCAAACGACCTTGATTAAGTGCCTCAAAATCAATCTTGTTAAAACCGTCTACCAACGTTATCTCGAAGCCTTGAAAATCACTGTCCAGCATAATTCCTGTGGCAATTGCTTTATCGTTTAGTAATACTCTTATTTCGTCTCCGTCAACTTCTCCATAATCACGATAAGTAACTTTTGCAGTTAGTGATTTAGTCTTGAAATCACCTAAATTCTGATTTCTTCTGTACACAATTTGATCTTCATTGTTCGCTTTTCTATTCAATCTATCTGTTACTTTATCACCAGGATTAACGAATTTATTGTTTGGAGTCATTGTAAAACCACTGCTGACACCCATTTGAAATGAATTATCTGCTTTTGGTTTTGTGTTGAGAATGTTGGTGTCTTTGAATACGTTTGGAGTAACAATTTTTGGTACATCCAATGGCGGTGGCGGTGGTAACGTTTCTTTTTTTGGTTTCTCTTTTACATTAAGAGGCGGAATTGCTTTGAATTTAGTATTGAATTCACTCTGCCCAAAGCTTTTTGAAGCAAAACCAATTATAAAAATTAAAAGAAGAAACTGTTTCATAAGTGTTGAATACTGATAAATCAATATTTAAAAAGTCCAAAATTAATAGAAATCTACAATCAAAAATCACAAAAATAACATAAAATAATTTTCTTTACTCAATTATTGAATTGGGAAATTGAACTTTGAAAACATTCATTTTTATTCTTTCATAAGCATAATTGTTGCTTTATAACCGGTTCCAACATTCCATTGGCTTGCCGTAATTGCGATTCCCTTATCGTCATAAACCTGAAATTCTGCAGTATTTGGAGAAGCAAAACCTTCGTTCAGTGCTTCAAAATCAATCTTGTTAATACCATTTTCCAATTGTATTTTGAATCCTTTGAATTCTCCATCCAAAACAACTTCGGGTTCAATTATTTTATCGTTTAAATAAACTTTTATCTTGTCGCCATCCACATAAGCAGCATCCCGATAGCGAATTGTAGAGGTAAAAGATTTCGTTTTGAAACTGCCTAAAAATTGGTTTCTCCTATAGAAAATGCCTTTAGAATTCGCCTCTTTTTTGTAAAGAGTACTATTCAGAAAAATATCTTCAGGATTTACAAAATCGTTTACAGGTGCTTTTACAACCTCTGGCGGTGTGATTTTTGGTGAAATTTCCTTTGGAGGAATTACTTTTTTAATTTTTGAGTTCTTGGCCGGAATTGGTTTAAATTTGGTCTTGAATTCATCCTGTGCATATCCATTTAAAGATATCCCTAGTATAATAGCATAAAACAATATTCTTTTCATCGCGTTTGTAAATTAGTTAATCAGTGCATAAAATTTAAAATCAAAAGTCTAAAATCATAAAACTGGTATGATTAAACTCTACTTATATAACATTCAATTATTGAATTTATTTCATTTTTAAAGAATAATGTAATTCCAGGATTAAAGTACTTATTTGAACTTTTTAATTAAAAATCAGGGTTTTTTATTTCTCTATTTTTTCATAAATTGCAAAAATTAAACCAAAATTGGAATTGGATTTCAAAACATTAAAAATCAACACAACAACAAAAAAAAAAAATA
>Ga0208508_1000335_pt1 | contig 12916 bp, 8 predicted proteins | sample LakWasMeta1_LOW4_2_FD_183853 | JGI IMG/M metagenome (GOLD analysis project Ga0208508, IMG submission 183853) | Freshwater sediment methanotrophic microbial communities from Lake Washington under simulated oxygen tension - Sediment Metagenome... | ecosystem: Environmental > Aquatic > Freshwater >...
TGTTTCCCAGCAATGCACCTCGCGTTTTCTCGGTAATCTACCGACTGAAACCAAGCTGGTTATTATGTTTGGCTTGGGTTCAAAACAAAATTACGTTCGAGAATCTTATCGCTTGTTTCAAATGGCCAGACCTAGCAGCGAATGGAAGTTAATAAATGAAGTTTCATACACTGATGGAAAAATCACAGTGGTTCATGTAGAACATTTTGCCTCTCAAGGTGTTCTTATCCCAAGTTGGTTAGGTGAAAACAAGCATGACCGAAGCCGTTTAGGTGATATGGCAAAATCAAGTGTTGAAAGCGCAATGCAATTTCGCAACTAAGAAAAGATGTCTAATTTGTAGATTTTGTTATCAAAATCAAGCATTATGAAGCGATTGATCAAAAGGTTTGTTTGAACACGCCCAAAGCGACTTGAATAAGCGAGTAGCCCGTATGGAACTTGCGGAATGCTGGGTTATCTTCACTATGATGTTATCCCACGTTCCGCTACCGTGTACGTTGGGGTGAGCTTGCGCCCCCTATACACATCAACTTAAGAAAGGTAACTAAATAAGACAACCGATTAACACCTTGATTCAAGGTGGATTTCGGTTATTGCCTCTACCCACCCTACCAAATCAAAACCGCTTCGAGTCAAAACCAAAGGCGGTTTTTTGCTAAATATTAGCTCTCGATTCAATAATGCCGCCGCCTAAACAGACTTCACCTTGATAAAAAACTACCGATTGCCCCGCAGTAATCGCTCGTTGTGGTTCATCAAAAATAACTTGGTAACGTCCATCTTCTAAGGGTTGTATATGACACGCTTGATCCGCTTGGCGATAACGGGTTTTTGCCATACAGCGTAACGGCTGAGTTAAGGGTTTATTGCTACACCAATCTAACTGACTGGCAATCAAACTGTTGTGTAGCATCAATGGATGGTCGTGTCCTTGTCCGACAATCAAAATATTATTATCTAAATCTTTATCTAATACATACCACGGTTCATCGGGCGCGTCTTTCACGCCGCCTATGCCTAAACCTTGGCGTTGTCCAAAGGTGTAATACATTAAACCATGATGTTTGCCGATGTACTGACCTTCAGGCGTACGCATTTCACCTGCTTGGGTGGGTAGATAGCGTTGTAAAAATTCAGTGAATTTACGCTCACCAATAAAACATATCCCTGTGCTGTCTTTTTTCTTGTGATTATCAAAGCCTGCTTGTTTGGCTAAAGCGCGAATTTCTGGTTTATGTAGATGACCAATCGGAAACAGCGTTTTAGACAAGGCTTTTTGTCCTAGTGTATAGAGAAAATAACTTTGCTCTTTGTTGGGGTCTAAACCTTTCAATAAGAAATATTCGCCGTCTTTTTCAGCAACGCGGGCATAGTGACCTGTTGCGATATAGTCGGCTTTTAAATCATCAATGGCATAATTTAAAAAGGCTTTGAATTTAACGTGTTTGTTACACAAAATATCAGGATTGGGTGTGCGTCCTGCTTTAAATTCGGACAAAAATACTTCAAACACTTCATCCCAATATTCGGCGGCAAAATTCACCGTTTTTAATGGTATGCCAAGCTTGTCGCAAACTTGTTGCGCATCGGCAAGGTCTTCCATTGCCGTGCAGTATTCGGTGCCGTCATCTTCCTCCCAGTTTTTCATAAATAAACCAGTGACGTTGTGACCTTGTTCTAGCAATTGCAAGGCTGTAACCGATGAATCAACACCGCCCGACATGCCAACAATGATATTTTTACTCATAATCAAGAAATGTTTTTAATAACGATAAGGGGTAATGTTGTCCACTTAAATAATTGTCTATGCTCATTAACACTAAGGGACTACGCAAACGGTGTGCTTCGGCAGCAATTTCAGCGCGGGTGAGCCAGTGCGTTGCTACGATGCCTTCATCAAGACTTTGATTGGCATCATGACTGTGACACTGCCCCGAAAAACACAGGCGTAGAAAAGTGGGATAATCGGGATTTTTTCGCCACAACTGTACAGCAATCAGTTGTTCTGGTTCAAATTGCCAAGCGGTTTCTTCTTGAACTTCACGTTTAACGGCTGTGATAAAGTCTTCGTTAGGTTCAAGGTGTCCAGCTGGTTGATTAAACTGCAAACCATTGGGGGTGTGTTCTTCAACAAATAAAAAACGATTATCGCGCTCGATAACAGCGGCGACAGTAACGTGAGGTTTCCAGACCATGAATGACACCTGCGGGCAAAGCTAGACATTTTACTTGATTTAACAAGCTGTTGTCGGCAAAGATTTACTGAAAACTGCTCGATTTTCAGTGGAGTAAGTTACTAAGATTAAGAAACGCTTGCATACTGCTAGGGATGGTTTGTGTCCAGACCTTTGTACTCATGACAGCAGTGGTTTGTGGATTTAAGCAACTTCTCATAAAAGAATCATCCAATGTAGGTAATTTTATACCTTCCTGTTCTATATCCAGTATATCCCCATCATCGCCCGCCGCCTTTTGATTTTCCCATGGCAAAAATAGTATGGATTGCTCTAATGCACTGATTTGTGATGCTAATAAATCAGGATTAACAACTACTGGGGGAACTGGGGGGACTGGCACAACTGGAGCTGGAATAACGGTCAGTTCATCGACAGAGACTGTATTATCAACAAACACATATCCTAAACCACTGGTTAAGCCTTTTAGATAAGCGACATTATAACGACCCACTGCTCCCGTAAAGTTATTAATGTCAAAAAGTGCCGTGCCGTTAATACCAGCTGTGTTGATGGTATCGTCATCAATAAAACCCGTCAGGGTAAAAGAAAAATCAGCGGGTGTGCCACCGTAAGTGATGATTTGACTGTTAGGAGTCACGGTCAGCACGGGTGTCATGCTATAAAAAAACCAATTGCCTGTACTGGCATAATCAGGCGTTATGCCTGTGTAGGGTTGCCCATAATGTTTAGAATCGGCAAGCATACCATTACGACTATTGAGTCTAGGATCGGTGGAATATACCAACCAGCGACTCGCCGTGATGGGAGTGACTGAGCCTGTGTTATTAGCGAAATTACCGTTGATAGCCGCTAGAATAACCTGCCCTGTCCCTGCATTGATAGTTGCACCCGAACCTAGGGTAATGGTTGGTGTACCTGCATCACGGTCAGCGGCAATGGCATTAGAATCACCTGCAATGGCGGTAAAATTACCATTGGCAGTAAAAATACTGGAATTTAGAGTAAGGTTACGTCCTGCTTGTAAAGTTAATGCGCCGCCATGGCTACCGCCTACCAGAATATCAGTACCCGAATCGAGCGTGAGGTCATTGCTGGCTTGTAAAGTGATATTCGTACCTAACGCTAACGTAGCCGCAATAGTCGATGGATTAAAGGTCATGGTTTGCCCAAGACCATTGTTAAAATAAATATTCTGTGGCGTAGCGATACGCACTTGCCCTGCATCCACTAGGCTACCATTATCCCAAGTGTCACTGGAGACTACATAATTACCGTTGTTTAGACCAGTCACATTATAGTTGGGTGTAAAACTACAATCTTGAGCGGGCGTACATATCGACCAATCAAACGCGGCAGAACCTGTCAGGCTGTTAATGGTACTCACTGTGCCACTAATCCCTGTTATGCCATTGCCCCACGTTGTAGCCCCTGCACGCACTATAGTGCCATTGTTCCAAATGCTACTGCCTACGACATAGTTACCGTTGCTTAAGGCGGTTATACCATCACTACTTATTTGGTCACCCTCTAGTACCTGAGTACTCGGTGTAGTACCTATCAAACTGTTAATTGTACTCACAATACCATTACTGCTCGTCGCGCCATTAACCCATGTTGCTGCACCTCTGCCGCCGTTCCAGTTGCTACTGCCCACGACATAATTACCATTGGTCAAGGCAGTAATACCACTGCTACTGACGAAATCGCCTGCCGTAGAGCCTATCAGGCTATTAGCGGCATTAACCGTACCGATGCTAATAGTTGTACCATTGACCCAAGTTGCTGCGCCTATGCCGCCGTTCCAGTTGCTACTACCTACGACATAATTGCCATTAGTCAACGCGGTGATGCCACTGCTACTAACGCTATCAAATGCGTTAGAACCGACCAAGCTATTCGTTAAGCTAATCGTACCAACGCTTGCCCCATTACCGTTAGCCCACGTTGCCGCACCTGCATTGGTCAAGCTACCATTATCCCAGTTAGCACTGCCCACTACATAATTGCCGTTAGTCAAGGCAGTAACCCGACTACCCACATTATCAAATGCAGTCAAACCTACCAAGCTATTAGTGGTGCTAACCGTACCTGTAATACCAGATACACCATTACCCCACGTTACCGCACCCACACTGGCGATGGGGAGAGAAAAGTTATTACTCCAATTACTACTAGCTACTACATAATTGCCATTGGTCAACGCTGTGATACCATTGCTACTAACACTGTCAAATGCGCTAGAGCCTACCAAACTGTTAGTGGCACTGACCGCACCAATGATGCCTGTCGCACCATTGCCCCATGTTGCCGCACCCACACTGGCGATAGGTAGCGAAAAGTTATCATTCCAGTTAGCACTGCCAACTACATAATTGCCATTGGTCAATGCGGTAATACCACTGCTACTAACGCTGTCAAATGCGCTAGAGCCTACCAAACTATTAGCAGCACTGACCGCACCAATGATGCCAGTCGCACCATTGCCCCACGTTGCCGCACCTGCATTGATTATGCCACCATTGTCCCAGTTGGCACTGCGTACTACATAATTGCCATTGCTCAAGGCAGTGATGCCACTGCTACTCACATTGTCATTCGCGCTAGCACCGACCAAACTGTTAGCGGCACTGACCGTACCAATGATGCCAGTCGCGCCATTACCCCAGGTCGCCGCACCTGCATTGATTACAGCACCATTGTCCCAGTTAGCACTGCGTACTACATAATTGCCATTGCTCAAAGCGGTAATGCCATTGCTACTCACATTGTCATTCGCGCTAGCACCAATCAAACTGTTAGCGGCACTGACCGTACCTGTAATGCCCGTTAATCCATTACCCCACGTTGCCGCACCTGCATTGATTACACCGCCATTGTCCCAGTTAGCACTGCTCACTACATAATTACCGTTAGTCAAGGCGGTAATACCGCTACTACCCACTTGGTCATTGGCACTAGAACCCAACAGCGCAGCAAGTAACGAGCCTGTAGTGGTATTAAATAAATAAACAGCACCCGCATTATTAGCCGCCAAATCATCACCTGCACTGCTAACTGCGATGTTGCCATTTTCAGTAAACACGCCGCCTGTTATTTTGCCAGTGGCATTATCAAATAAGCCGCCTACTGTGCTACCAAGCAAGGCAGTATGACCACCAAATCCATTGCCTGCCGCCAAATGCGGATCAATCAGCGCGTAAGAAGCCACACTGCTCGCCGATGAAATAATGATATTTTTCGGGTCTAATAATAAATTACCGCCCATGCCTGCATCGGCAGAACCTGCATATTTCAATGTACCTTTACTAGAGACTTCAATGTTGCCTACTTTATTAGCACTGATGCTACCGTAATAATCAGTTTTTTCATCCGACCAAACAACCACTTTACCGTCGCCACCATCGGCTTTCAATGTGCTTGCGCCGTTAATGGTGGTGGTTTTAGCGTTATTGGATAGTTTAGTTTTCGCACCATGAAAATCACCACCGACACGAATTAAACCACCTTTTTTACTCCCTGATGCGTCCACCTTGGCAGCGGCAAGCGTGACACGATTAGCAGCAACGACATCGATGATACCGCCTTGTTCACCTTTGCTACTGAGTTTGCCCGAGCTGTACACGCTGTTAGTGGCTTCTAAATGGACTGTGCCGCCTATCGTTGTGCCATTGGCATGAGTATCAGCAGTAGCCGTTTGAATAATGGCATCACTGGCATTCATAGTAATTTTACCGCCACTGCCTGCCGTGCCATCGGCATTGGTTGTACCTGTATCAAGGATGGCGCGGGCATTAATATTGACCTTACCGCCTGTTTTACCCGACGCGTCCAATGTCCCTGTTTGTGTAACAGTGCCGCCTTCAAGAATAATTTCACCGTTACGTTCGACTAAGCCTTGAGCGCGAACAATGCCTTCTTGATTAATCACAGTATCAATCAGTTGCCCTGCGGCTTTAGCAGTTAGGACAACCCTGCCACCATCGGCTTGTATCGCGCCTTTATTGGTAATTTGAGCATTTAACGCAGCTTCGGAGACTTTAATTTCAACTAAACCATCACCTTGAAAATCTAAATCGACAGTTTTACCCGCAGCCAGTGCAGTGGTACCTTTGGGCGTGTTAATCGTACCCGTGTTGGTGACGCTCTCACCAATTAAGGCGACGACACCACCTTCGGGAGTTTTAATTGTGCCGTGATTTTCGACTTTGCCTTTCGCACCGTCTTGGGTGAAATGGTTTTTGCCGTTCATAAAATCGGCATCTTTGATATTGTGGGTGGTGGCGACTAAGCCACCTACATCCACTTGCGCTGTTTTACTAAACACCACACCGTTGGGATTGACTAAATACACTTGCCCGTTGGCGTTAATTTTTCCTTGAATTTGACTGGCATCTTGTCCAACCACTCGATTAAGTAAGGCAGCATTGGTATTCGGTTGGTGTATATTGACAGTGTCGTGATGTTGAACAGAAAAGCTTTGCCAATTAATGATTGCTTTTTGGCTAGTCTGGTCGATTTTCATAAGCTGGGCATTAGGCGTGCTAACAGTCGCCTGCCCTGCAACCAGTTGATTGCCTGTTGGCAATGCCCAAACAGGGGTTGTACAGAATAATAAGCTAGTGGTCAGTAGTGTGCGGCGGTTTGATGAGCCTTTACTTTTCTTGTTGGTTATTTCTGATACGGCGACCCACGCGCCTAAGGCTTCATTCCAGACGCTACGGTATATGTGATTCATGAGAACTGCCTTATAGTCGATGGTGTGCTTGAGTTACTCACTTTTTTCTTTAGCATCCTGTCCAGTCCTATTTCAAGAAATACTGCGTTTAATTTTTAAAATCCAACAAGTTATGCTTTATAAATATAGAGTGAAAAATCTTGTTAGCAAGTTGTTTTTACCACGCTAATCTAATATTCAGGTCTTAGCTTGATGCTAATGACACTCTATGAATAACCTAGTAAAATACCTACCATTATTTTGTCAAAAAAAGCCGTAGCGACGCTAATAGGATTTTAAACACCAAGTTATTTTGCCTTGATTGTTTAAAAAACGCTTATAATCGGCTGTTAAAATTTTATTTATGATTATCGAGGTGAGCGTGGAGCTAAGTGGCGCACAAATTCTGCTTCAAAGTCTGGCAGACGAAGGAGTGGAGTATATTTTTGGCTACCCAGGTGGAGCAGTATTGCATATTTATGATGCAATTTTTCAACAGGAAGCGGTGAAACACATTTTGGTTCGGCATGAACAGGGTGCAACCCATGCAGCCGATGGTTATGCGCGTGCAACGGGTAAACCAGGCGTAGTATTAGTCACCTCAGGACCTGGTGCGACTAATGCGGTAACAGGGATTGCCACTGCGTATATGGATTCTATTCCAATGGTAGTGATTTCTGGACAAGTTTCGTCACCTGTTATTGGTAGTGATGCGTTTCAAGAAGTCGATATGGTCGGCATTACCCGCCCTTGTGTGAAACACAATTTTTTAGTCAAAGATGTCACTAAACTAGCTGAAACTATTAAAAAGGCGTTTTATGTAGCAACGACTGGACGACCAGGCCCTGTGGTCGTGGATATACCCAAAGATATAACCGCGCCTAACATTACTGTGCCATATAAATACCCTAAAAAAGTGTCCTTGCGTTCGTATAATCCTGTATTGAATGTACCTAAAGAACAGATTAAAGCCGCAGTTGAATTATTACTCAGTGCAAATAAGCCAATGATTTATTCAGGCGGTGGCGTAGTATTGGGTGAAGCCAGTGAAGAATTGACGGAATTTACCCGCGCCTTAGGTTATCCGATTACTAATACTCTGATGGGCTTGGGCGCGTATCCTGCCACCGATAAACAATTTGTTGGTATGTTAGGAATGCACGGCACTTATGAAGCCAATATGGCAATGCACGAAAGTGATGTCATTATTGCTATCGGCGCACGTTTTGATGACCGCGTGACGGGTAAGTTGGATGAATTTTGCCCTTATGCCAAAATCATTCACATTGATATTGATCCTGCGTCTATTTCTAAAACAGTTAAAAAAATCGCCATTCCGATTGTCGGTGATGTTAAACCTGTATTGAAGCAAATGTTGGAATGCTTAAAAGAAAGCAAGAAAAAAACCAACAAAAAAGCCTTAGAAGCGTGGTGGAAACAAATTGATGAATGGCGTGCCGTTGACAGCTTAGCTTATGACCGTGACAGTGCTTTAATTAAGCCACAATATGTTATTGAACAGCTATATCAAGTGACAAAAGGTGATGCCTATATCACTTCCGATGTGGGTCAACATCAAATGTGGGCAGCGCAATATTATCCATTTGATAAACCACGTCGTTGGATTAACTCAGGTGGTTTAGGTACCATGGGCTTTGGTTTGCCTGCTGCTATTGGTGTTAAGTTGGCGTTTCCAGATGCCGATGTCGCGTGTGTCACAGGTGAAGCCAGTATTCAAATGTGTATACAAGAACTGTCAACCGCATTGCAATTTAAAACCCCCATTAAGATTATTAACATGAATAATCGTTATATGGGCATGGTTAGACAATGGCAGGAATTTTCTTACGAAAGCCGTTATTCGCATTCTTATATGGACACCATTCCAGATTTTGTGAAACTTGCTGAAGCGCATGGTCATATCGGTATTCGTATCGACAAACCTGAAGAAGTTAGACCTGCGTTAGAACAAGCGTTTGCCATGAAAGATCGTACCGTATTTTTAGACATCATGACTGACAGAACCGAAAATGTTTACCCTATGATTGAAGCAGGTAAAGGGCATCATGATATGAAATTGCGCGTTGCCTTAGGCACCTCAACGGATCGGGAGTTGGCATAATGAGACATATTATTTCCATCCTGATTGAAAATGAATCAGGTGCTTTATCCCGCGTATCGGGTTTATTTTCAGCGCGTGGCTACAATATTGAATCTTTAACCGTCGCGCCCACTGAAGACCCTAGTTTATCGCGCATGACGTTAGTCACACGCGGTAGTGAAGAAGTGGTTGATCAAATCACCAAGCAGCTTAATAAATTAATCGACGTGGTTAAACTGATTGATTTAGCCGATAGCCCACATATCGAACGTGAGTTAATGATGATTAAAATCAAAACCACTGAGCAAACGCGCAATGATATTCGCAGTGTTGTCGATATATTTCGCGGCAGAATTCTTGATGTCACACCTAGCTCTTATGTCGTGGAAATGACAGGCTCTTCCGAAAAACTTGATGCCTTTACCGCCGCTATCAGCCGCGACACCATTATTGAAGTCGTGCGTTCAGGTGCAACAGGTATTTCACGCGGCGAACAAGGCTTACACTTATAACTTTTAACACCAAATAGGAAACACAATGCAAGTTTATTACGACAAAGATGCAGACCTCTCTATCATCAAAGCTAAAAAAGTAGCCATCATTGGTTACGGCTCACAAGGTCATGCTCATGCCCTTAATCTAAAAGACTCTGGCGTTTCAGTTGTCGTCGGTTTGCGTACTGGCTCACCTTCAGTTGCAAAAGCTGAAGCACATGGTTTAACCGTTCAACCTGTTGCCCAAGCGGTTGCTGGTGCGGATGTGGTGATGATTTTGACTCCTGATGAATTTCAATCAAGATTATACAGAGACGAAATCGAACCAAACATTAAACAAGGTGCAGTTTTAGCGTTTGCGCATGGTTTTGCGATTTTATTCAACCAAGTCACGCCACGTGCTGATTTAGATGTCATCATGATTGCACCTAAAGCACCCGGTCACACCGTGCGCTCTGAATTTGTCCGTGGCGGCGGCGTACCTGACTTAATCGCGGTACATCAAGACGCATCTGGCACAGCCAAAGCCATCTGTTTAGCGTATGCCTCCGCTATCGGCGGCGGTCGTTCAGGCATTATCGAAACCACCTTCCGTGACGAATGTGAAACCGACTTATTCGGCGAACAAGCAGTATTATGCGGCGGTGCAGTTGAACTGGTAAAAATGGGTTTTGAAACTCTCGTTGAAGCAGGCTACCCAGCAGAAATGGCATACTTTGAATGCTTGCATGAATTGAAATTGATTGTTGATTTAATGTTTGAAGGTGGCATTGCCAACATGAACTACTCAATCTCTAACAATGCTGAATACGGCGAATACGTCACAGGCCCTCAAGTCATTAACGCAGAAAGCCGTGAAGCGATGCGTCAAGCCTTGAAAAACATCCAAAACGGCGAATACGCAAAACGCTTCATCTTAGAAGGTATGACCAACTACCCAGAAATGACTGCAAAACGTCGTTTGAATGCAGAACACCCGATTGAAGTCGTCGGCGCACAACTGCGTAGCATGATGCCTTGGATTAAAGCGAATCAAATCGTTGATAAAAGCAAAAACTAAACGGCAAACACCCGTTTAAGTTATCAAAAAAAAGCCTGTTTTAATGACAGGCTTTTTTAATGGGAGATGATTTTTATCAGTTTGTAACCAAGTGGTAGCGCGTATGGAGTGCAACGAAATATGAAAAAACAGTGACTCCACAAACAACTCACATTCCGCAAGATTCCATTCGGGCTATTTGAAGCACGCGACTTGCTACTTACTAACATTCACACCATTTGCCGAGATAGGTAATTGCGACAAATCCCAATTGTTAGGCACAATTTCATGTTGAAAACATTGAGTGCGATACACTGTTTTGTGTAATAACTGGTTACTATGATTTCTCAACCAATTATCTCGTGTACTTACATATTGCGTAATCCAGTCCTTCTCATTACCACCATCGGCTGGTACAGATGCTGGAAAGCGTTTGCGTAAAAAGACAGGTATTGAGCCACTGTGAATAAATGAATCGTAGATTACTAAAGCTGATAAGGCTTGGCTAAAGCCATTGTTATCTGCCCATTTCATTGCTTTTTGAAAATAAATACGGTCAAAAAAGTCATCTTGGGCTTGTTGCATTACTGGGTCACTACCAGCATCCTTAAGCAACTTTAAAAAAGTGTCGTCATCGACTAAAGGAGTGTGACCGATTTTATCAACAAATGGCTCAATTTTTGCGCTGTATGTGCCATTACTCTGCACATATAGAACAATCAGTTCATGAAGATTTCCATATTCTGTAGTTTGAGAGCGACCATAGGTAACCTGACGGATTCGCCCTGGTCCATCGTCATATCGTGAAATTGCGCTGTAGTTGCCTTCTATCTTTCCTGTTTCAAAAACATTCACGATATGCTCGATGATTTTTTTCTGTTGAGGACTGATATTCATGATTAATCTCCGTTAGATACACAAATTATTTTTTTGGTAAAGCATCAAGAATAGGCATAAGTTCTTTATTAACTGTTGCTCCTAATTTAAGTAGTCCAAGAGCCAAATAATCTCCACGATGTTTACTCACTTTTCCAAAGTCAAAGGAACATTGGTAAATTTGGTCATTTGAAACAACCTCATGAAACTTTGACCAATGATTACGAAGATTTTCGAGAACCTCACCATCTTCATAAATTGCTACTCGTATAGCTTTGCGGTGAATATCACCCAAACCGTCAAACACGCGAGGGGAAGGGTCGAATGTGATAGCATCAACTCCATGATGAACAGACACACTTAAAGACAATCCTCCACCTAACGAATGTCCTGTAACAACTACTTTCTTATTCGGGTGATTTCTAATGTATTCACCAAACTCCTCATTCATCTGTTTATATTGAATGTTAAATGGCGGGAATGCAAAATTTGATACAGGATAATCAAGTTTGCTATCTGTACCACGAATAGCAAAAACTATTTCATCAGTCCCTTGTTTTTCGTATATGTCATAAGCTAAACCAGACAAAGGATGTTTTTTGGTTGGCTTTGTAGTTTGTTTTCCGTTTTCATCAACTTGTATCCATCCCAATAATTCAACAGGAAATTTAACTCGGTCTTTTTTGTGATAAGAATTTGATGCCATCATGGCATAGATTGCATATTTCCCAGCGATTTCTGGTGTAATCGTCTGCTCTTTCAATTCGTTGGTCTGAGTTTGAGTTCCTACAGATTTTTTTGATGATTGGTTAGATACTACGCCTACCTTAGGGTTCTTGTTGTCAGAAGTTGTTGCACATGATGAAACCATTACAAGTCCAACTGTGAGAATAGCTACAGCAAAATTTTTTTTCATTGTTATTCTCCAAAAATTTTTATTATTCCTATGTTTAACCCATAAAACGGAATAGCTTGTATATTCTGTTATGGTATTTAATATTATCAAATCCTTGCCAATGCTTTACAATCATGCCCAGATTGTTATTTAACCCAGTGGGAGTGGGTATTTATGTCGGTGCATGAAAAAATACGCTTTGTCAGACAGGCGAAAAGTTTGTCACAGCATGAAATGGCGGAAAAGCTGGGTATTTGTTTGAATTGTTATGGCAGTATTGAACGCGGTGAGACGGATATAAAATGGTCACGACTTGAGCAGATTGCTGAGGTGTTTAATATATCGTTACCGCAGTTGGTGGGTTTGGATGAAAAGAATGTTTTTAATCTGACAGGAGCAAGCGGTAATGGAACAATAGAAAAAAATAACGGCGGAACACTGCACAATCAAAATTACTGCACTATCAGTTCATGCCCAGAAGAACTGCTACAGCTAAAAACTGAACTAGAAAAACAAGCTCTGATAAATGCTCAGAAAGATAAGGAAATCACTTTGCAACAGGAAAAAATCAGCGATTTAAACCGCATTATTCAACT
>Ga0208508_1000338_pt1 | contig 12875 bp, 12 predicted proteins | sample LakWasMeta1_LOW4_2_FD_183853 | JGI IMG/M metagenome (GOLD analysis project Ga0208508, IMG submission 183853) | Freshwater sediment methanotrophic microbial communities from Lake Washington under simulated oxygen tension - Sediment Metagenome... | ecosystem: Environmental > Aquatic > Freshwater >...
TACAAGATTACGCACACCCTGAGTTTGCCAATAAGGTAATAGATATTAGCCAGTTTTTAATGCAAGCTGATGTGAATCTCAGCGCACAACTCAAACCCTTAGCGGAATCGGTGTGTTTGCATACGCCTTGTTCATTAAAAAATGCCATGCGTGCAGAGCAAGGCGCGTTACAACTGTTGCAACAAATTCCACAACTCAGCATTACTAAATTACCGAGTACCATAGTGTGTTGTGGTTCAGCAGGCAGTTATATGTTGGAGCATTCAACGATGGCAGAAGCATTATTGGCGGATGTATTGGATGCGGCATCGACTACACCAACGCATTATCTAGTGAGTTCAAATATCGGTTGCGCTTTGCATATTCAAGCAGGCTTGCAAGAACGGGGAATGAGAATGGAAGTATTGCACCCCATCGTGTTAATTGCACGGCAATTAGCACAGGCATAAAAAAACCCGTCAGGTTTTAAAACCTGACGGGTTTAAATTCTTGAACTTGAATTACTGAGAATCAGCAACTTTAATTTTTTTGCGGCGAAAATTCCGACCATAAAAAATCTCCATCACTTCTCTGCGCAATTTCTTTTCAATTTCAACTTTTTGATCGCCTGATAAATTACTTTCTTTGACAAACAAATAATTTTCCAATTCTGTTTCTTTCAACATCATTTTGGTGTGGAAAATATTTTCTTGATACACATTCACATCAATCATTTGATAGCTTTCTTGGGTATCTTTGGCAATAAAATCTTGAATCGAAGTGATGTTGTGGTCGATATAATGTTTTTTGCCTGATATATCACGGGTAAAACCCCGCACACGATAATCCATTGTGACCACATCCGATTCAAAACTATGAATCAAATAATTCAAGGCTTTTAAGGGTGAAATACGACCACAGGTTGATACATCAATATCCGCACGAAACGTGCTAATACCACTATCAGGATGGCTTTCAGGATAAGTGTGTACGGTAATATGACTTTTATCTAAATGTGCCAATATGGTGTCAGGTAAAGGACCTGGTGATTGCGAATTCATGCTGGGAGGTGGTGGTGAATCCCCTTCGGAAATCAACATCGTCACACTCGCACCTTGTGGATCATAATCTTGACGAGCAATATTCAGCACTTGCGCACCGATAATTTCTGCCACATCCATTAAAATTTGGGTCAATTTATCTGAATTGTAGGCTTCATCAATATACTCAATATAAGCCTGTTGTTGTTCTGCGGGCGCGTAACAAATATCATAAATATTGAAACTGAGCGACTTTGTTAAATTGTTAAAGCCGTGTAATTGCAATTTGTTCAAAATGGTTAAACCTCAATAACTTCAAAATCATGGGTAATGTCTACCCCTGCTTTTCCTAACATAATGGAAGCAGAACAATATTTTTCTGCCGACAATTTCACTGCGCGTTCCACAGCCGCCACTTTCAAATCATGACCACTCACCACAAAATGCAGATGAATTTTACTAAACACACTGGGGACGGCATCAACACGTTCCGCAGTCAATTCGGCAACACAGCCTGTCACTTGGTGTCTACCTTTCTCTAAAATCTGAATTACATCGAACGATGAACAGCCACCGACTCCAAGTAATATCAGTTCCATAGGACGCATACCCATATTGCGACCACCATGATCGGGAGGACCATCCATAACGACCGTATGACCACTGCCCGATTCACCGACAAACATCACCCCATCAACCCATTTGACTGTTGCTTGCATGTCTTCTTTCTCCCAGTTAAAAATGATGCGCATGGTAGCATAGAAATAGTTATTGACAGAGTGCCTATATTTATTTTTGCGATTTAATCATCTTGTCACAATTTATTGTTTTCGTTTAACTATCAAACTATGTAAAAAAACTAGGTAATACAATCAACATCAGTAGCACTTACACTGACAAACTAACGCGTATAATGAAAGAAAGGTTTCATTCATAGAGTGCAATTCATCACATCAGAAAAACGACTTATGGCACACACATTAAAATACTTAGCGGGCTATTCAGCGACCGTCACCGTGCAAGTTCACAGGCTTATTGACAACAATAAACTAGCGGAACACCTGTTAAAAAAATACCCCTCTAGCCATGATATTCGTACTGATAAGGCACTTTATGCCTATGTGGTGGACACTAAAAATCAATTCTTGCGCCAATCTAGCCCACTCAGTAAAGTGGTTTACGATGATAAAATAGATGTGGTTCATCACGCACTGGGATTACACACCTTCGTCTCGCGCGTTCAAGGCGGTAACTTAAAAGCAAAAAATGAAATTCGTATCGGCTCAGTGTTTAAAAATGCACCACTGCCCTTTCTAAAAATGATAGTTACGCATGAACTGGCGCATTTACGCGAAAAAGAACACAATAAAGCCTTCTATAAATTATGCGAGTACATGGAAGCCGATTATCACCAGTTAGAGTTTGATGTGCGACTTTATCTGACGCATCTGGATTTAGTGGGTAAGCTTTATTAAGCTATACACTCTTAGTCCGACTTAAAACACCACAGAAAACTAGGCAACACAATCAACACCAGTGGCACTTGCACCACTAAACCAAAAACCAACGCAATAGCTAGCGGCTGCAACATTTCTGAACCTGCACCTATGCCCATAGATAAAGGTAATAACGCGAAAATCGCGGCGATAGTAGTCATGGCAATGGGGCGCATTCGATTATTACCCGCACAAATTAAACGATGCAAAACGTGTTCAGCGATGGGTAGCGTTTCATATTCGGAATAGTAAAAAATTGCCACTTCGGTGACGATACCGATGACCATTGTCATGCCCATGATTGCCATGATGTTTAATTCAGTGTTCGTCAGCCATAAACCGATAAATACGGCGGACATGGATGATAGCGTGGTTAATATCATGGCGGTAGCGACACGGAATGATTCATACAAATACACCAACAACACAAACACCAGCGCAACAGCGGCGATAAACACCGCTAACATACCGCGAAAGGCGATTTGTTGCTGTTGATATAAGCCGCCTAATTCATAATAAACGCCGCGTGGTAGCAAGTCAGGCTGGTCTAAAGTTTGAATAATTTCTGCAATAGTCGAACCTAAATCCCGTCCACTAATCCGCGCAGTAACAGCTACCATGCGTTTAAGATTATCGCGGTGAATTTGTGGCTGTCCGATTTCAGTCGTGATTTCAGCGACACGTTGTAGCGGCACAAGATGCCCGTCAGTCGCACGAATGCGCAGTTTATTGAGTGCGTAATCGGTAGCTCGGTCGCTTTCGGGTATCCAAACGCGCAAATCGAGCATTTTTTCACCTTCTTGTAATTGCGTGCTAACAGTGCCTGTCATATAAGCGTTCAATGCCAATTTAACCTCTTCAATGGTCAGACTATCCAAAGCCGCTTTATCACGCAACACGCGTATATTCATCGCATCACCCGCAGGAATAACGCCATTATTAATATCTACTATGCCTGTTATTTTTTCTAATTTTTGCGCAATGGTTTCCGCTAACTTGATTAATAACTCGCCATCATTGGCATATAATTTTATTTCAATCGGTTCAGGTACAGAGGTTAAATCACCAATCATGTCTTCCATGAGTTTTGCCATTTCAATATCCAAACCGACAACGTGCGTAGCAACTTGCTGACGAATATTATCCATGACTTCATCCAAAGCACGGCGCGGCAACGGTTTTAATTGAATAAAAAAATCGCCTTCGTTGGCTTCGGTGATATGTCCACCTAAACTCAAACCCGTCCGCCGTGAATAAGTGGCGACTTCGGGTGTTTTTTGAATAATTTCTTCTACTTGTCTTAATAAACGGTCAGTTTCAGAAACTGACGTACCCGCTGCGGCGCGGTAATCGAGAATAAAACCGCCTTCATCCATAGACGGCATAAAACCTGATCCGATATTTTGTTCCGCAAAAAATCCCACAACGATTAACACCACTAACGCGACTAATACCAACCAAGAACGTGGCAACACCAACCTCATTAAACTTGCGTAATGGCTATGAAACCAATCGGTTAGTCGGGTTTGTTGATCGTGTTCGGTATCTTTATGATTCAACGTATGGCTTGCCAATAACGGCACAGCCAACCACGCGATTAAAAAGGATACGCCTAATACCGAGGCAATAGTTAGCGATAAGGCTTTAAAAAAACTGCCACTTACGCCTGATAAAAATGCCAAAGGAATATGGGTGACGATGGTTGCGGCAGAAGAGGCGGCAAGGGGTTTAGTAAATTCAGCGGCGGCAATATGAATACGTTCCAAACTACTGCCCACGCCATCACGCAAACGGCGCATGACGTGTTCAATCATCACAATCGCGTCATCAATAATCAATGCCACTGCCGCAGCCATACCGCCCAAAGTCATGATATTAAAACTCTGCTCCGCCAGATACAGCACCAGCGTCGTTGTGAGTAACGCCATCGGTACGGTAACCACCGCAATCAATGTGACTTTCGCATTGCGTAAAAACACCAACAACGTCACTATCGCCAGCCCCAAGCCAATCAATAAAGCTTCACGCACGGTCACAGCAGAAGCCACAATTAAATCACTTTGGTCATACCACTTGGCAATATGAATATCATCGGGCAGTTGTTTTTTTAAGGTGGCGAGTGCGGTTTGTACGGCGTTAGCAATTTCTACCGTACTTCCATTTGGCTGTTGAATAATTTGAAACAACACCGCATCCTTACCATCGGCGGTGACGCGTTGCCACTGTGGTGCGGTAGTTTTGATGACTTGTGCAATATCTTCCAATAACACTAAGCCATTACGCCCACTGCGTAATACGGTTTGCTCGATTTGTTCAGGATTTTGATATTGCGTATTAGTCAGTAATAAATACAACTTATAATTTTGTTCTAAACGCCCGACAGCTTGAATAACATTAGTTGCCGCCAACGTTTTCGCTACATCATTTAGGCTTAAACCAAACGCATTTAATCGCGCTGGGTTAACAATCACTTGATATTCCGCAATCGCACCGCCTAATACTTGAATTTTAGCCACACCCGAAACAGCCGATAACAGCGGTTTGATTTGATACTGCGCGACATCACGCAATGCGACTTGCGATTGCTTATTTGACGTTAAGCTATAACCCAGCACAGGAAACACCGTGGGTTCCATGCGTCTAACGGTAAATGCCAGAGTCGGCGGTAATGTGGAACGAATTTGATTAATCGCCGATTCCACTTGCAACAGCGCGGACACCATGTCGATTCCCCAAACAAAATTAATCGACACATCGGTACTGCCACGACTGGTGGTCGAGCGCACGCTCACTACACCTGGTACAGCACGCACTGCTTCTTCAACAGGAATAGTCGCTTCAATCACCATGCGTTCAGCGGGACGGTCACCCGCATTCATATTGATAACGACACGCGGAAAAATAACTTGCGGAAATAGACTGACAGGCAATTGATAAATAGTAAAAAAGCCCGCAATCGCGCATAAACTTAGCGCGAATAAAATCGAGCGGCGGTGAAAATATGCCCATTGCATCATAGCGGTTTCAACTCAACTGCCATGCCGTCTTGCAGTTCATAATTGCCTAAGATAACCACCTCATCGTTTTCTTTCACATCGTCGCTAATAATTTCAAACTGCGTAGCATTTTCTAAACCGATTTGTACCGTGTGTTTGATTGCATGACCCTTGTTAATCGTGAATAAGCGGTAGGCATTACCGTCTGGCAAAACTGCCGAGCGCGGCACTACTAACGTTTGCTTTGCCGAAACGGTAATATCGGCTTGCACAAAATCATTGATTAACAAGGCTTGATTCGCTTCGGGACGAACAAAAACATTCAGTAAACGCGTGGCAGGATCAATCTGTTGCGTGATAATTTCAATCCGTCCTTTAACAGGCTGAGCAACAGGTTTATTAACAGGCGTAATAAAAACTTCTTGCTGTACTTGTAAATGATCAAAGTCTTCTGGTTCAACGCCTAAACGCACCACCCATTGATTCTTATCGACCAACTGTAACAACGGATTACCCGCAGGAACGATTTGTCCTTGCTGCACACTGACCATTGATACCATCCCCGCATGGTCGGCAGTCATCACCTGCTGTTGCTGAGTTACACCTCTAGCCATCAAATTTTCAATCATTGCCTTCGCTTGATCTACACGCAACTGCCCCGCCACTACATCTTGTTGCGTGGCTAATTTTAATTCCACCCGCTCTTGCAATAATTTTTGTGCTTGTTGTGCCGCCGCCAATTCTTGCCGCGCTTGAGCCAGTTGTAACAATGCGTCTTTACTGGGTTTTAGCGTCAATAATGTTTCGCCTTGTTGAACCAATTGCCCATCATTGACTAAGATTTTTTCGACTTGAGAGCTATAAGGCAAACTAATCGTTTGCACCTTATCCGCCCACGGCAACACCGTACCGTAAACCGTCAAAGTTTCGTTAATATTCGACTGTTGTAATTTGATAGTTTTTACTTGAGCAATTGGCGTGAGTTCGGTAGTGGTTTCTTCTAAGGATTCGTCGTTACAAGCGGTCAGTAATAGCAATAAGACGTTGATGAGGATGAATGAATTTTTCATGATTTGCCTATGTCGTAAATGCCAGTTGCTATTTCCAGACCAATCCGTGCTTCTATTAAATGTAACTGTAAGGTCAATAAGTCCAGTTGTTTATTGGCGACATTATTCCAAGCCTGATAGTAACTCAGTACATCAACTTGTCCATTTTCATGGGCGCGTTGATAAATTTGTAGTAGATTGGTTAAATCGGATAACGAGGTATAGACCGTTTGTATTTGAGTATTGAGTGATTGAATGGTCTCTAATAATTCGGCAATATCAGCTTTGGTTTGAAAAACGCGATTACTGTATTCATCGAATAATTGTTGGCGAGTTGCGGTTGCTAAAGCTATCGCGCCTTGATTTTGATCGAAAATAGGCAGAGTCAACGAAACACCCGCGCCTACTGTGTAGGAGCTGCTATCGGTTTTACTTTGCGTCATGCCAATGCTGATTTTTGGAAACTGTTGCAATACGTCTATATGCAGTTGCTCTTCTTGCCGCGCATAACTTTGTTGTAATGCCAGTAAATCTAAGCGGCGTTGGGCTAGGTGGTTTGTGAGAGTTTCATAATTGGGCGGTGTGACGGTATCAGCTAAGGCAATATCAGCTTGTAAAGAAACCACTGCATTGGGTTTGAGTCCTATCGCTCTATTTAAGCGTTGCTGTTGTAGATTTGTTTGTTGCTGTATCGTTTGCAAACGACTTTGAACGGCATTTTTAGCGGTGCTTGCCGCGACTTTATCAATTTCCGTGGCTAACCCTTTATTGACGGCTTGCTGTAGTTGGTCACGATTGCTTTCCAGCCGTTGCAGTATTTCTTGCAGCAAGGTTTGTTGTTTGCCATACACCAGTAATTGATAACTGGCTAATTTTGCTGCTTCGGCAATTTGCCATTCTTTCCATGCAATTTGTAAATCAACGGCTTGTTGTCCCGCTTGTGCGGCGGTAATTTTATTGTCTTGCGTCAGCAGTGCGGTCACTTCCCAATTTAGCCCTAAACCGAAAGCCATCACTTTACCTTCTGATAATCCACCCGAAGGCACATCAAAATTGTAGGAGAAAGTTGGATTGGGCAGTAACCCTGCTTGTAACAATTGAGCGCGAGCAATGCCACTGGCAGCTCTTACCGCGCGTGCTTCTGAATTATTCAACACCGCTAACAGTGCTGCTTCATCGGGTGATAAGCCGTCTTTTAAATCAAAGTTTATCGGCTTGAGTAACGGATGTTTGATTTGCGCGGCTTGAATGCGTAACTGTTCGGTGGTTGGTGTTTGTAACTGTTGCTGTACGGCTTGTTCGGTGAGTGCTTGCGGTTGATAAGATGTACAGCCAGTCAAAAAATACAGCAATGTTAAAATTTCAATTTTTTTTGGGTGAGACATAAAATAGCGATTGCTTTAGCGTAGTTTGCACATGATAGCATTGAAATTGAAATTGAAATTGATTGAAACATTCTACAGTTTGCGATAGTTTGACTTACAAAAACCAACCATCATCCATTAGGAGAACACCATGTCTGAATATAAAAGATACCAATGTGACGTTTGCGGTCATATTTACGATGAAGCTGAAGGTGATCCCGATTCAGGTATCGCCGCAGGGACACGCTGGAAAGATTTACCAGAGGATTGGTGCTGCCCTGAATGCGGCGTGAGTAAAGAAGAATATAGCTTAATGCCTTGAGGTTAAACATCATGCACGTCATTATTATTGGTTCAGGCGTTGCAGGCATTAGCTTTGCAGAAAAATACCGCGCATTAACAGCGGACGCAGAGATTACCCTGATAACACAAGAAAATGACGGCTATTATTCCCGTCCTTTGCTATCGCGTGGTTTTACTAAAGACGATATTGAACACACTATCATTCTAAAAACCTTCGATAAACTACGCGATAGCAATATTACTGTGCTAAGTGACACAACGGTGACGAGCATTGAGCGAGCGAACAAAATGCTGACTGTGCGTCATGCAGACCAAGAAAAAACGTTTAACTACGATAAGTTGATTATTGCGACGGGTTCAAAAGCCTTTATTCCACCACCCTATCGCCCCTTTAATGATCTGTTTTTTTGTTTGAACAGTTTGAGCGATTTAAAAACCCTACGCCGTATTCGTACTACTTTATCCAAACCACACTGGGCAATCATCGGCGGGGGGTTAATTGGCTGTGAAGTCGCCTCTGACTTAGCCACCGCAGGCGATAAAGTCACTTTATTTCATGTCATGGACAGACTCATGGAACGGCAATTAGTCCCCGAAGATTCTGCCACCTTAAAACAAGTATTAGAAAACTCAGGTGTCAGCGTGCTGTTAAATCAAACTATCAGCACCTTAAGCAAAGCCCAAGAAAAAATCAGCATCACCACTGATGCAACTCAAGAATTTGATGCTGTCATTGTCGCTTGTGGCTTTCAACCTCGTACTGAATTAGCCGCACAAGCAGGACTTGCTATTGGACGAGGTATAAAAGTCAACGACCAGCTACAAACGGAAGACGAAGCTATTTACGCCCTAGGTGATGTTGCCGAACTGCCCAATGGTAAACTCTATGCCTTCATTCTCCCCATACGCAATCAAGCCCTCTGGTTAGCCAATCATCTAGCAGGACAAGAAGCACAAAGCTGGTCGCCACCTGTTTTTCAAACCAAAGCGAAAGTACATGGCTTTGAAGCGGCGCATCCTTATCAAGTTTAAAATCATGCCCCCCCTACCCTATACCGAAGCCGAACGTGCCGCTATTTACCGCGCGATTTATGAACGCCGTGATATGCGTCACTTCTTGCCTGATCCTATCGCGCCAGAAATATTAACGCGCTTGCTGACTGCTGCGCATCACGCGCCTAGCGTGGGTTTTATGCAGCCGTGGCGGTTTATTCGCATTACTCAAGCTGAATTGCGTAGCAAAATACACGCGCTGGTTGAAGCCGAACGTATCGCTACCGCTAAGGCGTTAAACGAGCGTGAAGATGAATTTATGAAGCTAAAAGTGGAAGGGATTTTAGAATGTGGCGAGGTATTGATTGCGGCGTTGTGTGAACAACGCGAACAGTATATTTTTGGACGGCGCACGATGCCTGAAATGGATGTGGCATCACTCTCATGCGCTATTCAAAATATGTGGTTAGCAGCACGCGCCGAAGGCATTGGTTTAGGCTGGGTGTCAATGTTTGAGCCTGACGCATTAAAACGGCTGTTAAATATGCCCGAAGATAGCCAACCGCTGGCTATCGTATGTTTGGGTCATGTCGAAACATTTTACGATAAACCAATGTTAGAATCACAAGGCTGGGCAAATCGTCAAGATTTGAACGCCTTATTATTTGAAAATTCATGGAACTCACCGTGCCGTTAAATTTTGTTATTGCTCCCGTTGCTAGCACGTTACAAACCGCCTTACAGATTAAAATCAATCAAAAAACTAAGCCCTTGGGGGCATTGGGGCAGTTAGAGAATCTGGCTTTGCAGATGGGCTTGTGTCAAAACAGCTTAACGCCTTGCTTAACTAAGCCGAGTATTCTGATTTTTGCGGGCGATCATGGCATTGTTGCGTCTGGGGTAAGTGCGTATCCGCAAGCCGTCACCGCGCAAATGGTGGTGAATTTTTTGGCGGGTGGCGCGGCGATTAGTGTGTTTGCTAAACAGCACGGATTGAATTTGTTGGTGGTGGATGCGGGGGTGAATGCCGATTTACCGCCTCATGCTCAGTTGGTGAATGCGAAAATCGCTAAAGGTACGCGCAATTTTTTAACTGAACCCGCTATGAGTCAAGCGCAGTGTTTGCAAGCAATACAGGCGGGCGCGGATTTGGTAGCTGAGCAGTTTGCGTTAGGGTGTAATTGTATTGGTTTTGGCGAGATGGGCATCGGTAATACCTCATCTGCTGCGTTGTTGATGCACACTTTAACAGGTTTGCCATTAGCACAGTGTGTAGGGCGCGGTACGGGTTTGGATGATGTCCAGCTTGCTCATAAAGTCACAATGTTGCAACAAGCCTTAGAGAAAAACATAGAATGGGCTGACGAAGGAAGCCCATCGTTCGCGATTGATGGGCTTCGTACCTCGACCCATCCTATCAATGTTCTGGCAACCTTCGGCGGTTTTGAAATCGCTATGATAGTCGGTGCATACCTTAAAGCCGCTGAATATGGCATGGTGATTATGGTTGATGGCTTTATTGCCAGCAGTGCGTTATTGGTGGCTAGCAGTTTGTATCCAAACGTTTTGGATTATTGCGTATTTTCCCATGTCTCGAATGAACAAGGACACCAAGCCTTATTGGCGCATTTTAATGCTCAGCCATTATTGAATCTGGACTTACGTTTAGGCGAAGGTTCAGGCATTGCCTTGGCGTATCCGCTATTACAATCCGCTGTGTTATTCTTGAATGAGATGGCGAGTTTTGCGGAGGCAGGGGTCGATTCGGAGTAAAACAGCTTTAGCTGTTTTTAGCCAATAGCTAAAGCTATTGGACTCCCTCCTAGACTCGATGACTATGCTCTCATTTAAACATCTACAACTGGCGATTAGTTTTTATACTCGCGTGCCTGTCCCTAAAAATCTGGATTACACACAGTTACCACAAGCGGTGTTGTATTTACCGATGATTGGTTGGCTAGTGGGTGGTTGTGCGGCGGTGGTGTTTTATGTATCCGCTTTGTTGTGGTCAAAACTAACGGCGTTAATTTTAAGTTTGATTGCTACCGTGTTATTAACGGGCAGTTTTCATGAGGATGGTTTTGCCGATGTCTGTGATAGTTTTGGCGGCGGTTATGGCAAAGCACAAATTTTAACCATCATGAAAGATTCGCGGGTCGGTAGTTACGCACTGGTCGGTTTGGTGTTGTTATTGGCATTAAAGTTGAGCGTGTGGATGGAACTCCCGATGAATGAACTGCCGTGGTTGTTGTTGGCAGGTCATAGTATCAGCCGTTTCCCGCCGTTGTTATTGATGCACCGCTACGATTATGCGCGAGCCGATAACAGTAAAAGCAAAGATGTGTTACACAAACCCAGCATTCGAGACTTATTGATTGCAGCAAGTTTCGCGCTGTTGCCAATGTTGCTATTACCTGCTTTATGTGGCTTGGCTATCGTGCCAGTTTTGCTAGTTACACACGGTTTAGGGCATTATTTTTACCGCCACATCGGCGGTTATACAGGCGATTGTTTAGGCACTAGCCAACAAATCGCCGAAGTTATTTTTTATCTCACAGTGAGTAGTTTATGGATATTTATTTAATTCGCCACACCAATACGGCGAATGCGGCAGGCTTGTGTTATGGGCAGAGTGATGTGGCAGTGGCTTCAACGTTTGAGCAAGAAGTCGATACCTTGCTGGGCAAGTTACCTGAATTTGATGACGATTGTCTGGTATTCAGTAGTCCATTAAGCCGTTGTGTTCAACTCGCTGAAACCTTATCGGACACGGTAAAAACCGATGCGCGTCTGCAAGAATTATTTTTTGGCGATTGGGAAGGCAAGTTGTTTGATGATATTGAACCGACTGCCTTGCAACAATGGACAAATAATTTTGCCACCGCCGCGCCGCCAAACGGCGAAACCTTCGGTGACTTATATCAACGCGTCGGCGAATTTTGGCTGGAACTGTTGAAGACCGAAACGGAACAGGCGGTTATCGTCACTCATGCGGGTGTAATTCGTGCTTTATTAGCGCGGGTGTTAAATCTACCGCTAGAAAATGCTTTTCAATTTCGGATTGATGCAGGGTCAGCGCATAAATTACGCTGTTTTGATGATTACGTTTATATCGAATACGTTAATTTATAATGCGGCACGGCGGCAATATTGTTGCGTTTGCAGCGCAAGTCGGCTGTTTGCCCGAACAAGTTATCGACTTTTCAGCCAATATCAATTCACAGCAAGCGGTCAACTGGCAGGATTTATCGGTCTCGCTCACGCCTTACAGCGACCCTGATTATGGCGTATTAAAGCAGGCAATTACGCGGCGTTATCCGATTCCAGCTAATGCCGATATTGAAGTATTCAATGGCGCGAGTTCGGCGATTTTCGCGCTGTTGCGTTATTTACAGCCTAAAGACGTGGTGTTGTACGCGCCGCTGTATGGTGAATATGAACGGTTGGCTGAACGCTTGGGTTGTAATATTCATATTATTAATCGCCTTGTACCGTGCGAATCTCCACAAATTCCCCATGGCGCGACCGTGATTTTTGTCAATCCTGCCACGCCAGACGGTACGCTTTACGACTTAACCGATTTACTCACCCAATGGCAAGCCGCCGATTGTCACATTATCATCGACGAATCGTTTTTAGATTTTTGCGTGGCACA
>Ga0208508_1000339_pt1 | contig 12871 bp, 18 predicted proteins | sample LakWasMeta1_LOW4_2_FD_183853 | JGI IMG/M metagenome (GOLD analysis project Ga0208508, IMG submission 183853) | Freshwater sediment methanotrophic microbial communities from Lake Washington under simulated oxygen tension - Sediment Metagenome... | ecosystem: Environmental > Aquatic > Freshwater >...
TCGCCCTTTAACTCGTTTTTGATCCTGCAAGGCATTGAAACCCTCGCGTTGCGCATGGATAGAATCTGCGAAAATACCGTTAAAGTTGCACAATATTTGCAAAGTCATAGCAAAGTGGCCTGGGTTAATTACGCAGGACTTGATGACCATGAAGACAAGCCGTTGGTCGATAAATACATGGATGGCCGTGCGTCCGGCATTCTTACCTTTGGTTTAAAAGGCGGCCGTAAGGCGGGTGAGAATTTTCAGGATGCGTTAAAACTGTTCACCAGATTGGTCAATATCGGCGATGCCAAATCGCTGGCTTGCCACCCGGCTTCCACCACACACCGGCAATTATCGCCGGATGAATTGGCTAAGGCTGGCGTCACGCAAGAGATGGTGCGCTTGTCGATGGGCATCGAGCATATCGACGATATTTTGGACGATCTGGAACAAGCGCTGGCAGCATCTTAAAACTTTTTAGCCAAATATCCGTATAAAGAAACCCAGCAACAGTACTGAAAAACCGCCGATTTCCGCGACAGCCAGGATATTTAGAATCTGGTAATCTTTCTTCTGGTCCGCGGAATCGCGAATACTGTTGTTGCTTTCGGTGGTCAAGCCAAGATTGATATAGTGAAAAATGGCGATACCAAAAAAGAGCAGCGGCGGAATAACGGCTGCGGTATTCACGACATCAGAAAATGCACTGGTCGCGGCGAAAACAGCAAGCAATTGCGCTGCAAACGCGTACATCAGCGCCGCACGGTGGGCAGTGTTTACATAGTGCGGTGCTTCGCTTTTCTGGCTTTGTCTGATGCAGAGGTATTTCCACGCTCCTGTCAGCAAGCCCGTCATAAAGAAAATACCCGAAGCGCTAAGCGCTATACGAGAGGCTGTGTGGCTGAGTAATTCTTCCATATTGCGTTCCTTGAGTGAGTTGAAAGTTTTGCCGAACGTCATTAATGGCTGATCGGATCAGTTTTAGTATGCCGATTTTTGTGGTTTCTCTCTGGTATGAAACGGTTCTACAATTTGACTGAAACGGCTGTTTCGACTGATTGCCTTAAACAAGATCCGGAGCATGAATACGACCATGTCAACGCTGCCTCACACCCGTGTCAAAGGTAGTCTGACACTTTCAACCAGCGATATTGCACCGCTTGAAAGAGCTGACTGGCTGCGCGAAGTGATATGCCGAGAGTACACCCATGTTGATATAAGCTCTCCGCCTCATGGTGAATTGTCTCAAGAGCTGATTATTTATCCGTGGGGGAATCTGCAGCTGTCGACCATTCAATCCAGCGAGATTTCTTTACGGCGATCACACAGCGAGCCGCATTTGAGTAGTCAAGATGCCTATTTTGCTGTGTTGTTGCTTTCCGGTACCGGCTTGTTGGAACAACATGGCAGGGAAGCGTTTTTGCAACCTGGTGATATAAGCCTCTATGACGCCACTCGGCCGCATCGAGTGCATTGCTTTGGTGAGCTAAGCAAAATGATTTATTTATCAATTCCCCGGGCGGTACTTAGAGATAGGGTTGCGGGAATAGATCGTTGCACGGCATTACTTATTCCCGGCAATAAAGGCATCGGTTTTGTCGCGGCAAATTTCCTGCACTCGTCAGCCACGCATGCCGACCAGTTACAGGATCACGAATTTTCCACACTTTCCGATCATGCCTTGGATTTACTGGCATTGGCAATTACATCGGTACGCCCGCTTGACATCAATTTGTCCAGAAGCCGGTTAGGCTCGCTTAACAGCATCAAAACGGTTGTTGAGCAAAATCTTCGGAATGCTGAGCTCGACGCCAGTCTGATTAGCCGTTACGCCGGACTATCCACTCGATATATCAATGATCTATTTGCAGAGGAAGCCACTTCATTGATGCGTTATGTCTGGACACGTCGGCTGGAGAATTGTGGCAAGGATCTCCTTAACCCGGTTTTCGCCGACCATCGAATCTCCGATATTGCGTTTCGCTGGGGGTTTAACGATGCTGCGCATTTTAGTCGTGCATTTAAACAACAATTTGGTTGCTCGCCGCGTGAGTTTCGGTGGTCGATACAACGCTAATACCTCTTTGCCGGCAATATTTCCTATATAAAAATTAAGATAAAGACGCTATATAAAATCCGTAGGTAAAAAACGAAATTTTTTGTGAATAAATTAAAGACGACCGGTCATATTTTAATGTTATGATAAATTGACTCTTCGTTATCAGCAAGATAACGACAATTAGACACAGAGAGTGTGGGATGTGATGGCAAACGCAATATGATTTTGCGTTGTAACGCTTTGCGGCGTTAGGGAACGGCACTGGCAGGGCAAGTGATAACAACAATAAGTCTCTGGTTGACGTGTTGCTGAACAGTTTGGGCAACACCCAGCGTAAAAGAGACATAACTACAGAGGAAGAAATATGAAGACTAAACTCAACAAAACCAGACTTATCAGTGCTGCCGTGGCGGCGTCCATGGTGGCATTGGCAGGGCTTGCGACAGCCCCGGTGCAAGCCGATGAAACCTGCATGTCGCCGTACATGGCCAAAATTGTCGGTCAGGAAGATTTTGTTTATATCTGGACCCTGGGCGTAGAAGGGCTTGGCGATGAACAAGACAAACTGGTCACTGTCGATGTGAATCCCAAATCGGCTAAGTACGGCAAAGTCATCAACAGTGTTTCAGTGGGTGGTCGTAATGAAGCCCACCACTCCGGTTTTACCGATGATCGTCAGTATTTATGGGCTGGTGCGTTGGATACCAACAAACTATTTATTTTTGACGTACATACCGATCCGGCCAAGCCAAAACTGGTTAAAATACTCACAGATTTTGTCGCCAAAAGCGGTGGCGTAGTTGGCCCGCATACTACTTATGCGTTGCCTGGAAGGATGATTATTACCGGCTTGTCCAACAACAAAGACCATGGCGGCCGCACCGCAGTTGTTGAATACACCAACGACGGCGAATACATCGCCACACACTGGACGCCCACCGATGACAACTTACAAGGCGCCATCAAAACCGGTAAATATGCCGACGGCTATGGCTATGATTTGCGCGTTTTACCCCGACGCAATCTGATGCTGACCTCATCGTTTACCGGCTGGTCCAATTACATGATGGACTTCGGCAAAATGCTGCAAGACCCGGAAGCTATGAAACGCTTCGGCAACACCGTCGTGCAGTGGGATTTACATACCAAGCAACCGAAAAAAGTCTTCGATGTGCCCGGCGCGCCGCTGGAAATCCGTTGTGCCTGGGGACCTAACCACAATTACTGTTTCACCAGCACCGCCTTGACCTCCAAAATCTGGCTGATTTACGAAGATAAAGACGGTACTTGGCAGTCTAAAGAAGTGGCTGATATTGGCGATCCGGCCAGCATTCCGTTGCCGGTGGATATTTCCATTTCCAGCGACGACGGCACGCTGTGGGTCAATACCTTTATGGATGGCAAAACCCGTGCGTTTGACATCACCGATCCCTTCAAACCTAAACAAGTGTTTGAGCAAAAAATCGGCGCGCAAGTCAACATGGTGTCATCCAGCTGGGATGGCAAACGTCTTTATTACACCTCATCCCTGCTGGCCAACTGGGATAAAAAAGGCGCTGATAATGAACAGTTTATAAAAGCCTATAACTGGGACGGCAAGCAATTGCAGCAACAGTTCGCCATCGACTTCACCAAGGAAAAGCTGGGCCGTGCGCATCAAATGGTGTTTGGCGCTTATTCGCTGTATAGCGCGAACAAGCCAACAGCATTGGATGCTTTGGTTACGCAACTGGATTTGAAAAAATAATTGCCGGCACTCGGTGTTGTGTTGCTTCCTTTCGTGATTTGCCCTAACAAGCATTCTCCTTAATCCATTCGAAGGACAGATGGGAAGCAACATATCCAGCACGATTACACTGATAAGCTTGAAAAAAGAGGGGCCTGCATGCATGGTGCTTAGCGAAATAGGGAAAACAACGCCTTATTTCGTACATAGTGGAAGTCAATAGCCATTTCGAATTGTTAGGCTATATAACCCCATTGCTTAAATTGAGGCTGTAATTCTGGTTCGTTTTTAAATGCTTGAAAATAAATGTACTCTGGCGCCAAATCAGCACCATTTGACCAAACAATGGTATCTAGTTCTTTATCAACGACCAGACGTGAAAATAGTGTCTTATTTTTCAATGGTTCAAACATTGCCCCTTTTAAAGCGTCTGCCAAGTCTGCTATCCCTTTTCGACCATTATTAAAAGAGACTTCAACTTTATAGTCTTCCAGGTATCTAGCATTAGTAATATGAAGAAACATAATAATCACTCCAACGGCTCTATGGTTTTTGGGGGCTGATCGTTTTGACAAAGCTCCCAGTTTGCAATTAATTCTTCTCGGTGTAACTCATACCATTCAAGAACATGTCGTAACGCTCGCTTTGGGAATTTTCCTTCTACAACACCTGTAAGGATATTTACCGTAATCTCATATTCTGAGTATTTTGCATGAAAATGGGGTGGAGCATGGTCATCCCAATACATGGCAATGATTATTCCAAGAAATCGACTTATGACCGGCATGAGAGCAACCTTTTAACTCAGTAGACAATTGATTTATTTTCCCATAATCAGCCAAATCTACTCGTGCTCATTTTTGCAATAGGCTAATACAGATTGGAAATAACCGCGTAACAAATAGATCCATTCACCATTTATGACCGGTTTGCTAGCCCGCATTAGGCAAGCAACTTGTCATATTCGGCATGAGTGCCAATCCAAACCCAAAGAAAACCGCTTTCAATGGGTGCGGCAAGATCTCGGTAATGTGAGCCAACACGACCAGACCAGACTTTGTCGACTTTCTTGAACTGTAAAGACGGATGGGAAGGGTCTGTTTTGAGCAGTTTGAAGTTCTTGTCTGCAAGCCCACGAATATCCAGCGGAAGTTTTTCGTAACATATCCAGAAGCTGGAAGCCGCTTTATGTTTCAAAGTTCTCTCGTTTTTCCGGCTTGATGCTCAACTAACGCAGGGTTAATAAGAAAATCGAGCTTTCCGGCATTTGAATCAGCTTCAATTTGCTTGTCCCACCGAGATTGATCGAATTCAATAAACCAATCACGCAGCTTGGAAAATGAAGCATTATCTAATTCCGCAATTTGCTCTTCTATTGTTTCTACACTCATCATAAGGCGCACTCACAAAAATTGACTATGTTGAAAATTATAACTCCCTATTGAGTATTATGATTTTTCATACGGCGCAGATCCGATCTGCACAGTGTAAACCCCAATGCTTTTCGTCACGATTTGTTGGGGTTCGTTACCTCACCCCAACCTACGGGCTATCTCTGGACGGTAAGGTCCACACGCAATGTAAATGCTCCGGTAAAACAACCCAGGCATCGATTTGAAAAGGGTGGCGTTCACGGACTCGTCTCACCGTTTCGCGCAGCAAACTGATCTCGCGGATGAGCAGGTCGTTGTGATGCCGCTGCAACAGGTTTGCCGTAAAAAACCAAGTTCCTCCTGGTATGAATGCGCGTCGATAGTTCGGCATAGCCTTTATCTGCTTTGGAGAGCATCGATGATAACACTGGGCAACTTGCGTCCGATTACTCTGCGCTAATCGGACCTCCGCGGGCTCGAACCACCAGCGTTCGGCACTTCCGAAGCCATAATCGTCGGCCAATATCGTTTGTTTTTTTCGAAGTTCAGCATTGGCAGTTTCAACGAAGATTTGAAATTCGCCATCGGTCATAGTCATAGCGAGAACGCTAACGTGCAGCTAAGGGGCGCGCCGAAGGGAGCGAACTTGAGCGGCGGGTTATGCGTCCGTTTCAACTAAGACTCCTCAAAATTTCTTTAGCTTGCACATCAACTTCCTCTGCCTGTTCGCCAACAGTCGAGGACGAAGCGAGGCGATATAGCTCAGGTTTAAGAAGAGCGGCAAGCTCGGCGGATTCAGCGACAATAAAACGGAGCGTCCAAAACTTCCATATATCGTCGTTGGAATTTAGCACTGCTCGAATGTGAGGGGCAAGCGGCGCACCTATGTTTGCCAAGAATGGCTGGAGTAGACGAGCGACTGGCCAGTTCATGTCTTGCATCCATCCAACGAGGGCAGGAAGAATAGGCGCGACTTTCGGATAGCCCAAGGCGACGATGGCATCAGCCTTGTCGGTATCCATCTTATCTCTCGGCACGAGTGAGGATAGCTCAGGGTGCATAACGTAGAGCTAAGGAGCGCGAGCCGTGATAGCGGCGAAGCGTCACCTTGAGCGGTGGGTTGGGCGTTATTTCGGCGAAACGTGACATTGAGTTATCCGACAACCACCGAATATTCTAGAGGATATTGCTTTTGATGCCGTTCGAAGCTCTTGACCAGCACCCCATCGTCTGGGACTAGCGCCCAATACCGTCTATCAAATGCAGCCTCAAGCGGCTCAATGTCTTTGCCGTGACGAATCGCCTCACCCGCGGAGCCAATTAGGTCAGCTACACCACCGTAGCCAAAGTACTTGTAACCTGCTTGGGCAGAAACGAGTTGCTCTGGGGATAGGCACTCAACTGCGTGAAGGACTCCAACATTCATGGCTGGGCCATGAAAGAGAAGTAATCCAGCCAACGCGGTATCACCGGGGAGCGGAGACTCTCCACCGCCTTGACATGCACGATTCCAAATCTTATCAGTGATAGTTAGTTCATACATGGCATGATGCCCAACGTAGAGCTAACCGTGCGCGGCCCGGAAAGCTGAAAAACAAAGCCGCATTATAACCGCGCTCCGGTTGAGCGCCATGTTAGGCCGGGTGCGTGATTACAAGACCTGACCCCTTTGATTTGGCTCCTTTCATCGTCACTCCAACTCGAGTGATGCTTTTTGGAAAGTTCAGATCTAACACAGTGACGGGCTTCTCTCACTTCGGGACTCTGTAGGAAATTTACTATTGCCATTGCATTTTGTGCGCGTGATGCTTCTTGAGTGGCTATGATTTGGTCAACCATTACTCGTACTTGGCGATACAAGAAGGCCAAGGAAGCGAAAGCTATGATCGCGACGACTGCTTGGAGTGCAAGGGTCAATTTTTCATATTCGGTCATGGGCTTGGTTCCTCGAACTTTTTAGAAAGCCTTATGGTAACTGGGTCGGGGTTCCCATCGTTGAATTTGGCGAGTGCTTTGCCAAACACATCAGGCGAATTGTCGATCAAGCTGAAGAGCGTCATCGATGATATGAACTTCATGTTGTCTGGGGAGCCAAAAATATGGTGAAGAGAAATATTTCCTAACTGCAATACTGCGTTCGCACATTCAATTAGACGATGACCCAGAATGGGGTGTTGAAGGTAATCGGTGGCCTCTGCAATATTTGCAATGCCGTAAAACCTTGATGTCTCGCTATGCCCAAGACCACGTAGTTGAGGAAATATGAACCACATCCAGTGGCCTTGCTTGCAACCAGTCCGCAATTCGGAAAGCGCGCTAGCGTAAGTGTCCTGCTGAGCATTGATGAAGCGGGATAGGTCATGCGTCATGAAATTGCTTTCCGAGATACCTGTGATGATGTTGTGATGCCCAACGTAAAGCTAACCGGGCGCGGCCCGGAAAGCTGAAAAACAAAGCTGCATTATAACCGCGCTCCGGTTGAGCGCCATGTTAGGCCGGGTGCGTGATTGCAAGACCTGACCCCTTTGATTGTGATTGGGTTTGAACACTACAAAATGAGGCGAGGTTGCGAACTCTTTGAACTTGTCGCTGAGGTGCTCGTGCTCCCAACCCTTTTGGTTTTCCATTCTTTCTGCTGCGGTCTCGATGAACTTTGCGATTTTTCTTAGTTTGTCAGGGTTCGCCACAAGTGTTATTTCCGCCAACTCGGACGGCTCAACTACTTCCGCGCTTCCATCGTCCTTGTAACCAAAAATCTTCATTGGCCTGACCTCTAACGTAAAATTGAGTGGCAGGCCGCTTCTGGCCTGTCCCTCTCGAATGACGGGTTAGCGTTTTTCACGCTGCACCGCAAACAATAATGGTGCGGAGAGGTCGAATCGAACCACCTGCGCTCACTCCTGGAAGGCAACACATCTACAAACACGCTCATCTCTCGTTTGGGTTGGAATTTTTTTCTCACCAGAGCTCCGCAGGAACGCAATTCCGCACCAAACACATGCCACTACTGCACTGCACATAGCGATTGAATTTTCCATAATTTCCTCCATTGCGATAGATGTTGCACAAAGAACAGAAGCGAAGATTTCCAACCCAAACGAGATTGCAACGTGAATTTCAATGTGTGCCTTTACCTCCAAGTCGGTAGTGTTAACGTCGATCAGAACAACGCTAACGTTACGGTAAGGGGCGCGCCGCTAGCGGAAGCCAAGCGAAGCCCCGAACCTTGATAAAAACAGAATTTCAAAACCGCCAACGGGCGGCGCGTCCCTTTGACCGACTTGTTAGGCTTTTTCAAAATTTCAGACATAAAAAAGCCTCAGTTAAGAGGCTTTTTAAAATTTAATTCACTTATAATGAGGGTCTTTTTTTAGTTTTTTATCATGACAATATGAAAGAAACAATTTTTTGCTAACCCCTGCTTGATTGGCCATTGATGAGACTAATATGTCTCCAAAAGGTGATTTTGGGCAGTCAACAGTTACCTTATAAAGCTTTCCATTTGAAATCTTAGTCCAATGTTCGTGTGAAGTTCCATTTTGTTTTTCTGGAATGAACCCCATGTTTTTTAAAGCTCTTTTTACTTGTGTACAGGTTGGAGGGGCGAACTTTCTATGACTGAACAAAACAAGCCGCTAAATTGTTTGAATTGGAAAATGCTCAGAAAATACAGAACTGTTACTGTTACTGTTATTATTTGAAGAGAGTTTTTTGCAAATTTTACTTAAATAGTAAACAAATAACGCATGATAGTAGAACAACCTTTGTGATAACGGGGCTTTCCTTGAAAGCAATTGATCTGCATATTCTTTATGTTTGTTAAACGCATCATCTATATAAGAAAGCATCATTGATTCAAGTTTTTCAATTGCTTCTTTTGATGAATCAGCTTGTGCGGCTAAAGATAGATCAATACAAACAGCAACCCAATGATTGCCTTCTTTTTTGGCATAGCATCTTAGTGTTAATTGTTTATTGTTCATGGCTTTCTCCTTATATTTTTGTATGTAGCCATAAGCTTTTTGCTTATGGCTACAAGTAAACGTGACGATTCTATAGAGAAGACCAGTAATAGTCCATAAAGTTGGAAAAATAATCTTTTAAAGTAAGTCAGATAATGAAGTGCCTAACGTAAAGTAGACACCCATAAAAAATGCCGTGAAAAGCACCTTTGAGGTGTATATTCTTGAAAAGTAACTGTAGTTCATTGTTTTAATTGAGTGTAAAAATACAGCACACCCTGAATTTTCAGGTAAAAACGACATGGCTCAATCCCCCAAGTTGCTTGATCAAGTGCGTGATAAGTTGCGTGTGAAGCATTACGCTATTCGCACCGAGCAAAGTTATGTGGACTGGATTAAACGTTATATTTACTTTCATGACAAGACCCACCCGAAAGATTTAGGAGCGCAGGATGTCGAGGCCTTTCTGACGCATCTTGCTGTTGCAGGCAAAGTCGCTGCCTCGACTCAAAATCAAGCGAAATCGGCGTTGTTGTTTCTCTACCGAGAAGTGCTGGAAATTCAATTGCCGTGGCTGGATAACGCTAGCCACGGCGGATTCAATACTCAGATAGATTGACAGTCTTTCAGTTGATCTTAAATATGATTGCTAGCCCCAATTGGGATCATAATAGAAAGCGATCAATCTGGAGACGCCGTGAAAAAAATGAATTTGCCAAGCCTATTTCTTATGTTGCTGATTGTTTGTGCCAGCCCATTAAGCCAAGCGGATACCTCGTCGCAAAACCAATCGAAAACACTCGCCCCAGGCTATGGCGCGCTTGAGTTTACCGCCCCGGAACCCGGCACTTATCAGCTTCCGGCATTAGGTAATGCCGCCGACGGCAAGCTACTGAACACGCAAAATAACGCCATTTCGTTGCACAGTTTGCTGGGCGATAAAGTGGTGTTGCTCAGTTTTATTTACTCCAGCTGCAGCGATGTCAACGGCTGCCCATTGGCGACGGCGGTTTTACACAAAATAAAAAACCGGCTGAAAAATGAGCCCGAATTAGTCGGCAAGCTGCGCATGTTGACGATCAGCTTTAACCCCGAACACGATACCCCCGAAGTCATGCGGCAGTATGCCCAAAGCTTTCAAAGCGATGGCGTCGACTGGCAATTTCTTACCACTAAATCCGAACAAGACTTACAACCGCTGCTCGCCAATTACAAACAAAATGTGCAGAAGGTTTTTGATGCCGAAGGCCATTTTACCGGCACGTTTTCACACCAGTTGCGGGTTTATTTGATTGACCGTAACAAACAGATTCGCAATATCTACAGCGTCGATTTTTTGCACCCGGACACGCTGATTAACGATGTTAAAACCTTATTGAAAAGCCCCGCTGACACAGCAAGTCCTCAACGCGAGCCGACCGCGGCCTTATATTCCGCTGGCGATAACAAATCAGGCTACGAACAAGACAATTACCAAACACATTCGATTGCCTTAGCCGAGCGTAAAGGCAATGCAACCGATCTGACTAAGACGTACCGCAAGCCACCTTTAGGTCTGGGTGCAGTGCCCGTGCCGGTCGACAATCCCAGCAGTAAAGCCAAAATCAGCTTAGGCAGGCAGCTGTTTTACGATCGCAGGCTGTCGCTTAACAACACTTTTTCTTGTGCGATGTGCCACATCCCGGAACAAGGCTTTACCAACAACGAAATGGCTACCGCGGTAGGCATTGAAGGCCGCACTGTAAGACGCAACAGCCCGACGCTTTACAACATCGCTTACGCTAAAACGCTGTTTCACGACAGCCGGGAAAATAGTCTGGAGCAGCAAGTCTGGGGGCCATTGCTGGCACATAACGAAATGGGTAATCCGTCCATCGGTGTTGTTGTCGAAAAAATAAAGTCTATTGCCGATTACAAGCACCAGTTTGTGCGCATCTTCGGCAAAGGGCCGAGCATGGAAACCATCGGTATGGTCATTGCCAGCTACGAGCGCAGTTTGAACTCCGCCAATTCGGCGTTTGATCGCTGGTACTTCGGGCACGACAAAAGCGCTATCGATGAGCAGGCACAACGCGGCTTTAAGCTGTTTACCGGCAAAGCCAACTGTGCCGGGTGCCACATTATCGCCAAAAACCATGCGCTGTTTACTGATCATGGCAATCACAATACCGGCATCGGCTATCGCGACGCGATGAGCAAAGCCAGCGACACGCAACCGCTACAAGTTGCCCCCGGCGTTTATCTTAATGTCGCCAACAGTCTGATTGCCTCTGTCTCCGCCGCCAAGACAAATGATCTTGGCCGGTATGAAATCACCCAAGACCCGCAAGATCGCTGGAAATACAAAACACCGACATTGCGTAACATTAGCCTGACCGCGCCCTATATGCACAACGGCAGCTTGACGACTTTGCGTGAGGTGGTTGAATTTTACAATCGCGGCGGAGTTACTAACGAAAACCTTGATCCGCTTATTAAGCCACTGCAATTGACCGGCGATGAAATCGACGACTTAACGGCTTTTTTAAACACCTTGACCGGTGATAACGTAAAAGAGTTGGTTGCTGACGCATTTGCGGCGCCGGTGGGGGATAGTCGATAAATTACAGGGGTATCAGAAAACATTGGAACTATCAGTTTGTCGTCATATCGGGCCAATAAAATATTTGTTTAGCCCGATATGACAACGTTTTATTACTAATGCTGCATTTTATGATTTTTCATCATTTTCATTTTGTGCATCATCTGCTCTTCCATCAATTTCAATTGTTGGTCTTTTAATTCTTGTTGTTTCTTTGGGTCAGTTTCGGTAAGAATCTTGTTCGATAAATCATGCATTTTAAGTTGATGCTCTTGTTCCATCTTCATATGTTCCATCATTTTAGAGTGATCCATTTGACCGTCACCCATGCCTTGATCCATTTTCATCGCTGGTTTTGCAGTAGATTGCTCTTCGGCAATTGAAACTTGATTGAACGACACTAACGCTAATATCGCAAATAAGCTGAATAGATTTTTCATGTTGTACTCCTCGGCGGTTGGTAAGAGCGTCAGACCATAGCATGGCATCCTGAACAAAACATTAACCTTTATTAAGCGTCTCTAAATTTATTTATCCATTAGAGCAATTTGAATTTATTAGCATGGGGCACATACAGCCGGGAAGGAATCTGTTCCGAACTTTCGCCGCGTAATACCGCGATGATGTCGTTACCGACGTTGTCATTTTCCACATGATACGAATGTTCGCTTACCCCTTTCACCACGTCGCTGGCATCGACAATAACCACTTTCGCCGGTATTTGATGCGGTTGGCTCGGGCCGTCATGTCCCAAACGATCCGGATTACCCTTGGTGTAATCGCTGGTTTTAAGCGCTAAATCACCGTTATTGAAGTAAACCGTAATGCGCTGGGCCAGATCGGGTAGTCGTGCCAATTTATGATCATGCTCAAAAGCATCATTATCTTCATCGGCGGCAGTCAAAATAATATTGTCGAAAATACGTGATAACGATGCGCCATTGCTAATCTTTTTAGCCTGTTGCAAGGCATGCCGCAACACATAATTGCCCATGCTGTGCGCAATCAGGTTGATCTTTTGTTGGCAGGCTGCTTCTTTGTCAGCAGATTTTAAGAACGTAGACAGCTTCATCAAGCCGCGTGCGAATGCATAACCGGAGCTTTCCGCATCGTGGCGATCGTTAAAATAGCTGGTCACTTGTCCATCCGACGGCCAGGAAAAGACAAAAATATTCGGTTGGTAGT
>Ga0208508_1000342_pt1 | contig 12854 bp, 8 predicted proteins | sample LakWasMeta1_LOW4_2_FD_183853 | JGI IMG/M metagenome (GOLD analysis project Ga0208508, IMG submission 183853) | Freshwater sediment methanotrophic microbial communities from Lake Washington under simulated oxygen tension - Sediment Metagenome... | ecosystem: Environmental > Aquatic > Freshwater >...
TGAAAACATATTAAGCAGAGCAGGAAAAGACGAAAATCAAGAATTAAAATAAGAAAATTTAAAAAACAATTATAAGAATAGAAAACATTCGAGAATTCAAAAACGAATGCTGTAAAATGTTATGTTGTGATTTTTAATGTAAAAACAATAGAATTTCAACATATTATTCATTCACATTAGTCAATAGAAAATAAACCACTATTGACTGAAAGTCAATAGTTTTAATTTAGTAGACTAAAAGTCTGCAAAGTTGTAAGAGTAAAAAAAAATCAACCAAAGATTCGCAGATTATTTATATGGATTTGGTTTTTAATCTGCGAATCTTCGGTAAAAATTTTTTAGAACCTGAAAGGCAAATGCACTAAAGTGCATAGTTTTAACTACAGCTATGACCAATAAATCACATTGGATACTAAACGTTGATTTTTTTTATAAGACTAAACTAGAAAAATAACAAAATTTTATCCGAAATTTATCTGTAATCTATAAAACAGATCTTTATTTGTTAAAAACAAAGGTTGATATCAAACGGAAAAGTCGGTTGAAATACCAAATATTTTATCAAATCATGATGAGTCTACCCATATAAATACGCCCTTTAGTTGCATTAATTTTAAAAAAAAATCGCAAATTTGCATTTCAATAATTGAAGCTATGCCAAAAATATCAAACAAGGGCAAACAAATGCCTGAATCTCCTATACGAAAATTAGTTCCTTATGCTGAAATTGCAAAGAAAAAAGGACACAAAGTATATCATTTAAACATTGGTCAACCCGATATAAAAACACCAGAAGTTGCACTTAATGCTGTAAAGAACAACGATGTCAAAGTATTGGAATACAGCCATTCTGCTGGTTTTGAAAGCTATAGAAGAAAATTATCACAGTATTATATTGCTCATAATGTCTCTGTAAATTTAGAAGATATTATCATCACCACCGGAGGTTCTGAAGCTTTGTTATTTGCAATGGGAACCACAATGGACAATGGAGATGAAATCATTATTCCAGAACCTTTTTATGCTAATTATACTGGTTTTTCAACAGCATCCGGCGTTACCGTAGTTCCTGTAATTTCAACAATTGAAACCGGGTTTGCTTTACCTCCAATTGATGCTTTCGAAAAATTGATTACTCCAAAAACAAAAGCTATTCTTATCTGTAATCCCGGAAATCCAACGGGTTATTTATATTCGAAAGATGAAATTATGCAATTGGCCGCTTTGGTCAAAAAACACGATTTGTTTTTGATTTCAGACGAAGTTTATCGCGAATTTACGTATGATGGTGATGTGCATTATTCCGTTATGAATATTACCGGACTTGAAGAACACGCCATAATGATTGATTCCGTTTCTAAACGTTACAGTATGTGTGGTGCAAGAATTGGCTGTATTGTCTCAAAAAATAAGGAAGTGATGTCGACTGCGTTGAAATTTGCCCAAGCAAGATTAAGTCCGCCAACATTTGAACAAATTGCCAGTGAAGCTGCTCTTGACACACCACAAAGTTATTTTGATGAAGTAATTTCGGAATATAGAGAACGTCGAGACACTCTTATTGATGAATTAAAGAAAATTGAAGGTGTAATAGTTTCTAAACCAAAAGGCGCTTTTTATTGCATCGCTCAACTTCCTGTTGACAATGCCGATGATTTTGCCCAATGGCTTTTGGAGAGTTATGATTTGAATGGTGAAACCGTTATGGTTGCACCGGCAGCAGGATTTTATTCGACTCCGGGTGTTGGATTAAATCAAGTGCGAATTGCTTATGTTCTGAAAAAAGAAGATCTAATTAAAGCAGTACAAATCTTAAAAGCCGCAATTCCAGTTTATAATTCGAAATAGGAAAATTCGGAAAACCGTACAATACATCGATTACAATTTATAAGATTATTTATTAAACGCTTTAGAAATTCTTTAGCTTTAATTAATTATCTTTACCCCCTATTTATTACACCACAATAATTGTAACTTTTAATGATAAACAACGAAGAATTTCAGGACGAAATAGGAAACAATCATATTAGTTCCTCTGCAATAAATCCTTTAAGAGACGATGCTTTTGATATTTCTGATGATGAAAAAATTGAAAGAATAAAAAAAGATGTCGAAAATATCCTGCTTACTCTTGGGATGGATTTGACAGACGACAGCTTAAAGGGAACTCCCAATCGTGTGGCAAAAATGTTTGTGAAAGAAATTTTTGGAGGTCTGAATCCTCTCAAAAAACCAGGCGCATCCACTTTTGAAAACAATTACAAATATGGCGAAATGCTTGTTGAAAAAAACATCACGGTTTACTCAACCTGTGAGCACCATTTATTGCCAATTATTGGAAGAGCTCACGTAGCTTACATATCAAATGGTAGAGTAGTTGGTCTTTCAAAAATAAATCGAATTGTTGAATATTATTCCAAAAGACCTCAGGTTCAAGAGCGTTTAACGATGCAAATAGTTCAAGAACTTCAAATCGCGCTTGGAACAGAAGACGTAGCCTGCATCATCGATGCGAAACATCTTTGTGTTAATTCACGAGGAATAAAAGACATCGAAAGCAGCACTGTAACCTCAGAATTTGGAGGTAAATTTAAAAATGAGCAAACTCGCAGAGAACTGTTAGAATATATTAAGTTAGATACAAAATTCTAACTATTGTTTAATTGATGATTTCCTTAATCATCAAATTACAAATCATAAACTTTATGCCTTTATACAAATCCCAAACCTTAAAAATATACAATTCTCTTTCGGGAGAAAAAGAAATTTTCACGCCAATCCACGAAGGAAATGTCGGAATGTATGTTTGCGGCCCAACGGTTTATAGCAATGTACACCTTGGAAACGTAAGAACTTTTATGTCATTTGATGTGATCTTTAGGTATTTTTTACATTTGGGTTACAAAACACGTTACGTCAGAAATATTACTGATGTTGGCCATATTGTGGATGATGTTGACGATGGCGAAGATAAAATTGCAAAAAAAGCACGGTTGGAACAGCTTGAACCAATGGAAGTTGTGCAACAATACACTGTTGATTTTCACGATATATTAAACTTGTTCAACTTTTTGCCGCCAAGTATTGAACCAACGGCAACCGGACATATTATCGAACAAATAGAAATCATCAAAAAAATTATTGACAAAGGACTTGCTTATGAAATTAATGGTTCCGTGTATTTTGACGTGGTAGAATACAACAAAACCAATAATTACGGCATATTAAGCGGTCGAAACATTGATGATATGCTAGCCAATACCAGAGATTTGGATGGTCAGGGAGATAAAAAAAATGCACAGGATTTTGCTCTTTGGAAAAAAGCCGAACCACAACATATTATGCGTTGGCCTTCACCTTGGAGCGATGGTTTTCCGGGTTGGCATTTAGAATGTACTGCAATGAGCACTAAATATTTGGGAAATCATTTTGACATTCACGGCGGCGGAATGGATTTAAAATTTCCTCATCACGAATGCGAAATTGCTCAAAACCAGGCTTGCACAGGTCATACTCCAGTAAATTACTGGATGCATGCCAATATGCTGACGTTGAATGGTAAAAAAATGTCTAAGTCAACAGGAAATAATATCTTACCAAGAGAAATTATTACTGGTGAAAATGACATTCTTAGCAAAGCTTTCTCATCTAGTGTTGCAAGATTTTTTATGCTTCAGGCGCATTACAGAAGCAATCTTGACTTTACTGATGATGCGATTCTTGCTGCCGAAAAAGGATTTTACAGATTAATGGAAGCTGTAGATGGATTAAAAGAACTTAAGTCTGGCGCTACTTCAACACTTGATATTTCAAACTGGAAACAAAGTTGTTATGACGCGATGAATGATGATTTCAATAGTCCAATTTTGATTGCGCAACTATTTGAAGGCGTTCGTTTTATCAACTTATTAAAAGATAATTCGGCTACACTTACTGTTGAAGATTTAAAAACATTCAGTAGTTTGATGCAATCTTTTGTTTTTGATGTTTTGGGTCTAAAAGACGAAAAATCAGTTGGAAACAATAACGAAAAACTGGAAGGTGTAGTAAATATGCTAATTGGCATGCGAAATGAAGCCAGAGCCAATAAAGACTTTGCAATGTCAGACCAAATAAGGAATCAATTGATTGCTTTAGGAATTCAATTGAAAGATGGCAAAGAGGGAACTACTTTTAGTGTTCAGTAATCCGGTAGCAGATAATTAAGAAAAAATTATGTTATCAAAAATTCTCATATTCCCTTTTGTACTATTGGTTCGCTTTTATCAAACCGCGATTTCCCCTTTTACACCATCAGCTTGCAGATTTGAGCCTACCTGCTCGAGTTATATGATTGAAGCTTTACAAAAACATGGCTTATTTTATGGTGGCTTTTTAGGAATAAAAAGAATATTGAGTTGTCATCCTTGGGGCAAAACTGGATATGATCCTGTTCCTCCAAAAAAATGTAACCACAACCATTCATAAAAAAAATTGAAACTCAAAACAAAAAATGTATTTTTACAATAAAAATAAAAAATAATGACACACGCATTAAACATAATTTGGAATCCATCAGAAGGTATTGATTTAGGCTTTTTTGTAATTCGCTTTTACAGCCTGATGTTTGTGATTGCTTTTGGATTGGGTTGGTACATTATGAAAAACATTTTCGAACGTGAAAATGAATCGTTAGAAAAACTGGATTCCTTATTTATTTGGATAGTTTTAAGTACATTGATTGGAGCCAGATTAGGCCATGTTTTGTTTTATGATTGGGAATATTATCGCAATCATTTATTAGAAATATTTTTACCATTCCGATTTACTCCAAATTTTGAATTTACCGGTTATCAGGGATTAGCAAGCCATGGAGCGGCCATATCCATAATAATCGCAATGTATTATTTCAGTAAAAATATATTGAAAAAACCGCTGTTATGGATTTTAGACAGAATAGTTATTCCAGTATCCAGTGGAGCTATTTTTGTGAGGATGGGGAATTTTTTCAATTCAGAAATTGTCGGAAAAGAAACGGATTCTTCTTTTGGAATAAAATTTATAAGAGATTATTTCACTCCAAATGATGCCGTGAATGCTACCCAATTAGCCACTCCAAAAGAAGCTTATCACGCCATTGCCACTGACCCTAAATATGCTGAATTACTTCTTCAAGTTCCGGCTAAACATCCAGCCCAATTGTATGAAGCTTTTTGTTATATTTTTGTTTTTGCCATCCTGTTTTTCTTGTATTGGAAAACAGAAGCAAGAGAAAAATCAGGTTATTTATTTGGTCTTTTTCTAGTGCTTTTATGGTCTGTGCGCTTTGTTGTGGAGTATGTGAAAGAAAGTCAGGGCGGTTTTGAAAGTGCTTTGGGATTATTTTCAACAGGACAATGGCTTAGTATTCCATTTATATTGATAGGATTATATTTTGTATTTACTGCTGAAAAACCAGTTCATTTATAGGCTTTAGGTCAAAAAATTTCAACAAAAACTACTGTAAAAAAAATGCTTCCGACTTTACGGGAGCATTTTTGTTTATCTTTTTAAAGAAAAATGGGATTTGAATTCTTTGATACTACCTTGTTCAACATATTTAACTGTAAACCAATAATCATCTGCGGGCATTGGCTGACCAATATAAATTCCGTCCCATCCTAAACCTAATGGAGTAATATCTTTCAATAATTTGCCGTAGCGATCAAATATATAAATCCGGGTATCTGCTTGATCTTTTAAATCATAAATATTCCAATAGTCATTATAAGTATCACCATTTGGGGTGAAATATTTAGGGTAACCAATGACTAAAACATTATTCAATGTAATTGGAGTACTACAACCATTCACGTCTATAACGGTAATGGAATGTATTCCAGAAGCTACATTTTCAAAAACTGTACTAGTTTGAAATGGTCCATTATCCATTTGATATAGATAATTTCCGGCATTAGTAGCTGTAACAGTGACAATTTGATTTTTAGTAAAGGCATTAGTAACTGTATAATCTACTTTTACAAGAGTATTGGATGGATTGACAGTAACATTAATCGTTTTTGTAGTAGCACACTGTGGCGCATTTGGAGTAAACACATAAGCTCCACTTGTAGTATTATTTATTGTCGAAGGAGACCAAGTTCCTGTAATACCGTTTGGTGAAGTAGTAGCTAGAATTGGCGCAGCAGTTCCTGAACACATAGAAATATCAACGAAATCGGGTGTTATGAGTGGATTTACAACTACATTTAAAGTTTGAGTAGTAGCACATTCAGTTGGATTTGGTGTAAAAAGATAACTTCCGCTTGAGGTGTTACTAATTGTTGCAGGCGACCAAGTTCCCGTTATTCCATTTGGAGAAGTATTTGCTAAAATTGGCGCCACTGTTCCTGAGCAAAATGCAGGAATGACTGGGAAATCTGGAACAGTTTTTGGCACAACTGTCACGCTCAATGATTGTGTGGTTGCACATTGATTGGGATTTGGCGTGAATAAATAATTTCCACTAACCGTATTACTTATCGTTGCCGGAGACCAAGTCCCAACGATTCCGTTTGGTGATGTACTTGCTAAAATTGGAGCAGTTGATCCTGAACATAAATTCGGAATAGGTGCAAAATTTGGAGTTAAAACGGGATCTATTTTTATTGATATTGTTGTAGGTGTTGCCGAAGTACACTGACCAGGATTTGGCGTAAAAGTATAAGGAGTAGATCCTAAAATAGCCGTATTCACAACTGCCGGGATCCAAGTTCCTGTTATTGGAGTAACATTAGATGAGCTTAAAGGCAATATTGGTGCTGTCGCTCCTTGGCAAACTACAGCAGGAATTCCAGAAAAAGCAGGAGTAACTAATGGATCAACCGTTACTGACATTGTTTGAGTTAATGCACAAGGAAATAAAATTGGATCTGGAGTGAAAGTATAAACGCCGCTTGCAGTGTTATTTATTATTGCAGGAGACCAAGTTCCTGTTATGCCTTCAATTGATGATGGCGGCAATAATGGAGCTGGAGATCCGGTACAAAAAGGAGGAATTGGAGTAAAAGTGGGCGTAGTTGTCATAACACAAGGGACTGTACAAGTTTTAGTAAGAGCTGGAGCACAAGGATGTGTCGTTGCTGTTAAAGTCAATGTTGCAGATTGTCCTGGTAACATACCAAATACTTGCCAATGAGATGTTCCTGTAGTTCCAGTGACAAGAGGTCCTCCTTGAATAGAATAACTATAACTATATAAATTATCAGGTATTAAAGGAGGATTATTTGACCAATCAAAAAATACGGAAGAATTTTTATCTGCAGCCAAAATTTGTGAAGGATCACATCTAAAACCTAAAATAGTTGCACCATTATCAGCAACCACATTAACTACAATTGGAGTACGAGGAGTACTTTCAACACCCGCAATAGTTTGAGTAACATAATAAGTTGTTGAACCCACTGCAGTTGTTATTGGTGTAGGTGCGGTAGCAGACGGTATTTCTGCTGGTGCATTTGTAAGGTACCAATTCAATGTTCCTCCTCCTGAAGGTGTTGCTGTTAATGGAACTGCAACACTATTTTGACATAAATATATTGGCGTAGTGACTGTTGGTGGCGCGGTAGCAAGAGTCTCACCAGTATAACTACTGATACTGCTTTTTGCGAAAACACAAGTATTCGAAAAAGCAATAATCAAAAACAGAAAAGCGAATGACTTTCTTAATTTTTTCATCATTATAGGTTTTTAGGTTGCTTTAAAATTTGGGGGAAATTATAGCAATATAAAGTAAATATATAAAATTTATTTTTTAATAAAAATATTATTTGATTATCGTTAAATTTCGAAAAAAATGGACGGCATTAAAATATTTTTGTACAAAAAAAAGACCCGAATTTTTTTCGGGTCTTTTTTATAATTTATTTAAAATCTAATCCATTTTAAACATTATGCTCACGTTCAATTTTTTTATGTTCTTCTTCAGACATTGTATCACACAAAACAGGTGTTGCAATAAACAATGAAGAATAAGTTCCCACAATAATACCTATAAGCATTGCGAAGATAAATCCACGAATTGACTCTCCACCAAAAACAAACATAATCAATAACACCAAAATCATTGTTAACGAAGTATTGATGGTTCTAGACATTGTACTATTAATAGATTGATTCACGATACTGTTGAAATTTCCTTTGGCTTTTTTACCATCCAAAAATTCACGAACTCTATCAAATACAATTACGGTATCATTCATTGAATAACCAATAACGGTAAGAATCGCTGCAATAAAGTGTTGGTCGATTTCCATACCAAAAGGCATAAATTTATAACACAAAGAGTAAATTCCCAATACGAAAATAACGTCGTGAACAACAGCTGCAATCGCTCCTAAACTATATTGCCATTTTCTAAAACTGATTACCAAATACAACCCTACAATAAGCATTGCTCCAAGTACTGCCCAGTATGCATTGGTTTTAATATCCTCGGCAACTGTTGGTCCAACTTTTGAAGCTTGTACAATACCGAATTTTTTACCTTCGTAAGCATTTACAAATTTATCATAAGTCAATCCTGCAGAATAGTGTTTTTTCAAATTATCATACAACAATTTGTTCACTTCTTGATCTGCTTGTATTCCGTGCTCTTGTACTTTATATTTTGTAGTAATTTTTAATTGATTGTCTTTACCAAAAACTTTCACTTCGGCGCTACCGTCAAGTACTTTTGCTAATTCTGCTTTTACTACTTCAACTTCAATCGGTTTTTCGAAACGAACTTGAAAAGTTCTTCCTCCAACAAAATCGACACCTTGATCCAAACCATTTGTGGCTAATGAATAAATACTTACAATTGTTACAATAGCAGAAAATGCATAAGTCCATTTTTTAATTTTCAAGAAATCAAAATGGAAATTCGTAAAGAAATTTTTGGAAAAATTAGTTACAAATGACAATTTATTATTTTTGCTTATAGTCCAATCAATAAAGATTCTTGCGATAAAGATTGAAGTAAACAAAGAGGTTATAATACCAATTAACAAAGTAGTAGCAAAACCTTTTATTGGTCCTGAACCAAAAATAAACAACACACCACCAGTTAATATGTGGGTAACGTTTGCGTCAACAATAGAACGCATTGCCCCTTTCCAACCGTAAGATGTTTTTACAGCATCTTCAAGTGATTTCCCGGAACGAAGTTCTTCTTTTGCTCTTTCATAAATGATGATATTAGCATCTACCGCAGTACCCATTGTCAAAACAATACCTGCAATACCTGGTAATGTAAGTACAGCACCTAAACTTGCTAAAATCCCGAACAAGAACAATAAGTTGACTGCTAATGCAACATTTGCATACCAACCTGCTTTTCCATAATAAACCATCATCCAAAGTGACACTAATAATAACCCAATAAGAGCCGAATTTGTACCATGATCAATCGCTTCCTGACCCAAAGATGGCCCTACTACTTCTGATTGAACGATATCAGCAGCTGCAGGAAGTTTACCTGCTCTTAATACGTTAGCTAAATCTTTTGTTTCTGAAATTTCAAATGAACCGGAGATTTCTGATCTACCTCCTGAAATTGGACCGCTGGAAACACCTGGAGCAGAATAAACAATATTATCCAAAACAATAGCAATATTGCTTTTTTGAGTATAAGCTCTTCCTGTTAATTCTTCCCAAGCTTTTGCTCCCTGACCGTTCATTTGCATCGTCACAGCAGGTTTTCCTGATTGGTCGAATGAATCTTTAGCATCAGTAACAACACCACCACTCATTGCAGCAACATTATCTCTATTGCCTTTTAAAGCATATAATTCTACTGCATCAATTTCTTTTCCTTTGGCATCTTTAAGAGTTGTTGGTTTTCCCCAAACAAATTTTGCATAATGCTGGTCTGGCGCCAATAAAACTCTTATATCAGCTCTTCTTAAATACCCCCCGACAACTGCAGTATCTTTTGGAGAGAACATACCCAAAACTGGTCCGCCACCTTGTTGAAGAATTTTATCAAGTATAGGATTGTTTCCTTTTTTTGTAGTAGCTGAATCTTTTTTGTCAGTTAATAACGCACTCAAAGTATCTTTGACAACCGCTTTAACTTCTGGTGTTTTGATTTCGGTTTTCTTCAAGGCTTCGTTTGCAGCCATTAAGAAATTACCAATTTCATCTATTTTGTAGGTTTCCCAAAATTGCAGTTGAGCAGTACTTGATAATAATTTTTTAGCACGATCTACATCTTTTGCACCAGGAAGTTCCACAAGGATTTGACCTGAATTTCCTAATTTTTGAATATTAGGTTGAGTTACACCAAATTGGTCAATACGTTTTCTTAATACTCCAAAAGCACTATCAACTGATTCATCTACTTTTTTACGAATTACTTTTTGCGCTTCGGCATCGGTCATTTGGAAATTAATTCCATCATCACCTTGCAAAGTTCTGTTTGCAAAAATATCTGGAGAAGCTAGTTTTACAGTTCCTTTAGAATTAGCTTCAAATGCTTCAAAAAAGGCATCAATATAGGCTTGATTTCCTCTTTGATTTGCAGTTGCATCAGCTAACGATTTATTGAAAACCGGGTTTTTAGAATTATTGGATAATCCTTTCAAAACATCTTTTACCGAGATTTGCAATATCACGTTGATACCACCTTCTAAGTCAAGACCTTTGTTGATTTGCTTGTCTTTTACTTCATTGAAAGTAAAATTGGTAAACCCAAGGTTGAAAACATTTTCCTTCCCAATGGAATCCAAATATTTTAATTCTTTATCAGGATTTCCATTAGCAAAAGTTTTTGCATCGCTTTTGACTTTGCTTGAAACGAAAGTGAACGAAAGTTGGTAAATGCTTACCAATGCAAATAGAATTGCGAAAAATTTAATAAGTCCTTTATTCTGCATTATTACTAAAAATTAATTGTTTATTGTATTTATTTTTTGTTTCAACCCTTGTAAAATAAGCCATAACCTCCATTTTTTTCTAAAAATAAAACGTTATGATTTACCTCATCATTTTTTGACCGAGCAAATATATAATTAACGCAAAGATTAACCAATTTATTTATTGATTAATGTCAAAAAAAAGACTGCAAAAGTGCAGTCTTCTCTATTTTATACCAAAATTATTATGCTAAAACTGATTTTAGGTCAGCATTCATATTTCTTACTGCGTCTGCACTTTTGGCGAAAGCCGCTTTTTCAGCATCGCTTAATTTAATGTCAAGAATTTCTTCGATTCCGTTTTTACCAATAATACAAGGAACGCCAATGCAAATATCGCTTTGACCATATTCACCTTCCAACATTACTGAACAAGCAATCATTTTCTTTTGGTCATTCAAGATACTATCCACTAAATACGCTACAGAGGCTCCTGGTGCATACCAAGCTGATGTTCCTAAAAGTCCAGTTAATGTAGCCCCGCCAACCATTGTGTCGGCAGCAACTTTAGCCAATTCTTCTTCTGAAAGGAATTCAGAAACCGGAATACCATTATAAGAAGCCAATCTTGTCAATGGAATCATAGTTGTATCACCGTGACCGCCAATAACCATTGCAGAAACATCATTTGATGGTTTGTCCAATGCTTTTGACAAATAATATCTAAAACGGGAGCTGTCCAATGCTCCGCCCATTCCTATAATTCTGTTTTTTGGTAAACCTGTAGCTTTCAATGTCAAATAAGTCATTGTATCCATAGGATTTGAAACTACCACAATAATTGCATTTGGCGAATGTGTCAAAACATTATCAGCAACTGTTTTTACAATTCCTGCATTGATTCCAATTAATTCTTCGCGAGTCATACCCGGTTTTCTTGGAATTCCAGATGTAATCACGACTACATCACTACCTGCTGTTTTTGAATAATCATTGGTTACACCCGATACTCTAGTATTAAAACCTGTATTTGTGGCACATTGAGAAATATCCATTGCTTTACCTTCGGCAAAACCTTCTCTGATATCTAATAATACTACTTCACTTGCAATTCCTCTATAAGAAATTGAATCTGCGCAAGATGCTCCCACATTTCCCGCTCCTACAATTGTAACTTTCATTTTATGTTGTTTTGTTGTTTTTCATTTGAAGCTAATCCCGCTATACGTTACAATCTTTTTTGTTTTTTAAACACCCCTCGACTGCGCTCGGGAAGACAAAACAAAAAAGGATTTTCACTGCTATCGGGGCTAGGACATTTCTTAATTAATTATGCGTCGATATTGGCATAAACTGCATTCTTCTCGATAAATTCTCTTCTTGGCGGTACTTCATCGCCCATTAACATTGAGAAAACTCTGTCTGCTTCGGCAAGACTGTCAATATTTACCTGACGCAAGGTTCTGAAACTTGGATCCATAGTGGTTTCCCACAATTGCTCCGCATTCATTTCTCCAAGACCTTTATAACGTTGAATCGCTGCGCTTCCGCCCATTCTTGCATTAGCTTGGTCGCGTTGATCTTCTGTCCAAGCGTATTCTTTTTTATTTCCTTTTTTGACTAAATATAAAGGTGGCGCTGCAATATATACGTGCCCTTCTTCAATCAATTCTTTCATAAAACGGAAAAAGAATGTCAAAATCAAAGTAGAAATGTGACTACCATCAACATCGGCATCACACATAATAATTACTTTATGGTAACGCAATTTTGAAATATTCAAAGCTTTGCTATCTTCTTCTGTCCCAACAGTCACACCAAGTGCAGTAAAGATATTTCGGATTTCCTCGTTTTCAAAAACTTTGTGATGCATCGCTTTCTCCACATTCAAAATCTTACCACGCAATGGCAAAATAGCTTGAAAAGCTCGGTCACGACCTTGTTTGGCCGTTCCTCCAGCCGAATCTCCCTCGACAAGATATACTTCGCATTTTTCAGGAT
>Ga0208508_1000345_pt1 | contig 12784 bp, 11 predicted proteins | sample LakWasMeta1_LOW4_2_FD_183853 | JGI IMG/M metagenome (GOLD analysis project Ga0208508, IMG submission 183853) | Freshwater sediment methanotrophic microbial communities from Lake Washington under simulated oxygen tension - Sediment Metagenome... | ecosystem: Environmental > Aquatic > Freshwater >...
TGCTTGGCACGGAGTCCCAAAACACATTTTGGATTTCATGCAGCTATGAGTCACCCTGTACAGACGTTGCAGTGCAACGTCTCTACGAACTGCTATAGCTAATACGACATAAGTTGATACCGTTCGCCCTGAGCTTGTCGAACCACTAACAACACCCTTCGACAAGCTCAGGGTGAACGGAAACACATCAACTTGCAAGCCTATTGGTTATTAGTCGTTTTCACCAACATCGAAAACGTCAAACCAAACTTCTGCAAATACTGCTTCAAACGGTGCGAATCATTCACACTGGTTTTTTGCTGACGACTTTTATCAAACAACACCCTTCCTGCTTCCGCTAAACTCCGACTAGCATGGCACACGCGCACCACTTCAGCCAATTGCAAACGGTCAAATAAATCCAATTCTGCCAACGCCTCGGCAGACAATACACTACTTAGCTCATCATCAACCGCCACAGACGGCAAAAAACCAGACCACGCCGTTTGCAACCGCCCGATTTCTTCCTTTACTAGCTCTTCCGTAATTCGCCCGCCGACTGCCAAGGTCGCCATGCGCGTCATACTGGCATTTAAGTCCCGAAAATTTGCCCGCCATAATGCCTCTGGTGAACGCGCAAACTGCAAATACTGCTCCCGCGCCGCCTTATTAAAACTGACTTTATAACCTGCTTTAATAGTAAATTGCTGTAACTCATGTTCAATATTCGGTTCTAAATCTTCCATGCGTTGCGTTAGTGGCGGCACAAAATACGTCCACAAATTAATTCGCGCCAATAAATCTTCACGAAACGCGCCACTGCGTACTTGCGCAAATAAATCACGATTCGTCCCTGCGATTAATTGAAAATCACTGCTCGCTTCGCTATCACTACCTAACGGCATAAATACCTTATCTTCAATGGCGCGTAACAACATCGCTTGCTCATCCAAACCCAACTCGCCAATTTCATCTAAAAATAACAGCCCTTTATTCGCCTCGCGCAACAAACCCAAGCGCGGACTCATAGCCCCCGTAAACGCGCCTTTAACGTGACCGAATAACGCCGACATCGCATTATCACCGCGTAACGTTGCACAATTCACCTCCACTAACCGCCCTGTCACTAAACCGCGCTGTTTTTTCAATTCATAAATACGTTTTGCTAAGCGTGATTTACCCGCACCCGTAGGCCCAGTTAATAACATCGGCGCGGTGGATTTAATCGACACTTGTTCAAGTTGGGAAATGAGCTGATTAAACGCCAGATTACGGGTTTCGATACCACCTTTTAAATAGGCAATGCCATCTTGCGCTTCACGCGCAAACCGTGACGCAATTTGATCGTAACGCGATAAATCCAAATCAATGACTTGATACGTCCCTTGTATGCCGTCTTTGCTAGGTGAAGTTTGTACTAATTTAGCGGGGATATAATTCGCTTCGGTCAATAAATACAAACAGATTTGTGCAACGTGTGTGCCTGTGGTGATGTGAACATAATAATTATTTTGTTCAGGATCAAAGCGATAATTGCGGGTAAACTCATGTAACTGGCTATACACCTGCTCAAAATCCCACGGATTTTCATAATCGACTTGATAGGCGGTTAGCCGCGTTTGTGGCGAAACCGCCGCCATATCACGCAGCGTTAAACCCGCCAATTCTTGTTCTTCTTCATGATGAATCAATACAAATTCATCAACCACTAAATTAGCGTGCATCAATAACGAGATATTAGGTCGCCAGCGTTCCAGCCGCCGTTTACCTAAACCTGCGTGGTCTAATCTTGTGCCTAAAATGCCGATGATGATATTTTTCATTGTGATTTTTGTGAAAAATGATAAATGATGTACAAGATTCCGTACATTTTTAATGTTCGTGTTACAATCATCATATCTAAAAAAGACCTCGTGAAGAGGCATATTTATAAAGACCCGTGTAGGGCATACCCATAAGGGGCTAATAAAAAATGAACATTCTAACTTTTACCGAAGCCCGCGCCAGCTTAAAAACGGTGATGGATGACGTTTGCAAAGACCATGCTCCCACCGTGATTTCCCGAGTCAATGGTGAACACGTTGTGATGCTATCTCTTGCCGATTTTAACAGCATGACAGAAACCATGTATCTATTAGGTTCTGCCAACAATGCCAGTCGTTTAATGGAATCTATCGCACAACTTAAAGCAGGTAAGGCGCAACAAAGAGACCTTATCTTCAATGACAACCAAGAAAAACAAGAACAAACAACAGGCTAAAATTGCCAATGTGTCATGGACTCCTCATGCGTGGGAGGATTTAACATGGCAAAAAGAAAATCCAAAAATCGTTAATGAAATCAATAACCTCATAGGAGAATGCCAACGCAATCCTTTTAAAGGAACAGGTAAACCTGAACCATTAAGTGGCGATTTAACAGGTTACTGGTCAAGACGCATTACCCACGAACACCGCCTCGTTTATTTGCCCGAAGACAGCTCTATTTATATCGTTTCTTGCCGTTACCATTACTAAGTGTTTTACATCGTTCCAACGCTCCAGCGTTGGAATTCTTTAGTGGACGCTCCAGCGTCCTCCACAATATAAAAACCACCCTATTTATTACGATAGCTTACTATCTATTTAGATAATAATATCACAATACATCATCCACACCCATTAACATGACTGCCAGTCCTTCAAGGATTAGCAGTCATTTCACCAACTTGGCATACCTGTTGCTATATCTGTATCAAGGCAAAAATAACCAAGGAGAATGTCATGACAAGCACCGCTTATGAAGTTTTATATGAACAAGGTCAACACCCCGTGAAAGCATGGACACGCGGTGTGAGTTTCGATGATAACTCTAAACAACAACTACTAAATATCGCCAAACTGCCGTTTATACATAAATGGATAGCCGCCATGCCAGACGTGCATTTAGGAAAAGGCGCAACTATTGGTAGCGTGATTCCAACTATCGGCGCGGTGATTCCTGCGGCAGTCGGAGTGGATTTAGGTTGTGGCATGATGGCAACCAAAACCAGTTTAACCGCTGAACAACTGCCTGATTCGTTAAGCGCGTTACGTTCAGAAATTGAAAGACGTGTACCGCATGGTTTGGTATTTAATCGCGGACAACGTGATACAGGAAGCTGGGGAGAACCGCCTGCGCCTATTATGCAAGCATGGTTGCCATTAAACGACGGTTTTGAACGGCTGTGTGAAAAATATCCGCGTTTTAAAAACACCAACAACATTAAACACTTAGGAACGCTTGGGACTGGTAATCATTTTATCGAAGTGTGCTTGGATGAAAACAATGCCGTGTGGGTGATGTTGCATAGCGGATCACGCGGTGTCGGAAATCGTATCGGCACACACTTTATTGAACTGGCTAAAAAAGATATGGAACGCTGGTTTATTAATTTACCCGATAAAGACTTAGCCTACATTCCAGAAGGTACAGAACATTTTAAAGACTATTTGGAAGCCGTGAGTTGGGCGCAAGATTTCGCCATGGCGAATCGTGTCGTGATGATGAACAACACCTTACAAGCCCTGCATGACGTGTTAAAAATACCGTTTGAAGCGCAGTTAGAAGCCGTGAACTGTCACCATAACTACGTTAGCCGTGAACATCATTACGATAAAAATGTGATAGTTACACGCAAAGGCGCGGTGAGTGCCAAACTCGGTGAAATGGGAATTATCCCTGGAAGCATGGGAGCAAAATCCTTCATCGTGCGCGGTTTAGGCAATGAAGAAAATTTTTGTAGTTGTAGTCACGGCGCGGGGCGCGTGATGTCGCGTACTCAAGCGAAAAAACTGGTTTCTTTACAAGAACATATCGCTGCCACCGCAGGGGTAGAATGCCGTAAAGATGATTCAGTGCTTGATGAAACCCCATCGGCTTATAAACCGATAGAAGCGGTTATGGCGGCGCAGGTGGATTTGGTCGAGATTGTGCATACTTTGAAGCAGGTGTTGTGTGTGAAAGGATAAGCACAGTATTGTAGGATGAGTAGAACGCATTGAAACCCATCATTTACGCGAGTTGCGATGGGTTTCGCAAGCTCTACCCATTCTACATGCTACAAATTATTAGTTTTAAACATAATAGAAGGATAATAATGAAACGTTACCGTATTTTTCATTTTGATTTTGATTCGCGCGTTCATAGTCTTCAACCCATACAAGAACACTGGGAAGATAAAATAAAAGAACAACATATTGAAAATCAAAAAAGAGTTATTACAAGAATTTCTCAACAATATGGAGAAATTAATTTAGAGACTAAAATAAAAAACTTTATTGAACTTAGCTATAAACCATTTTCTGTAGCTGCATTTCATAATAAGTTTCTTGAACAAATAAGAAACTCTTATGTGCTTGGAAGTTATTATCCTGCTCTCACTGGTGCATGTGCATTAGGAGAAAGGATATTGAATCATATGGTTTTATTACTCAGAGAATATCATAAAGATTCTCCAAAATATAAAACAGTATATCGTAAAGATTCATTTGACAAATGGTCTATCGTAATAGACGCATTAGAATCATGGAATGAATTATTACCAGAAGCTATTAAAAAATTCCGAGTTCTTAAGGAGAAACGGAATAGTGCTATTCACTTCAATCCAGAAACAGACAACAATGACAAAGAATTGGCTCTTGAGGCAATTCATTTGATTCAAGATATTGTTAGTATTCAATTTTCTGCTTTTGGAACTCAACCTTGGTATTTTAGTATTCCTGGTGAAATATATATTAAGAAACAATGGGAAGAGAAACCCATAATTAAGCATATTTTTATTCCAAACGCTTTACTTGTAGGTTCAAAGCATAAGGTAATCAGCGTTTTTCCTCCTATTATTGATGATCAATTTGATTATGAAGAATATGAAATTACAGACGAAGAGTTTATTAATTTACGCAACCTAACTCGTAACTCCTAACCGTGTACGTTTTTCTTGTTCCCACGCGTTACGTCACTGCCATTAAGCCAAGTAGGGTAGGCATCGCCCACCTTTTGGACATGGAATAAAAATATAACTGTGTTTTCATCTGCGTTATTTGGTGGGCGATGCCCACCCTACAAATGATTCTAATGTGAAAATGAGCAACGTAATACACAATACGCGGGTTTTGTTGGGTTGGCTATCGCCAGCCCAACCTACAAAACTGCTGCATTCCAACACTGGAACATTGCAACGAGACATTTGTACAAGAATATTAAGACCTTTCAGACTTTAAAAATCTGAAAGGTCTAAAAAAGAATTTAACACCCCACCAACCACAGCGGTTTAGGTTCATAAGCCTAACTGACGCAGCCCTGTAGGCAACTGCGTATCGAGGTTGATAGGAGTTAAATGCGGCGGGAGCTTGATGGTAGAGCAACCGAGAGATCGGTAGGTAGTTGGTTCGACTCCAACGCGCTGCTCCATTCACTATCGCTCAATGGTAGAGCAACTGTTTAGGGTACAGTCCATGCTGGTTCGATTCCAGCTAGTGATTCACTATAGCTCATTTGGTAGAGCAGAAGACTCATAATCTTCGTGTAATTGGTTCGATCCCAATTAGTGAAACCATGATTAAAAACCGCCCGAAAGGGCAAGGCTAAGCCTTCGGATGAAAGGGGACGTGTGTTGTGAGGTAGGGTGGGCATTGCCCACCCTACAAACGACAGACCAACCAGACATCAACACAGACACCGCCTTTGTGCTGGGTCTGGCTAACGCGCAAACAGCTTTTTGTGGGTTTGCCTGCTAGTCATAAAGTATGAAGCCAGCGTTTGTGTGAAGGTTTGGTCACTTTTAAAGGAGACACTACTATGCGTAGTTTAAGAAAAAAAATCATCATTGCAGAAACGCAAACAGGCGTGTTGTTCAAAGAGCAACAATTTATTCAATTTTTATCAGCAGGTGTGCATAGCGTTTGGGATTGCTTAAATCAATACCAAGTGCAGGTTTTTAATATCACCGACACCTTGCTAGACACCATGAATAAAGATTTGTTGCACTTGGCGACTGTGCATCCTGAAGCCTTTGCCGAAGTCATGACATTGTGGGAAACAGGCGAACAAGAAATCGGCTTGGTGTATGTAAAAAACACCTTAAAAGACATCAAAGCACCTGCACAACGTGGCGCGTATTGGAAAAATCAACAAGATATTCGGGTTGAAAAATTAGATATTAGCCAGGATTTTACCGTGCCTAAAAAATTAGCCGCATTATTAGCCAATGCCAAAGATGAACCATTGCGTAAAGCGGTGATGTCAGCCATCATCATGGCTACCGTACCTGAAAACCACACAGGTTTTTTAGTGGTGGACGGCGAAACAGTTGCTACTTTAAACACTGGCACACACGTTTGGTGGCGGTTTAATCGCAACATCACGGTGACTTTATACGATGGTCGGTTGCAAAACATGGAAGTCAACGGACAAGAAATATTGACCAAAGACCGCGTAAGCTTGCGGATTAATTTATCCGCAACATGGCAAATCAAACAGCCAGAGGTGGTCAAAGCCGAGTTAGCCGATGCCAAAGACTTTTTATACCGCGAATTACAATTAGCCTTGCGTACCATCGTCAGCACACAAAGCTTGGATGAATTATTGGCAGATAAAAACTCTTTAAATAATCAAGTGTTAGCCATAGTGGCAGAAAAAGCCGCCAGCTATGGCATAGATGTTAAAAGCGTTGGTGCGAGAGATATAGTTTTACCTGGTGAAATGAAACTGATATTAAGCCAAGTTGTTGAAGCGCAAAAAGTCGCCGAAGCCAATTTGATTAAACGCCAAGAGGAAACGCAAGCGACCCGTTCTTTACACAACACCGCCAAAGTCATGGAAGGCAATCCCGTGTTATTGCGCTTAAAAGAATTGGAGATTTTGGAAAAAATTACAGGTCGTATTAACACTTTAAACGTCTACGGCGGCTTGGATGGGGTAATGAATGATATGGTACGTTTGACGGAGCGGAAATAGTAAAAAACCAGTAGGCATTGATGATAGGTGGATTAAGTGGTATTCGATAGCGCGGCGTTTTTAAAAAATCTTACTACCCGTTCTGGCATTTATAAAATGCTGAATGCGGAAGGTGAAATTATTTATATTGGTAAGGCGAAGAATCTTAAAAATCGTGTTGCCAGTTATTTTAAAAATTCATCTGCATCGCCAAAACAGCAGGCAATGGTAGCTAAAATTGCTGCGATTGAGGTGACGGTCACGCAGACTGAGCATGAGGCGTTGTTGCTGGAATGTCAGCAAATTAAACGTCATAAACCGCGTTACAATATTTGTTTGCGGGATGATAGATCCTATCCCTACATCTTTCTATCTCATCACGCTTTTCCACAAATCAGTTTGCATCGTGGCGCGAAAACTAAGCGCGGTCGGTATTTTGGCCCTTATCCCAGTTCTGGCGCGGCGCGTGAAAGTTTAAAGCTATTACAAAAATTATTTCCTGTCCGTCAATGTGAAGAGTCGGTTTATAACAACCGTACGCGTCCATGTTTACAATATCAAATAGGTCGTTGTACCGCTCCTTGTGTGGGTTTGATTGATGAAAAGAGTTATGGACTGGATGTGAACAATACCGTGCTGTTTTTGGAAGGTAAAAGCGCGGTATTAATTGACCAATTGATTGTCAGTATGGAGTCTGCTTCGGCAGAATTGAATTTTGAACAAGCGGCGCGAATAAGGGATCAAATTTCGCGTTTGCGGTCGTTGTTACACCAGCAGTTTATGAATGGCGAAAGCGGCGATGTGGATATTATTGCTTGTGTAACAGAGGCTAATATTGCCTGTGTGCAGGTGTTTTTTATTCGTAATGGTCAACATTTGGGCAATAAAGTTTTTTTTCCTAAAATGACGGATACATACCAACCTGCCGCTGTGTTGCAAGCCTTTATTCCGCAGTATTATGTGGATAAGCCTGTGCCGCCTGAGTTGATTATCAGTCACGCGCTGGAAGAGGCGGATTTATTGCGCGAGACCTTAGCCAGCCATGCTAAACACGCACTGATAATGACGCATAAAGTGAAAGGTGAGCGGCTGAAATGGTTAGAAATGGCGGCTAATAATGCTCAGAATGCGTTATTAACGCACTTGGCCTCTAAACAGAATCTACAGGCTCGCTTTGTCAGTTTGCAACAACTGCTAAGCTGTGAAACTTTACCTAAACGGCTGGAATGTTTTGATATTAGCCATACGCAAGGCAAGCAAACCGTGGCATCGTGTGTAGTGTTTGATGAAGAAGGTGCGGTTAAATCGGCTTATCGACGCTTTAATATTACGGGTATTACGGGCGGTGATGATTGCGCGGCGATTTATCAGGCAGTTTTTAGACGCTTTAAACGCCTGCAACAAGGCGAACAGCCCGCACCCGATATAGTGTTTATCGACGGTAGCACCATTCAAGTGCGTGCCGCGCAAAAGGCATTAGCAGAATTAATGATAAACAATGTTATGATAGTCGGTGTTGCCAAAGGAGAAAATCGAAAATCTGGTCTGGAAAAGTTGATTATAGGGACTCAGAATCAACCAATAGACATAACAGTCAGTGCGGGCGGTTTGTTGATTCAACAAATTCGTGATGAAGCGCATCGGTTTGCATTAACAGGACATAGGCAACGTCGAGCCAAAGCAAGCAAGCAATCAGTGTTGGAATCTATTTCAGGACTAGGCGCGAAGCGGCGGCAGACATTATTAAAGCAGTTTGGGGGGTTGCAAGGTGTGGCACGCGCAAGTGTGGATGGGCTTTGCAGCATAGACGGCATTAGCCGAGCATTGGCGCAACGAATTTACGATACTTTTCATCACTCAGATGACCATTCAATTTAACTTACCTACTAATCTCACGTTGTTGAGAATTGCGTTAATTCCTTTATTAGCCGTGGTTTTTTATCTGCCTTGGCAATATTCCAATGTGGCGTGTATGCTGATTTTTTTGGCGGCGGGTATTACGGATTGGTTGGATGGTTATCTAGCGCGAAAAATGCAATTGGAAACACCGTTTGGGGCTTTTTTAGACCCTGTTGCTGATAAATTAATGGTGGCTATTGTGTTGGTATTGTTGGTACAACAACAATCCACACCTTATTTGGCGATTCCAGCTGCTATTATTATTGGTCGGGAAATCACCATTGCGTCACTACGCGAATGGATGGCAGAAATTGGACAACGCGCCACCGTTAAAGTGTCTTCGTTAGGTAAATGGAAAACCACTGCACAAATGTTGGCAATAGGCATGATGTTGTATCGGGAAGATTTACTAGGAATACCCATCAATGCTATTGGCTACGTCCTGATGTATATTGCCGCCGCACTGACACTATGGTCTATGATTAGCTACCTACGCGCCGCGCTAACAGCCATCGCAGAAGAAGAAAAATAACAACCACATTATCAACTCAAGGTTTTAAATCAAACCTTCTGTATTTTACTAACACTAAGCGATACAGCGCATTGACACGCTGTGATATAAGAACATGGATCAAGAAAAAGACACCGCTCATACCAAAACTGAAACCCACGATGAAATCTTATTAGCCGCTTTAAAATTGTTTGCTGAAAAAGGCTATTTCAATACCTCATTAACTGATATTGCCGAAGCGGCAGATATTAAAACAGCGGGTGCGATTTATCATCATTTTAAGCATAAACAGATGATTGCTACCGCACTGTATGCCAACATCTTGGATAGCCTAAATATATCAGTTGATGAAATCAGACGTAAAAATGCAAAACCCTCGGAACAATTACACGGAATCGTAGATTTATTGTTTAAGCTAACCGATGATGCGCCTGCCATCATGCAGTTTTTGCTGATGCTAAAAATCAATGAGTTTTTGCCCGAAGCGAAGCCTCTAATAGAAACCGCTGCTTTTATCAAAATTATCAAAATTATTCGCACGGGCATTAGCGAAGGCGAAATACGCAATATTGACCCATTACTGGCAAATGCGTATTTTTTCGGCATTATTCATAACACCCTACGCATGGTCTTAACGGGTGCGTTAGATAAAAAAGCCGAAGCCTATCAATCGCAAACATGGTTGATTGCATGGAATGCCATTGCTAAGAAATAATGTGTCTTCCACGAAAAATACGATAACTTTTCGTGCCTTTCGTGTTTTTCGTGGACAACAATGAACTTTTGGAAAACTAAAACCCTGTCTGAAATGACGACCGACGAATGGGAGTCATTATGTGATGGTTGTGCCAAATGCTGTCTGCACAAACTAGAAGACGAAGACACGGGTAATATTTACTTTACCAGCATTGCTTGCCGTCTTATTGACCTATCTACCTGTCACTGCACCCGCTATGCAGAACGCACACAACACGTTCCTGATTGCGTGGACATAAGACAACTGTCCACTGAACATTATCATTGGCTGCCTGCAACCTGTGCTTACCGATTATTGCATGAAGGTAAAGACCTACCTGCATGGCATCCTTTGTTATCAAAGACCGCTGAAAGTGTTAAAGAAGCAGGTATTTCCATTCGCGGTTATGCGCGAATGGAATCAGAAGAGGATGATTTAGACGACTTGGAAGATTTTATTCTTGATTGGTTGAAATAGTCTGTTAGCGCATCAATTCCCCAACGATAAACCCATCTTCTACCGCTATCAAACGCGTATTAATGGTTTGATTTTCAACGTTAACATTCTCATCCAGCTCACACGCGACGCGTAAATAATTAGGTGTGTAGCCAAATACCCGTTGTTTGCCATCCGCTAACGGCTCACTATAGCCTTCCCATAACACAGGGAATTCATTGCCGATATTCGTTAGGCAGAACTGTTGTTTCATGGTGTTGGCTAATTCGTGCAGTTGTTGGCTACGCTGTTTTTTGATGTCGTTGTGGATTTGTTCAGACAGAGTCGCTGCTTTTGTGCCTTCGCGTTTGGAATAAGTGAAAATGTGAATATGCCCAAAACCAATGCTTTGCACTATGTCAAAACTGTCTTGCCATTCTTGTTCACTCTCGGCAGGAAAGCCGACGATAATATCGGTGGTGATATTAAAATGCGGGATTTTGGCGCGTAGCTGATTGACGATAGCGGTAAATTCGTCCGTTTTACAGCGGCGAGCCATACGCCGTAACACGCTATCAGAGCCACTTTGTAACGGTAAGTGTAAATGCGGCATTAAGCGTGGATTATCAAATAATTGGAAAAAATCAGCAGGTAATTCCCACGGCTCTAATGAACCTAACCGTAAGCGTGGAATGTCGGTGTGAGCGAGTATGGCTTTAATTAAGTCTGATAAATTATTACCTAAGTCACTGCCATAGCCGCCTAAGTGTACGCCTGTTAAAATAACTTCATGAATGCCTTGGGCGTGTAGTGCGTTGATTTCATCAATCACCGCTTGAACGGGGCGACTGACTTCTTCACCCCGTGCTACGGTGACAATGCAAAATGTACAGCGATAACGGCAGCCATCTTGGACTTTCACGAATGCGCGTTGTCTGCCGCGTGTAAATAATGATATTTCCGCAGGTTCGGTGGACATGGCGGGCATGGTGTTCATGTTCAGCTCGGTCATGGCTTTTTCGACCAGCGAATCTTTGTCTTTGTTGCTAACGACTAAATCCACGCCTAATAATGATTCGGCTTCCTGTTGGTTCAGCGTTGCATAACAGCCGCTGACCACTAATTTAGCATTGGGATTATCGCGGTGTATGCGGCGGATTAACTGGCGCGATTTTCGCGCCGCATCGCCTGTTACCGCACAGGAGTTAAGCACAATAAGGTTGGCAGCTTCGGCTTGCTGGGTGATGGAATGCCCTGATTTTTGAAAGGCTTGCGCCCATGTTTCTAATTCGGCTTCATTAAGGCGGCAGCCTAAAGTTTTAAGGTGTACTAGCATGATGTCAAGGCAAAAAAAGGGGTTGATTATAACTTTTTTTGTTGTTATGGAGGCGAGTTGTTTTTAACCAATTGCTTTAAATTTACGTTATCATGACTTGTTTTTAAAGCGACCAACTTCAAGACCTGACAGATTTAAAGCTGTCTGGGCTGTTCTGCGTCAAGCCGTTTTTATCATTTAATTCATAATGTACGAAAATTACTCCCTAGATCGTGATTATTCAGTTGAACAACTGAAAGTTCCCCCTAATTCCATGCAGGCTGAGCAGGCAGTTTTGGGTAGCTTGATGATGGATAATCAAACGTGGGATAACGTGGCTGATTTAGTGGTTGAGAATGATTTTTATCGTCGCAATCATCAGTTAATTTTTCGCGTCATTGAACAATTGGCAGAAAAACAAATGCCGTTTGATATTGTCACATTGTCAGATGCGTTGCGAAATATGGGCGAGCTAGACTCTATCGGTGGCATACCGTATTTGAGTATGTTGGTGGAAGATACCCCGACTGCCGCTAATATTGTCGCTTATGCTGAAATTGTTAAAGACCGTTCGGTATTACGGCAGTTGATTCACGTTGGCACAGAAATTTCTGATTCTGGCTTTCATCCTGACGGACGCGACACAGCTGAATTGCTAGAGCACGCTGAACGGCAAGTGTTTAAAATCGCTGAACAACGGCAAAATAATCAAAGCGGTTTTGTCTCCATTAAATCCTTATTAGCGCAAACCGTTGAGAAAATAGAAAAATTGTATGGGCAAGAAGGCTCTATTACTGGCGCGAGTACAGGTTTCACTGATTTTGATGAATTAACTTCAGGCTTGCAACCTTCGGATTTAGTCATTGTTGCGGGTAGACCTTCGATGGGTAAAACAACTATTGCCATGAACATGGCAGAAAACGTGGCGTTAAAATCAGATAAACCTGTATTAGTG
>Ga0208508_1000348_pt1 | contig 12775 bp, 9 predicted proteins | sample LakWasMeta1_LOW4_2_FD_183853 | JGI IMG/M metagenome (GOLD analysis project Ga0208508, IMG submission 183853) | Freshwater sediment methanotrophic microbial communities from Lake Washington under simulated oxygen tension - Sediment Metagenome... | ecosystem: Environmental > Aquatic > Freshwater >...
CGATATTTTTGCCATTACCTCTGTCTTTCGGAATAAGACTTTTCACAAGAGCAATATTACCCCTACCACTATTCAGTCAGTGTTATGCGACTTGAATGAATTTCTCAGTGATGCACCTTATCTGCTAGGACATAACCTATTAGCACACGATTTAGAGCTGTGTCGTCAGGTTGATTCATCGTTAGCATTTTTACAAAAGCCAGCCATCGACACTTTATTGCTTTCGCCATTAGCATTCCCTGAAAATCCTTATCATCGTTTAGTCAAAGATTACAAACTGGTACGCGATAGCCCTAACGATCCTTTGGCAGATGCAAGAATCGCCTTGAGCTTGTTTGCCGAGGAATGGCTAGGTGGCGTTCTCAATTAATCCAGATAATCATACAAACAAGACACAGCATGGCGTAGTAGTGTCTAGCTAAACGCTCAAAACGAGTAGCGATGCGCCTAAACTGTTTTAACTTCTGAAACAAACGTTCGACTAGGTTTCGTTCCTTATAGAGAGTTTTGTCGTAGTCTCTAGGCTGTTTCGGTTGCGTCTAGGTGGAATCACAGGGATAGCTTGATTGTTTTGAATAGCGGTAATAAAGGCATCGGAATCGTAGCCTTTATCAGCGATGATATAGGTTGCGTTAAATCCTTCGATCAACGCCTGAGCTTTGGTATGGTCTGAGGCTTGACCTTTAGTGAGGAACAAACGAACAGGATTTCCTAACGCATCAACAGCCGCATGAATTTTGGTGCTTAAGCCGCCTCGTGATTTACCCATGGCTTCAATGCCTTGCTGTTTTTTTTGATGCACCATGCTGATGAACTCGAATGACACTTCCATCCACCATTAAATACTCTAAGTCTGGATCTTTCGATACACCTTCCCAGACTTTCGACCACACGCCTTTTTTACTCCATCGGTGATAACGCACATACACTCGATGCCAATGTCCAAATTCTGGCGGCAAGTCTCTCCATGGCGAACCTGTCCGTGCTATCCACAGCACCGCTTCTACAAATAAGCGGTTGTCTTTCGCTGTCACTCCGCAATCACTGGCTTTCCCAGGTAATAACTCTGCTATTCGTTCCCATTGCTCATCTTTCAGTATTTTTCTTGGCATTTTTTTGTCTATTGTTCTATAAGATACCTCTCATTTTATAACTGGTATTTTTAATTGAGAACCCTGCCTAGAATCAGAGCACGTTTTATGTCATGTCTTTGTACGCGGTGAATTAGCTTTAGGTCATCTAAAACAACGCCAAGCTATTTTGAGTTTATTGGATAATCTGCCACAAGCCCCCATTGCGTTTGCCGATGAAATCAATACTTATATTGAAAAGCATAGCTTGTACGGTTTAGGCATAGGCTTTATTGATGTGCATTTATTGGCAGCTACGCAATTGGCAATAGATACCAAACTATGGACACGCGATAAACGTTTATTGGCAGTAGCAACGCGGCTTAATGTGGCTTTTAATGACCAATCAAGCTGTTAATAAAATAATTTTTTAAGCGTAATCGTTGAATTAGTAAGTACCTGTATGGAGTGCAACGGAATACAGGATAAGGTCGCAGTTGTTGAGGTTATCCCGCATTCCGCAAAGCTCCATGCGGGCTACGCAGTTCATGCGGGGTACTTGGTTGTGGGTAATCATGTGTTTTTATACCTTAGCACATTTTATTGCGTTAGTTTTACAATCTAAATTAAGGACATCTTCAGATGATTTTCCATAAAGACCATATTAAAAATTCATCGCCTAATACTGCTTTTCTTTTAGCAAATAATTGGGATGATTATAGTTTTAAAACTTTATTCTATTTATTAGTAGTTGATGAAAAGGGGATTGAGCATAAAATTGGTAATGTGAAAATCGGTTATTCTGGTCAAGAAGGATATTCATGGGTAAAAAATAAAATTCCTGAGAAATTTAAAAAATTAGATAATAGTTTTTTTTCATTAGGTCAAGAGCCTGAATATTATCAAAATATAAAAAATCTATCTCCTAAATTATCCGAATATATATTAACTTCTTTGAATGACATAGCTTACAATGATGACTTATTAAAATCTGTAGAAGAAGAATTAGTTTTTAAAAATTCATTATTACGCTTCGTTAGTCTTTCAGCAGTTCATAATCAATACAAGCGCATAATATTAGGAGAAACGCCTTTAACTGAATTTAACTTTTTATATCACAAACAAAAAAGTAAAAATAATGCAGAGGTTAAACTACATTTTCATGTTACTCCTAACTCAAAGCCATCAACAAATATTCATATTTTAATTGGTCGTAATGGCGTTGGTAAAACGACATTACTTAACAATATGGTTAGTTCAATAATGAAAAAAGAAAATGTTGGTGAATTCTATGATAAAGCTGATAGCTATTATTCACCAAGTCCTATAAAGGAAGATTTTTTTACCAGTATTGTTTCTATTTCATTTAGCGCATTTGACCCTTTTATTCCACCACCTAATCAACCAAAAAGAAGCGAAGGCATTTGCTATTTTTATATCGGGCTAAAAGAACAAAATAATAAAGAAACAGTCCAGTTAAAAAGTTTATCAGAGTTATGTAATGATTTTATAGGAAGCTTAGGAGTTTGTTTAAGTTTAGAAAATAAAAAAGCAAGATGGTTAAATGCAATTACTAAATTAGAGTCAGATATGAATTTTGCTGAGATGGGGTTGGCAGAATTAGCTGATATTAAAGAAAATCATCATCAACTAGCTAAGTCCATTTTTAAACGCATGAGCTCAGGTCATGCTGTTGTTTTACTTTCAATAACAAAACTTATAGAAACTGTCGAGGAAAAGACGCTAGTTTTAATTGATGAGCCAGAAAGCCATTTACACCCACCACTGTTATCTGCATTTACTCGTGCATTGTCTGATTTGCTGATAAATCGTAATGCTGTAGCTATTGTTGCAACACATTCTCCTGTCGTTTTGCAAGAAGTTCCAAAGTCTTGTGTTTGGAAACTTCGTAGGAGTGGTACTGTAATGAATGCAGAGAGACCAGAAATCGAAACCTTTGGTGAAAATGTCGGGATATTAACACGCGAAATTTTTGGTCTTGAAGTATCTAAATCTGGATTTTGTGAACTGCTAAAAAACTCTGTTGCAGAAGGGAAGAGCTACGAAGAAATTTTTAATAGTTATGATGGACAACTTGGTCGTGAAGGACAAGCTATTTTAAGAGTTTTAATTGCAAATAGAGATACTCAAAAAGGATAAATTAATGAGAGCAATAGCTAAACCTCAATATAATTCCGAGACTGTTTACAACGATTGTGTTAATAATGTTAGCGATGATAAATTAAAAAGTAAACTGCAAGCCATTACTGATTCTATAGTCAATGCTGCTAATGATTACGATGATAAAGCCAAGGTTGGAGAACTTTTTATTATTACATCAACAGACTATGAAGATGAGGATGTTGTCTTAAATAATGTTAATAAAAAAGAATTAACAAATTTATATACTCAACAGATGGTAGGTAAAACTAAAGTTTCCCGAAAGATTTATGATGAGTTACTTAGCTCTGCTCCATTAGGTAAATGTCCTTTTTGTGGTTTTGGACAAGCTTCAACATTAGACCATTATTTACCAAAAGCAAAATATCCTTTATTTTCTGTATTGCCATTCAATTTAATTCCAACTTGTAGAGATTGTAATTTGGGAGTAAAAAAAGAAAAATCAGCAGATACTGCCGAACAGCAAGTAATACATCCATATTATGACCATGATTTGCTTACTGAACAGTGGTTATTTGCAAAAGTAAAAGAAGAGGTTAATCCTGATACTATATTAATAGAATTTTATGTAAAGCCTCCTGCTCATTGGGCTGAAATTTCAAAACAACGTGTAAAAACACATTTTAAAGATTTTGAGTTTTCTAAAAGATTTGCAATAGAAGCGGCTGATGAATTATCAAGTTTGAATTATTTATTGGGTATTAATGTTAAACAACATTTTAAATCTATAGCTGAAGCAGAATATACTAAACATAAAAATTCTTGGAAAACAGCTATGTACCAAGCTTTAGCCGCAAGTGATTGGTATTGTTCTTTGGTCACAAATAGTAGCTATCTTTGCTATGAAAAGATTTTTGGATAATTTTTTGACCTCAACTTTAAAAATAACCCGTAAGATGGGTAGAGCGATACCGCGTACGTTGGGTAAATCGTAGGTTGGTGGTGAGCTTGCGAACCCCAACATCTCATCGACCCGTATGCGACTTGATAACACAAACCCCATCAACGTGTTGTTTTTGTTGGGGTTCGACCCTCACTCCAATCTACAATCTACAATGGTATGATGATAGGCAATGTCATCATCATCCAAAAATCATCACAACTTCAATAAATCATCAAGCGTTATCGGCGATTAAAAGTATCTGGCGGCTGTTATTTTTTACCGTCAACTTGGCGGAGCGAAACAGTCATTTATTAATCACTCATGTTGATTTATTAAGAGCCGCCGTGCGTCATGTCAAACAACAACATCCCTTTGTCATTGATGCAATGGTGATTATGCCTAATCATTTACACGCACTTTGGACTTTACCAGAAGGCGATATTTACCGCGTACGTTGGGGTGAGCCTTAAGCGAACCCCAACATTCTCAAACATTCGCTACTTACCAAAAACACACAACCTTAATAATTGCGTGATACTTCGTTGCTTGCTGGGGTTCGTTCCTCACCCCAGCCTACAATGCTACAAAATGAGCTTCGTATTTCAACGCATCTTTTTATTGTCGGGTGTACGATGCACACCAGACAGAAAGATTACGCCGTTTCGTTCTGTTTCAACAACAAATAATCCAACCAAAGATTAGATAGTTTTTCCTGCACGGTGTTTTGTCTTAGCCGTGCATTCAAATGTGGGAAGTCCACTTTATCTAGGTCTTGGTCTTGATTGTAGCAGGAGTAAACGAAGGTTTCTTTGCCTGTTTCTGGGTCGATGTGTTTGCACATACATTGGGCGCAGATGCCTTTCATCATGCACTGCATGGGCGAGTTGATTGAACCAACCGCGTGATGGGCTTTTTTCAGATACGGTTTTAGTACGTCAAAACGGGCGGATTTTACTGCCGCCATCATGCGGTCTGAGCCGATAACGATTAAATGGTCAACATCGGCTAGTGAGATGGGTTGGTCGCCTAGTTCGCCTGTGGCGTAGGCAATCATGGTTTCTAGGATGTTGCCGACGTAGGTTTTATCTTGTGGGCGGGTTGGCACAATCGCGGTTACGCCGTCACCTTTATCGACTGACCAGACTATTAAATCGGCGGCGGCTTCTACGTCTTCGACTTTAAAACGGTCTTGGGCGTATTTGTAACCTGCGAAGTAAATCACCTTGTTGCCAGCAGCGCGTAAGGCTTTGCCGATGGAGAACAGTACCGCGTTGCCTAAACCACCGCCTAATAACAGCACGGTTTCGCCTGTTGGAATTTCAGTCGGTGCGCCTGTTACGCCCATGATGACTAACGGGTCGCCGACTTTCCAAGTGGCGCATAGCCGTGACGATGAACCCATTTCTAAGGCGATTAAAGAAATCGTGCCTTGTTCTTTATCGACTTCCGCGCCTGTCAACGCTAAACCTTCGGCGGTTAATACCGTACCTTCAACTGTTGGCGCAATGGCTTCGTAGTTTTGCACACGATAAAACTGCCCTGCGTGGAATTTTTCAGCGGCTAACGGTGCTTTAACGATGATTTCAATAATGGTCGGTGTTAAGCGGTTAATGGCGACGATGGTGGCGTTAAAGGCTTCATCTAATTGGGCAAATAAGTTTTTCATTGCCGCATCACGCGCTGCTTGGTCGGCTGGATTTAGGGTTGCCAGTTCTTGCTCAAACAATTTTGCAACGTACGGATAGCCATTTTTCGCGCTAGCCATTGCTTTGACCACATTGCCTGCATAAACAGGATGGTTATCGCCGTAGAAACTGATAAATTTACCGTCTTTTTGATAGGAAGTCAGCGGTGCAGGTTTGCCTAGTTTGGGCATTTTCTCGTCATTCATGGCGACTAGATTGATGCCGCCGTGAGTGATTTCAGGCTCGTAGCGTTGGAAAAACCATTTATCCATGACGAAAGTATCAGGGTATTCGTTTTGGTAGATGGTGTTAGGTGATGTCCCTGCGGCAATGTATAAACTGCGTAATGGCACATTGATTTGCTTGGCACTTTTCCAGCGTCCTTCTTCCAAGACCAGTTTTTCAAAATCGACTGAGTTTAAATGTCCGTATTCATCGGCGTTTGCGCCCAATGGACTCATGCCTTCGGCTAAGGCGATGCCTTCTTCTAGGGCTTTGGCAATTTCTTCGTGGTTTTGTCTGTAAGCAGGGGCATCAACGATACCTTTACGATAGAACAGCGTCACGCCGCCCCATGCTTCGACTAACGGTTGGAAGTTGGGTGCTTCGCCTTCTGCTTCGGCTCGTGCGCGTTCATTTACAATGGCGTTGCCGTGCGCTAAGAATTCATCGAGGATGATGGTTTCTTCTTTGTCGTATTTAGCGCGTACGGTGGACTCGCCGTAAGTGGCAACCAAAATATCGTAACGGTGTTTGATTTTTTCCACTTGCACAGGATAGTACGCCAGTAATTCTGTCGCAGTATCCATTGCCGTTAAGCCGCCACCAATCACACCTGCGGGTAAACGCACTTGTAAGTTTGCCAAGGAAGAGGATTTTGCCGCGCCTGTTAATTGCAACGCCATTAAAAAATCTGAGGCTTTGCGAATACCGCGCATGAGATTGTTTTTCAGGTCAATAACTGTAGGTTGACCTGCACCTGAGGCGATACAAATATGGTCAAAGCCCATGTTCCATGCGTCATCAATAGTCAATGTGCCACCAAAACGCACGCCGCCGTAAGCACGGAAAGCTTCGCGGCGTTGCAGTGTCAGGTAAATGACTTTTAAGAAATTTTTATCCCAACGCACGGTGATACCATATTCTGCCACGCCGCCAAAACCTGCCAAGATACGTTTATCCAGCTCTTCGTATAACTCGCTAAAATCTTCAATCGGCGCGGGTAGATTATTTTCATCACCTGTTAATTCAACAGGTAACGGTTCAAGTTTTAGCCCATCAATACCAACTACGGCAAAACCTTCGTTGAGCAGATAATGGCTCATGGTATAACCCGCAGGGCCAAGACCTACGACCAGTGCGTTTTTGCCGTTATACGGCAGCATGACAGGACGCTTAGCGTTTAAGGGATTCCAACGCGTCAATAAACTGTAAATTTCAAAACCGTAGGGCATGAATAACACATCGGTCAACACGTTAGTTTCGATTTCAGGAATGTTGACGGGATCGGTTTTTTGATAAATACAGCCTTTCATACATTCGTTACAAATCCGATGCCCCGTTCCAGGACACATGGGATTATCGACGATGATAATGGCTAACGCGCCGATGTTATCGCCGCCGCGTTTGACTAAGTGCATTTCAGAAATTTTTTCATCCAACGGACAACCAATCGTAGTAACGCCTAGCGGGTCGGTTTTGAAGGTGTTGGTTTTTTTATTACGCATACCTTTAGAGCAAGAATCGGTGTCGCGCTCGTGGCAGTAAATGCAGTGATTCACTTCCGATAATACTTGCCGTCCGTTATAACGCGGGTCAGTCAATTTAAAACCATCACGGCGGCGACGATGTTCTAACGCGCCCATCCACGCGGTGAATTCACCTTTATCGACAGTTTCGTGTGCCACTAATGCTTCAAAGTCGCGTTTTTCGGGGAATTTAAAACTCAGCCAATCAGCAACCACATCATTGTCTTGTTGGGCGATTAAACTCCAGCGTTGCACGATGTCCATTAAGTAGGCGACAAATTCAGCATCTTCCAACATTAAGCCGTCTTTGAACTCTTCGCTAGCAAGCTCATGTGCAGCAAGTTTGGCGCGTAGGGCGGCAACTTGTTCATCGGCATTTACATAACTACTGGGCTTGGCTTTGGCTAATAATTTATAGTGCGCAGACAATAAACCAATCACTGCACCGACACGCGCCACGCGGTGTTCAGCATCGTCATCTTCGTTGGCTTCTGGAAACGCGGCTTCAATCAGCAAATCAAAGCGGTTCAATACGTCTGGAATTTTCCAGTCGCTAGTATCAACACCTTTGAATACCACGCCCAATTTTTCCACTACTTCATTTTTATAAGTAAAAATGGTGTCGATTTCGTCTTTAATAGCACGGCTTTGGGCTTGATGTTGTTCAGTGACATTGAATAGCTTAGCGACAAATTTGCCAAGGTAGGGCGCGACATCAACTAATAGCTGTGACAGTTGTTCAGGCGTTAAATCTGCGCCTTGGCTTTTTTGATAGGCGGCAAAGCGGTCGTATAAATCAGCATCGTGGTATTTCACGGATTCATCAAATACAGCCGATAAGTCGTTTAAGCGAACCGCATCGTATAAATCCGCGTAAGTGAAGTTAGCTATGCCTAGGGTCAGGTTGTTTTGTGCCATAGTTTTGTGTGAGTTAAGTTAAAAAAATGCTGCCATTGGTATTTGTTTCAACCAGAGTGGCTATGGATTCGGTGTGCTGTTAATCATGCGGGTGCGTCGATAACAGACTATTAATCAAAAAACTGTTGATTTTACTGCTAAATTGGTAAATTCGCATTATCTCATTCTATCGGATTTGAGTGGGTGTTTTCTGCGTCGATTAACTTGCTAATTCCCTCATTGTGACACGTTGTCACGCGGTAATTTGCCACATTTTCATGATTTAGCTTATTGGCTACACTATCGGCAACTCATAAATACCCCATGCTTTATGAGATTCCCCCTAATCTGTAATTTGGAGATAAAAAATGAAAAAAGGTAGCTTAATTATGTTAATTGCGGCTGTTTCTGTATTGACTATCACCGCATTCAGAGCCAGTAACGCTGAAGAGAGCAAATCGGTAGCGTGGTACACAGCCAATATCCAAGAAGCAAAAGCTAAAGTGCAAGAATGCCATGATAATTCAAGTTTACAAGCTTCTCCAGAATGTGCGAACGCCCGTCATGCGTTAGAAATTAGTTTTGGTATCAGTCAAAAATAACCTTAGCTTATTGCCTTTCTCTCTCGAATTTGCCAAGGCATTGTCATTAGTGGAGGCGGCATTAGTCGCCTCATCCAATTTCTTCATGCTTAACAGGATGTGAGCGTGTTGTTCTACATAGCTAACGATTACACAACGCCTTGTAAATAAAATCAAGGCGTTATTCTCAACTTTAATTGCCAAACAACGATGTTAATCATAGACTAATATGCCATTTAACCTTGGTTGTTGGAGTAGTTTATGTTAAGTGCTTTCATAAAAAGTCTCAACCGCGAACAATGGATAATGGACGCTGCTTATTATAAAGCGTTGGCCAGAGGCTTTGAACCTCATCAAGAGCTGGACGACTGGCTGGAAGCGGAGCAGGATTATTTGACCATGTTGGTCGATTTACAACTGCATATTCTCGAAGAAGACGGCACGGTTTCAACGCTGGGTTTGCGACAGATCGCCGAATCATTGGGTGTGGAAAATCCGCAACTGCTACGCTCTGAGTTTGAACTAATACGCGCCATTCAAGATGCCAGTCATCATCGTCCTTGTTTTCAACGGCGCAATTCTAGATTTTGCGATGAGCTAAGCTGTCAATGGCAGGAAAAATGCCGACAGATAGTGGCAATATGGCACCGATAATCAGAGTTAATCGTGCATAGCATTCCAGACAGGTTGCAATAATTCCTGACATTGTTGCTCAAAATCTGCATTTAACACCAACTCCATATCAGCGACATTGCCATAAAGTCGCTTGAGTTCATGTTCAAAGTCTTGGCTAATCGCAAAAGCCAGCCTTTCTTTTGCCTTGTCCAACGGTGATATTGTCGCTCTCTTACTACGCGCTTGTTGAATATAGGCAAACGCCGCTTCAACAAAAAACGCATTTGGTTGTTGCAGTCCTTGTTGATAAATTGCCAGCCATGCCAACAAGTGCTTACTATCAGTCACATCAGGCGATAATATTAAATCTTTATCCTTGCTCAGCAAGTGTGTGGTGTGTGGTTCAACATGATGGCTGATTAAATTATGCAATAACGCAGCCACCAAATCTTTGCCTTTTAAATCCGCATAACGATACAACAAACTGCCGTTTTCATAACGATGGCTGAGCTTGCCCACTAGCCGATACGCGTCAATTTTTAAATCAATCGCCACATCATCGACGCGTTCGCCCAAATTTTTGCTTTTAATTTGTTCAACAAAATCATTAATCACTTGCTGTTGACGATTAAAGGCTAATTCGCCGACCACACCCGATAGCCACAAACCCTGCGCCTGCATTTTCTGCACGGATACTATGCCACCGTTAAGTGTCGTTTGTATCCAATCATTATAAAGACCATATCCTTCTAATTTACCGATAGCAAAGGGTTCGCGTTCTTCGGCTTTAGCATCCTGCTGATTAAATCGCACCCCTAACTGTCGATTGATAAAATATTTTTGCGGGTGGCGGAAAAAACTAAACAAATCGTTAATGTCGATTACTTGCTCAACTTTAGTTTCCAATGTTCCTGTCCACCAAACATCAAACGGTGATTTAACATCGGTGATTGCTGCCGCTGTTGCCAAATCACTGGCTGAATAATTAATGAGTTTTTCCGAACTGCCATCAAAATAACGCGTGCTAAACGCTTGCAGGGGTTCTTGAATGGTTAGGTTTTGAAGTCCATAGCTGTCTTTTAAAACATCCAACAATTCGCTGATAATGACCGACGGTGGAATAGCTTTATTCTGACTAATCGACTGTCCGATATAAGTGATAATCAAGCGTTGTCTAGCGGATAACAGAATTTCTAAAAACTGATAACGATCATCGGCACGGCGCGAACGGTCGCCTTTATGATAATGTTGGCTTAATAAATCAAAGGTGGGATTACGGTCTATTTTAGGAAATTCGCCATCATTAATACCCAGCAAGGCAATGATTTTAAACGGAATAGAACGCATCGGTAACATCGAACAAAAAGTGAGTTGCCCACGCAAAAAACCGTTAGACGATTTACGCTCAGACACCGCACCTTCCATCCAACTGACAATCACCTGTAATTCCACCGTGTCATGATGCACGCTTGCTACATCGGCGGATAATTCAGCCAATAATTCTTTAAGCTGTTGTAATTCAATCGGGTCTACATCGACTAACAACTGGTCGGCATAATAACTTAGTTGGTTATGCCAGTTTTTCAAAGTTTTCGCTTGTTTCAAGTCACGACTGGCTTTAAATAATAACTCCATGAAATCACACAAACCACCCAACGCTGAAGCAGACGCGCCTTCAATAGCTTTATAAGGCAACACGTTATCGACAAAATCCTCATCACTGCCCACCGCATAACCCATTAACAGCCTATCAAGCATCGCTTGCCAAGTGTTTTCACTCAGTTCGGGTAAGCCTAAACTTTTCTTATGTTGTGCGGATTTACCCCAACGCACATGAGTTGATTTTATCCAATACCTGATTAATTCCAAATCAGCTTCCGATAACCCAAAGCTAGGATAAACCACGGCTTGTTCCAGCAAATCCAACACGGTTTGCCAACCAAAACGGCTTTGACTAACACTTAAAAAACGAATAAAGGCATCCAGTGCATGATTACTGAGTCGTAAACTACGGTCAGCAATCGCGTGTTGAATATCGCTAAACACCGCAGTAATAAACGATTCATAATCTTGAATATCGGGTGCGATAACGACCATATCGCGTAGTTGTAAATCGGAGTCTTGTTCCAGCGCGTGTAATAACTGATTTTTTAACACTTCCACTTCACGCATCCGCGAATGACAAGCATGAATGCTAATCGAGTCATCAGGCAAACATGGCGTGCGTGACTCTATCGCATTATTTAAAATATCATTTTGCAAGCGTTGCAAATTATTCAGCGGTTCTGAGTTTTCCTCAAAACTGTCCAAATCCATATCAAAAGCGATATTGTCTTCCAATAAAATCGCCTGAAACTCACGCCCTTGTTGCCCTAATGTCGATAACAACGGATGCCCAATAAAGGTTTCCTCATTAATAATGCGTTGGCGTTTAGTGTCTAACTCTGCCCAAAAATCGCAGGATGGATTCAACAAAAACAAATGCACAGCGCAGTGTTTTGATAACCCTTCCAAATACTTTAAAAACAACGGCGGCATGGTATTAACACCGAAAATACACACGCGCTCAGGTAATTGCGTACTAAACGCGCCTTCTTCCGCGCCATTAAGTTTATCTATCACCTGCAACCATAGCGAACCACGGTGTTTATGACTGCCTATTTGTTGCGTGACTTGTCGCCACAAAGCTTGTTGCCAACGTTCCGTCGCCGTGTTGTACAGCAGTTTATTCGCTTGCCACAGTGCCAACATATCAGGACGCATGATTTGATATTGGTCAAAGACCTTCGCCAATTGTAACGCCAGTTGATAGCGTTTTAAGGCAATCGAATCGCCTGATAGATATTGCCGTAATGGCAATAATTCCTCACTGTCCAGCCGCCGCAATAACGCTTCCAATCGCCACAACATCAAGTGTCTATCAAACGCCGCATCATTCAAGCGGCTATCAATTTTATCTGCCAAGGAACTGAAAAACTTATTAGGAAATAAAAACTCATAATTGCCCCACACTTTCAATTCATTGGCTAATTGCTGTGATAACCAACGTTCCATGCCCTGACTTTGAATTAAAAACACCTCTTTCTCAAACGGCGAACTGAGCGGCGCAGAGCTT
>Ga0208508_1000351_pt1 | contig 12691 bp, 10 predicted proteins | sample LakWasMeta1_LOW4_2_FD_183853 | JGI IMG/M metagenome (GOLD analysis project Ga0208508, IMG submission 183853) | Freshwater sediment methanotrophic microbial communities from Lake Washington under simulated oxygen tension - Sediment Metagenome... | ecosystem: Environmental > Aquatic > Freshwater >...
AACGGCACGATTTTACTGCTTGGTGATATGCAAACCGGCACGATCAATGTGTCGGGTGTGCTCGATGCCAGTGCGCCGAATGGTGGCAATGGCGGATTTATCGAAACTTCGGCCGCCAGCGTCAATATTCAAGATGGCGCGCGCATCACCACGGCGGCAACCAACGGAAATACCGGACACTGGTTGATTGACCCCATGGATTTCATCATCGGCAGTACGCCGGGGGCCAATATTTCCGGAGCGACCCTGTCCGGTCAGTTGGTAACCAACAACATCACCATCAATACCGCCGGCGCGGGTACCCAGAATGGCGATATCTATGTCAATGATGCTTTGGAATGGACGGCCAGCGGCAGCCCCACCACGCTGAGCCTGATCGCCGATGGCAGTGTTTATATCAATGCCGTGATGACCGCGACCGAGGGCAATATTTCGGTGTGCTGCGGACAGGATATCGACGTCAATGCCGATATCACCGTGACGCGTGGCAGCCTCTTGCTGGCGGCCGGAAATGACATCAACCAAGATGCAGCGATCACGGTCACCGACGGCAACTTGATGATGTGCGCCGCGAACGACGTCAACATCAACGGTGCCATTACCGTGACGCGCGGCACCAATGATCCCACCCGAAGCCTGGGTCTGCAGAATGGCTTGACGATCAGCGCCGATACCGATGGCACCGGCCCCGGCATTGAAGGCGGCACCGTGATCATCGACCCGCTGGCGCCGCAAATTACCGTTACGGCAACCGCGGCCAGGATTTATTACAACCCTGTTTCCTACACGACGCCAAGCAATTATCTGCCTGAATTCACCTTGACCGAAGGCGCCACGCTAACGCAATTCATGTTGGTGTTCGCTGCCGGCGGCGATCGCGCCTACGACGGCACCACGACGGCGATTCTGACCGGTTTGATTGGCGCACCGGCAGGCGTGAGTCTGCTAGCGGGCCCGGGTGCTTCCGCCAACTATGCAACCGGAGAAGTGGGCGCCAACCAGCCCATCACCTATACCGGCTATACGCTGACCGGACCCAATGCCAGCCAGTACGCCTTTGCCAATAATTGCTGTGGACCGGTTCTGGCGCATACCACCGGAACGATCACGGCGGCACCGGATCTTCCGCTATTGCCATTGCTGCCCGGTACGACCTTGCCTTCAATGCCATCCGACACGACACCGATTGACACGCTGATCGAGGTTGCCGAAGTTTCCACCCCGCCCCAGTTGCTGGTGATCGTTCCGGAAGAAGAGGAAGAAGCGCCGTATGTGGCGCCGATTCGTGCACCCAAGCCCTACCGCAACTAATCGCATGCAGAGCCCATTCCGGTTTTCCATCTTTCCTGATCATGCAGGCAAGTGTGCCAAGAGCTTGGTCCCACTAGCGGGGCTGGCGATGGTGCTTTCCTGCCATTCGGTTTTCGCGGAGGAAGTTGCAGCGCCGGCGAACTCGGCAAGCGTCATTGATTTCAAAGAACAGGCAGCGTCGGCCGAAGTAAGACAGGTTGCCAATTGGGTGATCGAATCGCGCGACAATCGACGCATGCCTTTTGTCATTATCGACAAGGTAAATGCCAAAGTATTCGTGTTTGATGCGCATGGGCAACTACAGGGTGCCGATGCGGCCTTGCTCGGAATGACGCGCGGCGATCATACGCCCGCCGGCATCGGCAGCAAAAAAATGTCGGCGATCCCGCCGCAGGATCGGACCACGCCAGCCGGTCGTTTCCTGGTGTCTCTGGATCGCGACATTCACGGCAAGGAAGTGCTGTTGATCGATTACGATGCCTCCATTGCATTGCATCCGGTCGCCAAAGGGACGCCTGCAGAACGGCGTGCGCAACGGCTGGAAAGTGCGACCTCGGATGACAACAGGATTTCGTTCGGCTGCATCAACGTGCCGGCGAGATTCTACGAAACCATCATTAGCCCGACCTTCACCAAATCCACCGGCCTTGTCTACATACTTCCCGAAAAGAGCAAGGCCAGCGAGATGTTTGGTTCCGGCATTCGCAAATGAATGCCGCAGCGCGGCGGGAAACTGCCTGCCTCGCTTAGCTCATCGCGCGCAGAACCACGGCAGTGTCGGTGTGTTGCGTGAAAGAACCAATGCTGCCGTCCGTGAATCGCCACACGTGAACAAAGGGAGCCTTGAAACTTTTGCCGGTCGCCTTGTAGCTGCCGCTGTACTCGCCGAGTGCAATGACAGTGTCGCCACTGCCGATCAGTTCGTGGGAAACGGCCGAGTAGCCATCCCATTCCGAGCCCAGTTTTATGAACACGTTTTGCAAGATCGCGTCCCGGCCAATATACGTCCCGCCATAGGGAAAGCCCTCGGCTTCGGTCCAGTGGATGTCGGGCGCCAACGCGGCCAGAACCGCAGGAATATCACCTTTGCCAAAGGCGGTATAAAGATTCGCGATGGTGTCGAGATGTTGGGTCATGAATCAATCCTCAAAAACGGTGGATGTCGAGAAGCACTGCTTCGGCCTTCCAAGGCGCTGCATGAAAAGCATGGTCACATGAAATACCGGCAGGGAGCCAGTGTTCATTGCGTTCCGGCGCAAGCTTCAAAGCAGTTCTGGGCCAGGGAAAACGCATGGACTGTCGGATTTTTCCTACAAAATCACGAGGCCATTGCCGACAGACCTGAGATCTTCGACATGAAATAGTGAGTTTCACTTATTCGATTGATGCCGACATGCGAGCGGAAACAAGATCGCTACATTGTTATTCGCCTGAAAACGACATAGCCGGAAGTAGTTCCGCGACGGCCAAAATGCACTTGTTGGAAGCCGTGCGAAGCCGCTGCCGGGAAATGCACTACAGCGCCAGAACCGAGCAGGCTTATCTGGGCTGGGCAAAACGGTTTCTGTTTTTCCATGGCCTGCGGCATCCATCGGAACTGGGATATCCCGAAGCGGAAGCGTTTCTCCATCATCTTACCGACAAGGGAAGAGTATCGCCCAGTACGCATAACCAGACTTTGTCGGCTTTGCATTTTCTGTTTGGCGAAGTGCTGAATAAAAAATTCCCCTGCCCGAAAAAACAGAACGAAACCGGAAATAAAAACAATTGGCAGACGGTTTTCTCGGATGAGCAATCCCGACGCGTATTGGCTTGGCTTGAAGGAACAGATTGGTTGCTGGGCAGTCTTCTGTGTCAAACGCAGCTGAAGTTGAAAGAGTGTCTTCCGTTGCGCATGAAAGATATCGATCCGGTTCGCCACGAAATTAGCTCGTGCGACAGCAGGGGCAAGGTAAAAAACCGCATCAAGTTGCCGCGTGATCTGCACGCAGCCATGAGAACTCAGATGGAAAAAATCCGGGAAGAGTTTCGCGCCGATATGCGAAGCCGATGGCAGGGCGCGTACTTGCCGGAGGCATTGGCAAGGGAATATCCCGAGGCAGGCAAATCACTGGCCTGGCAATATGTTTTTCCTGCGCCGAGGCTTTCGCAGGCACCGGACGACGAAAAAGTCCGTCGCTACCCTCTTGATGCAAAAGTCTTTCTGAAAGCACTTGGGCATGCGGCAAAATCTGCTGGCATCGACAGCATCATCAGCGCCCGGATAGTGTGGCGCTGATGGAAAATTATTTCTCTCCGAAAATCTGCACCGAGGTCTTTCGCGGCAAGTCATCGTCGATGGTGATCCAGTCCACATGCGATTCCCAGAAGGCATGCACTTGCGGCGTTTTGTCCACGGGCTTCTGGAAGTTGGCTAGCGTGATATGAATTTCGCCCGGCCAGCGGCTGGATTTGAAAAGCAGTGTCGAACCACAGGTTTTACAGAAGCCGCGCTGTGCTTCCGGCGAGGACCGGTACCATTGCAGCTGGCTTTGAGGATCATGAATGTGGCAATCATCATCACTCACGCCGACCCAGGTGACGAAGGCCGCTCCGGCAGATTTTTGGCACATGCCACAATGGCAGTGCGCCACCCAGCGACTGGGTAACGAGACGGCAAATGTAATGGCACCACATAGGCAGCTGCCTTGGGTTGTCGTCATGATCGGCCTCTCTTCATGCCGGAAATTGCCTGGCGGCTAATCATAGCGAACGGCGTTCTGAAAAAAACAGGGATAGACGGATGTCCGATCCTTGTTTATTCGGAACCGGGCTCGACACCGGCAAGCGTCATCACACAGCGCGGCATCCCTGGCGAATACTTACAAAAGATTCGGAAAGACGTCTGAACTACGCGACTGCGCGACTTTGCCCGCGATCGAGCTGGCGATAGCCGATGGCCTCGCTTAAATGCGGGCTTTCGATGTTGCCGCTGCCGGCCAGGTCGGCGATGGTGCGCGAGACCCGTAAAATCCGATGGGTGGCACGGGCGGACAATTGCAAGGCTTCCATCGCACGCTCCAGAAGATTCTGGTCTTTGGTCGCGAGCCGGCAAAAGTTTTCGGTTTCCGATTGCGACAAGCGTGCATTGGTTTTTCCGCAGCGTTGCATCTGGATATTGCGAGCGGCTATCACGCGGGCACGCACCAGTTCAGTCGATTCACCACGCGGAGCATCGCTGCGCATTTCATGCGGCGCCAAACGCGGGACCGATATTTGCAGATCGATACGATCCATCAGCGGACCGGATAATCGCGAACGGTAGCGCTGGATCGCTTCCAGCGAGCAGCGGCATCGACCGGAAGGGTCTCCTGACCAGCCGCAGGGGCAGGGGTTCATCGCAGCGACCAGTTGAAAGCGTGCCGGAAATTCGCTTTGTCTTGCGGCACGCGAAATAGTGACAACGCCTGACTCGAGCGGTTCGCGTAATACTTCCAATGCGCGTCTATCCCACTCGGCCAGCTCATCCAAAAACAAGACACCGTTGTGAGCGAGCGATATTTCACCGGGACGTGGCTCGGCACCGCCACCGACCAGTGCCACGGCCGATGCCGTGTGGTGCGGTGAACGAAAATTTCGCAATCGCCATCGCGCCACGTCGACACCGCGACCGCTGACGGAAGCAATCGCGGCGCTTTCGAGGGCTTCTGCTTCGGTGGCATCGGGCAACAAGCCAGGCAAGCGTGATGCCAATAATGTCTTGCCGCAACCGGGCGGGCCGATAAAAAGCAGATGGTGTGCACCGGCGGCGGAAATTTCCAATGCGCGACGTGCCTGTAGCTGTCCGCGGACGTCGGCAAGATCGGGATAGAAAACCGGTTCGCTGAGAGAGATTTTTGGAATTGCCAATGGCAGCGATTGCACGCCATTGATATGCGCGACGACGTCGAGAAGGCTGCGTGCGACATAGGCTTCGACATCGCTGGCAAGTGCCACTTCATCACCATTTGCCGCTGGAACTATCAACGCACGTCCGGCCTTGGCTGCCGCCAGTGCGGCAGGCAAGACGCCATCGACTTCACGCAGTTCGCCCGTGAGCGCGAGTTCGCCAAGACATTCGTATTTCGACAAGGCTTCGACACTGACTTCGCCATTGGCAGCAAGAATTCCCAGCGCAATCGCCAAATCAAAACGGCCTCCGTCTTTCGGCAAATCCGCAGGCGCCAAATTCGCGGTAATTTTTCTGTTGGGGAATTCGAAGTTCGAACATTGAATGGCGGCACGCACGCGGTCGCGACTTTCCCGCACGGCCGCTTCGGGCAGGCCGACGATATTGAAATGCGGCAAACCGCCGGCAAGATAGATTTCGACCCGGACTTCCGGCGCATAGACGCCCGTCCGGGCGCGGCTGTAGGCCAGCGCCAGTGTCATTGGAGAGAGTCCGGTTTAGTTTTTGCTGTTGGAAGCAGGCGAATTCAATCGCGCTTCCAGCACTTCGATCGCACGTTCGAGCGTATCGATTTTTTCGCGAGTACGAAGCAGCACGGCACGCTGCACGTCGAATTCTTCACGCGTCACCAGATTCAATTTATTCAAACCCGATTGCAGGGTCGCCTTGAAATTCTGTTCGAGGTCGGCGCGGGCATCATGCAGGCCCGGTGGTACCAGGTCATTCAGGCGGCGGGCCAGTTCATCTATCGCTTTTAGATCAATCATGAGTATTTACTCCAAAGTGGCGATATCAGTGTGAGGGTGAAAATGCGCCGCCAAAATCAGGGGAAACAGCCGTGAGAGGTAGGAAAAATCCTACAGACCCCCTTTTTCAACGGGCCCATAATTAAACACGAAAATCACGAGCATTCAATCCTATTCATGGTGTTTATAAACACCGATAACAAGGGGGTTGACCATGTTCAAGAAATTCATCGCGTTATCCGTTTCTCTCATCGCACTCGTCGCTACACCGGCCTGGGCACAAACTGCGGCACCGACACTCGATTCCGGCGATACCGCCTGGATGCTCACCGCCAGTTTGCTGGTATTGATGATGAGCATCCCGGGATTGGCTCTATTTTACGGCGGTCTGGTCCGTTCGAAGAACGTGCTCAGCGTACTGATGCAATGTTTCGCCATCGTCAGTTTGATTACCGTGCTCTGGCTGATTTACGGCTACAGCCTGGCGTTCAGTACCGCCGGCATGGAAGCGGGCGTGATCAACTTCAACAGCTTCATCGGTGGGCTGGATAAGGCAATGTTGCTTGGCGTGAGCCGGGACAGCCTGACCATGACAGTGCCGGAAACCGTCTTCATCATGTTCCAGTTAACCTTTGCGGCCATCACACCGGCCTTGATTGTCGGGGCTTTTGCTGAACGCGTCCGCTTCGGACCTTTACTGTTTTTCACCGCACTCTGGTTCACCTTTTCGTATCTGCCGATCGCCCATATGACGTGGGCTGGCGTCGGCGGCGTGTTCTGGGATTGGGGCGTGCTTGATTTTGCCGGCGGCACCGTCGTACATATCAATGCCGGTATCGCCGGTCTGGTGGCCTGCATCATGATCGGCAAGCGCAAGGGTTATCCGACTACCGCGATGATGCCGCACAACCTCACATCGACTCTGGTCGGCGCGAGTTTGCTGTGGGTCGGCTGGTTTGGTTTCAACGCCGGCAGTGCGGTGGCAGCGAATGGCAGCGCCGGGATGGCGATGCTGGTCACGCAAATTGCAGCTGCTGCAGCAGCCCTTGGCTGGATGTTTGCCGAATGGATTTCACACGGCAAACCCTCTTTGCTTGGCGTTGTCTCAGGCGCGGTTGCCGGCCTGGTTGCGATTACGCCGGCTTCCGGCAGTTGCGGTCCGACCGGTGCCTTGGTGATTGGTATCAGTGCGGGTGTGTTGTGCTTCCTCGCTTCGTCGCGTTTGAAACGCAAACTCGGTTACGACGATAGTCTCGATGTCTTCGGGGTGCATGGTGTTGGCGGCATCGTCGGTGCCTTGCTGACCGGTGTCTTCGCCGATGCCGCTTTGGGTGGCGTAGGTTTGGCCGAAGGGGTTTCCATGGGCGCACAGGTCGGCAAACAAGCCTTGGCCGTTCTGGTCACCTGCGCATGGACCGGTGCGGTAACCTTCATTGCCTGGGCACTGGTGAATAAAATATCGCCGATGCGCATCGATAGTGATGGCGAAACCGAAGGTCTGGATTTAGTCTTGCATGATGAGCGCGGCTATAACCTGTAATTCGCCGGATTATCTGCAGCCCAAAATATTTTATTGCGAGGAGCAAGCCCAATGAAAATGGTGATGGCAATTATCAAGCCATTCAAACTCGATGATGTTCGCGAAGCATTGTCCGAAGTCGGCGTGACCGGCGTAACGGTGACCGAAGTGAAAGGCTTCGGTCGCCAGAAAGGCCATACCGAACTGTATCGCGGCGCCGAGTACGTGGTGGATTTTCTTCCGAAGATCAAGCTCGAAGTGGCCGTCAACGGCGACCAGCTCGAACGCGTGGTCGAGGCGATCCAGAATGCCGCCAATACCGGAAAAATCGGCGATGGCAAAATCTTTGTCTACGATCTGGACCGCGTAATGCGAATCCGCACCGGCGAGCTGGATGGGGATGCGTTATAAAAGTGCTTGATCAACTCAGTTTTTGAAGCAAACCCCGGCCCTCCAAAAGGGGGCCGGGGTTTTTTAACTCGACGTTGGCCAAGCCTGCCTTGCATCATCAAAAGCAATGGCTTCAAGTCTAAACACGGGATTTACTTATTGGCCATGTCGCTGCTTGATCGATGAGCTGGTTTGTTGGCAGATTAAAGGCATTGGAAGCTTCAGCCGGAGCCAGCGGGTGTGCGTATCTTCTATGCATTCGAGCATAATTTGAGTACTCTTCGAGCAGTCTGTCATCGAGTATTGCTCTGTTGATCGAGATTCCCGGCTATACCTTGCTGCGACCACTTGGCAAAGGCGGAATGGCGACCGTCTATTTGGCTGTGCAGCAATCGCTGGGGCGGGAGGTTGCACTCAAGATTCTTTCTACAACGCCTACACAAGACATCAATGCCGGTGAGCGCTTTTTGCGTGAGGCACGTATTGCTGCCAGTCTTCATCATCCGCATATCGTTCCGATACATGATTTTGGTATTCACGAGGGCATGGCGTTTATTGCCATGGAAATGATGCCCGGCGGCCATGTATCGCCCGCTGCAGAGGGTCAGCGTGATACCCGTGCAGCTTTGCGGATTATTCGCAATATCGCATCCGCACTCGACTATGCGCATAGCAAAGGCGTCGTGCATCGCGACATCAAGCCGGAGAATATTTTGCGGCGCGCTGATGGCGAATGTGTTCTGACCGATTTCGGGATTGCGCGCGGCATGGATAGCGACAATATTTTGACGCAAGAAGGCACCAGTGTCGGCACGCCTCAATACATGAGCCCGGAACAACTTCGAGGCGAAGCAGTCGATGGGCGCAGTGATTTGTATAGCTTGGGCGTGGTGTTCTATCAATTGCTCACTGGCCAGCTGCCTTATCGCGGCAGCGACGGCTGGGCCATTGGCATGCAACACATCAGTGCGGCCATTCCCCGTTTGCCGCCGGCAATGGCAAGTGAACAAATCTTGCTGGATGCACTGATGGCGAAAAATCCGGACGCACGCCCACAAACCGGTGCGGACGTTATCAAACAGATTGATGCAATGACATCACTAGCAACTCCTGCAGTTACTTTACCGTTGATATCGCCGCTGCCAAAGGCGCAAGGCGTGTCGTGGTTTAGCTTGAACCGGCTGTTGTCGTTGTCGTTAATTACGGTCCTGATACTTGTCGCATACGATAAATTTATTCGCGTATCGCCTGACAATCCCCCTGTTGCCAATACTCAAAGTGTCTCCCCGCCCCTACCGAGCACGCAAAAATCAATCGCAGTCATGCCGTTTGATGATATGAGCGAGGCCAAAGATCAGGGCTATTTTTCCGATGGCATGTCGGAGGAGTTATTAAGCAGGTTGGCGCAAGTGCGCGAGTTGCGAGTTGCCGGTCGTAGCTCATCATCGTCTTTCAAGGGAAAGAGCGTCAGTGTTAGCGAGATTGGCAAGCAATTGAATGTTGGAGCCGTGCTCGAGGGAAGCGTGCGAAAAGACGGGGAGAATCTCCGTGTAACCGTGCAATTGATCAGTGTTGCCGATGGCTTTCAAATGTGGTCAAACAGTTATGACCGAAAACTGACTGATATTTTTGCCGTACAGGAAGACATTGCCAGCGATGTCGTGGCTGCATTGAAATTGAAATTACTGGCAAGTTCGCCGGCGGCTGCCAAGCATCACGTGCCGGCGTTCGAAACCTACGACCATTTTTTGCTCGGACGAAAAAAACTGGCCAGTGGTATCGGCAAAGACATATCGCTTGCAGTGGAGGCTTTTAGTCGAGCAGTCGCATTGGATCCGCAGTACGCCGAAGCCTATTCAGGGCTCGCCATGGCAGAAAGTTTTTCGGCAGAGTACAGCAACGACGCAAGTACAGCAGAGTCGGCATTTCAGCGGGCACAAATTGCCGCAGAGCACGCAGTGGCGCTTGATCCCATGTTGGGCGACGCCTACGGCGCGCGCGGTTATGTTCGGAGTGTTTACCGGTGGGATTGGAATGGCGCTTCGGAAGACTTTAGCGTGGCGCTAGACCTTGATCCTACCGATGCGAGAAATCAACTTCGTTACGGTTATCACATGGCAACCTTGGGAAGACTGCCAGAAGCCCGCATAGCACTGGAAAGAGGCGCAGAACTAGATCCCCTGTTTGCACCAGTTTGGTATTGGCTGGGCCGAATCAAGGCGGCACAAGGAGACTATCAAGGAGCCCGAATGTCATTGAATCGCGTCTTGGCAATCGACCAGAATTTCAAGAGTGCCGAGGGCTATCTGGGTGTCATCCTTTTACTACAAGGCAAAGCCGCTGAAGCGCGAGCAGTTTTTGTGAAAAATGATATGCCATTCGCGGTGGTGATGGCGGACTACGATCTGAAATCAGCTGATGTTGCCAAGAAAACATTGGAGAATTTACTTGTCAAAAACAAATCACCCAATGCCTACAACATTGCTGTCACCTACGCCTGGATAGGAGACAAAGATCAGGCCTTTGTCTGGTTGGAAAAAGCCGTTGAGCAGCACAATGGATCAATTATGATTTTGAAGCAGGACCCGCTGCTGCGGAACCTGCGAAGTGACCCGCGCTACACATTACTGCTTAGGAAGCTTAAATTTCCGGAGTCCTGAAATGACATCGGAAAACAGGCAGAAAATGACCGTCAGCCCTTACGTTAAATCAAGCGCGCGCCCTACAAAATAGGCACCAGGCCAGCACCAAAAGCGGTAATCATGCGGGTATAAATGCCTTTCAGCGGCAGGTCCACTTCCGGAAAATCGCCTACCTGTTCGTAGCAGTCCTTGAATTTCTTGTCGGTGAACGGCACCGGCTGGCAGGTAGCTTTCAATTCATAGCTGGTCGCATACGGAAACGGCCAGATATCGAAAATCGGCAATTTTTCGGAGAGCTTTCCGAGGTTGTAATTCAGCCCCGATAGAATCGGCAGCTTCGGTCTGGGGGCAATCGTCCAGGCGTTTTCAGGCAACATGTCGCGATGAATGCTGGCAGCCAGGGCCTGGGCAAAATTTTTGTCGGGAATAATCACCAGGCTTTCGGTATTGAAATCGTCCGAACGCGGATCGAAATTGTGGCTTCCGACCACGGCAATATGGCCATCGACGACCATCGATTTCGAGTGCAAACCAACACGCACACCGGCGCGCTTGAGTGGCGGCGGACCACTGGCGGATCCCGCAGAACCCGAACCGAAAATGGGCAGACCTTCCTTGCTGGGTGATCCGCTCATCATGGCTTTCATGTCGAACGGTCCGGAGAGCGGGAAGGGCTTGAATTCATGAATTTGAAAACCCAATTCACGCAAATACAGACGCTTGTATTTGTGCGACATCGCGTAGACGGGAAAGGCATCGGTCGCGGCTAGCGAATTGGTCGAAACAAGAATTTTAGGCGAATTTTTCTTGCGTTGAAGGGTTCTGAAAACCTTGCGGGCCGGACGCGACATCACCAGATACGGCGTTTGCAAAATGATTTCCTGCTGACTGCCGCTCACCAGATCAAACAGTGCCAACGAGGCCTCTGCACGCCCCGGGTTGTTGTCATTGTGTTTGCTGGGCAAATCCCCGAGAAAATCGACTTCGTTGACCCAGAGCAGATATTTTTCCAGTTGTGTCATGACCAAGGCACTATCGTGCACGGTGTCATTCATTCGAGCTGCGCGTTCGCTAAAGGGTTTGGATAGGAACAGGTTCTTGATGTCGGGCGGACCTTCGTGGGCAATCAGCCTTTGCGCCACGTCTTTCAAATTTTGTGCGGGAATGCTTTTCCGGTAATTCCAGAAAGCCTCGAAATTGCTTTCCATTTCCTTTGCGACCGGACCGGCCACCAGCAAGTCGCGATCACGGTAATTGTAGACATCGCTCCAGTCGAAATAACGATCTTCGATATTGCGGCCACCGATGATGGCAATTTTGTCATCCACCAGCAAGAGTTTGCTGTGCATGCGCTGGTTGAGTTTTTTGAAGGTGAAAAAAATCCCGGCGGCAAACTCGAGTTTTTGCGTCCTCGCTTCGTCGAATAGCGGGTTATACAGGCGTAGCTCGAAATTTTCGTGATAGCTCGCCAGATACGCTTGTAAATTCGGATCGGCCAGGCCGTATTGCTGGTCGAGCAGCACTCTCACTTTCACGCCGCGTTTGGCGGCATCCATCAGGGCCTGCAGGGTTAATTGGCCGGAGTCATCCTGGTCGAAAATAAAAGTCTGCAGTTCGACGCTTTTTTTCGCGGAGTGGATCAAGTGCAGACGTGCAATCAGCGAATCCTGTCCGCGGTCGAGTAAAACAACGGCATGCTTTGGATGGATGTCGCTGGATTCCTGCTTTGCCTGGTCTGCCAGATCATATAACGGCGACTTCAGTGCGCAGGCGTCCTCCTGCTGGCAGCTCGTCGTTTTATCGCGATGTTGCTCCACAATCGCGTCTGCCTGCATTCGCTTTTCCTTTGGAAGATGCGAACAGGCGCCGAGGACAAGTAACAGGCAGAGTGCACTAACCGGTTTAAGCCATTTCACGATGAAGGTTCAGCCAGAAGACGAATATGGAATTCAAAGTCGACATTATCCTTGATACTGAAGCGATACGCCTGCATGCCGAAATCGCGTCGCTGGACACTGCCGTGCACGACCAGGTCGCAGTCGACACCCGCTCTGGCGCATTCGGATTTTTCGATATGAAAACTGGCGTTTCGCTGCTGGCCGCGTAAAAACAACCGCCCCTGCAAAACGCCACCTTGTTCTAGCAGGGCTTTGCT
>Ga0208508_1000352_pt1 | contig 12647 bp, 11 predicted proteins | sample LakWasMeta1_LOW4_2_FD_183853 | JGI IMG/M metagenome (GOLD analysis project Ga0208508, IMG submission 183853) | Freshwater sediment methanotrophic microbial communities from Lake Washington under simulated oxygen tension - Sediment Metagenome... | ecosystem: Environmental > Aquatic > Freshwater >...
AAAGTGTATTTTAAGGTTCCTGTTCCATCGGGTCCAGTATAAAGCTTTACAGTGGCATTAGAATTGGTAGCTGTGAGTGCTTCATTATAAACCGTTCCGGCTACTTTCCACACTGGAGCTTCACCACCACCTGGTTTGTGACAATCCATACAATTTCTCCCCACATTATGACTATCATTACTTCCGGTTGTGCTATTAGTTATTCCATATTCATCTTCTGAGCAGGATTGCATTGTGGCAAGCATTAAGATTAATGCAAATAGTGTTATCGATTTTAGTTTCATTTGTGTTTTGTTATTATAAACGTTTTATTTTAGAACGATAAGTCTATTATTTGTAAAAAATGCAACAAATAATAGACTTGGTTTTATCGAATTATTCTCAATTTTCTCTATAGTGTTTAATTAGTTAGTCCAAACTCTTGCAGTGCCAGTTCCTCCTGTATGACAACTGTTACAAGCTCCATTTGTGATTGGGGAACCCATATATTTTGTAGTGGTAGCTCCTACAACAGCTGGATATAAACCGCCTGTGAAATCAACAGTATTTGCTGTATATAAATTTCCTTTGGCATTGACATTAATAATATATTTTAGTGTTCCAGTTCCGTTTGGACCAGTATAAAATTTTACAACAATATTTGGAGCTACAGATGTTCCTGCAGAACTGTTGTAGGTTGTACCCGCTATTTGCCAAACTCCTTTTGAAGAACCTGAACCGCCTGGATTATGGCAATTCATGCAATTTTGTCCTACATTATGGCTGGCATTTGAACCAGATGAGCTACCTGAAAGTGTAATCGCGGTAGGCGTTGTTGGAGTTGTGGGTGTTGTTGGAGTAGTAGGTGTTGTAGGTGTTGTAGGTGTTGTTGGCGTTGTAGTTCCGTTATCATCGTCATCATCATCGTTATCATTCCCGGAAGGAGTTGTAGTTCCTGGAGTTGTAGTTCCCGGAGTAGTAGTTGATGGGGGGGTTACTGGCTCGTAAGGGTTTGGAGTTGTGCAGGATTGCAAAAATGTTAGAAGAATAATTGTTGTAAGTGATGTTGCTAATTTGAGTTTCATAATTTTTTTTTAGATTAAGTTTTTATTTTCGTTGTTTCTGATTTTTTACTTGTGCAAGTATTTTTTTTAATTGGTGTATCTTGCTTTGATATATTAGAAACATCTTTATGATAAATTACCCTACTTAAATAAAAATTTATTTTAAAAATTACGGATTTAGATTTATTTAGAAATTTTAAAACACGTACACCGTCTTTATATTAAATAGCGACAACTAAAATTCGGATACCATTTTCTAACTACAATTTTTTTGTTTTCAGAACAATCAGATAATTTGAAATCAAAATTTTATTTAAAATTGGTTTCATAGGCATAGTTTAATTGTGTCTTATATAGCTTAATACAAAAATTGCTTCATCGATTATTTTTGCTCTTTACGTATTATTTTTTTTAATTCTCAATTTCAAGGTAGGGTATTTTTCTGTAGGAATGTTTTACCTACTATAGAAACAAATAGAGACATTTGTTTTTCATAAAAAAAATTAAACCCTAAAATCAATTATCATGAACAAAAAAATTAGAATTATCGTTTTCTCAATCGTAGTCATTGGGATAACAGGATTTACCGGATACAATTATGTAATGCATGGTGGCGCAAGAAATTTATCATCTGAAGAAACAGCTTTTACCGTTTCCTCAAAAAACATCTCAAATGAGTTTGCATCAAATATTGAAATGTCCAATAAAAAATACCTTGAAAAAGCAATTGCGATAAAAGGAACCATAACCAAAATAACAGGGACCGAAGTTATTATCGATGATTCGATTATTTGTAATCTGAAAGATTTTGATTCTACAATCCAAAAAAACCAAGTCGTAACATTAAAAGGAAGAGTAGTAGGCTATGATGATTTAATGGGCGAATTGAAACTGGATCAATGTTTTAAAGCTTCTTAAATTCAGTTCAACAATTAAAAATAAAATCAATTAAATTATGGGAATGAAAAAGTTTTTTTCTTTTGTGTTTGTGTTTTTTACGATTGGCTATGCCTCTGCACAAGATGATTTATTAAATCAATTAGACGCTGAAAAATCGAATGTAAAAGACAAAGAGACTACGGCTTTCAAGGGATTGCAAATCTGTAATATACAATCCACAAAGATGACGGCAGAAGGCGAGTGGTATATGGTGATTTCACACCGTTTTGGCGATTTGACCCAAGGGTTGGACAATTTTTTTGGATTAGACAATGCTATGACAAAAATTGGTGCCATTTATGGAGTTACGAACTGGTTATCACTTGGTGTGTCAAGGCATACTTATAATAAAATTTATGAGTTGACGGCCAAATACAAATTTGCAGACCAGATAACAAGTGGTTTTCCGGTGACCATTGTTGGTTATAACACTATGGATATAAATTCGGCATTAAGTACTGACCAATATCCCAATTTGCAACCTGTGAATCGATTGGCTTATAGCTCACAATTGTTAATGTCAAGAAAATTTTCGGAAGGACTTTCTTTTGAAGTGGGTGGAGTTTATGTTCATAAAAATCTTTATGATGATGCGCAAGAATTGAAAGATCAATATCTGGTAGCCGCAGGAGGAAGATGTAAATTGTCTAAAAGGTTAAGTGTAAATTTAGATTACGCATACAAAATTAATCAGTTAGAGAATGCTCCCTTATACCAGAACCCACTGACTTTAGGATTGGATATAGAAACCGGAGGACACGTTTTTCAGATGGTTTTTTCCAATAGCCAGCCTATGAATGATGTGGCGGTATTTACAAATGCAACTGGTAAATGGAACGGAGGAAGTCTGTATTTTGGATTTAATATGTACAGAGTTTTTTAAAAGATAAAGAGATAAATTATGAAAAAAATAAAAATAGCTTTAATACTTATGGTCGGTGTATTCATCTTTTCTTGTGAATCAAATACCTATAATGAAATATCAGTTGTGGCAACAAATCCTACCTATACAGCGAATGTTGAGCCAGTTATAAAAGCAAATTGCATCAGCTGTCATTCTGGCGGCTCTCAGTTTCCTAACTTAGAAACTTATGCCGAGGTAAAAGAATCTACACAAAATGGTGATTTGATATGCAGAATAGATCAATCTATAGCTTGTGGTAGAGTGATGCCGCCAAGCGGAGCTATGTCAAAACAGACAATAGATATGATCAAACTATGGCAAACCCAAGGTTACGTAAATTAATCAAGATAAATTAAAACAAATAAAAAAATGAAAAAAGGAATATTTTTAATGATGTGTTTTTTAGTGGGAAATGTAATTTTTGCTCAAAAAATGATGACTCGTACTGGTCAAATAAAATTTGAAGCTTCTATGCCTGCTTTTGAAGAAATTGCTGGTACAAACAGTACTGTTTCTTGCATTCTTGATGAAGCAACCGGCGATTTTGTGGCATTGGCTTTAGTAAAAGCATTCAAGTTTAAAGCGCCATTAATGGAAGAACATTTTAATGAAAATTATATGGAATCTTCTAAGTTTCCTAAAGCAACTTTCAAAGGTAAAATAGCCAATTTTGATGCTAAAAAACTATCATCCAAAAAAACAGAATTTGATTTAGAAGGGGATTTGACCATTCACGGAGTAACCAAAAAAATTAAAACTAAACTGGCTCTTGTATTGAATGGTGGTAAAATTACCGCAACAAGCTTAATTTTAGTTAAGCCTCAAGATTATAATATTGAAATTCCCAGTCTTGTAAAAGACAAAATTGCCGAGAATGTGAAAATTTCTATCAATTTTATTCTTGCAGCGAATTAATTTTTAATAAATGGAAGCTTCATCCTCTAAATAGGGTGAGGCTACATTTTTTTTGAATAGGTTTTTTTTAGTGTTTAATATCAAATAATTACAATTAAAACATTTATATAGTAATAATAATTAAAATTCAGAATCATGAAAACAGAATTACTCTCTCTTGCTGGCATTACTTTAATGCTATTTTCTGTAGCCGCAAGTGCACAAACGGCTGGGACTTTAACATTTAATTTCACGCCTATTACCCAAACAGTTGGAGCTTATTCTGGCACCAAAAATGTATTAGCAGTTTGGATACAATCTACTGGTGGCGGATTTATAAAATCAAAACTTCGCTATTGTTCATTGGGTAGCACGGAAGATCATTTGCCAACTTATGGTGTTAATTGTGGAGCTACAGCTAGTAATTGCATAACAAATGGGAATGTTACGGATGCAACAACAGGAGCTACTTTACCATCTTATACAGCAAAATCAATAACTTGGGATGGTAAAAATGTATCAGGTACATTAAATGGAACTGTTGTTCCTGACGGGACTTATCAAGTGACTATTCAAGAAACTTGGGGTCATGGAACTGCAACTGTTCTTAGATCTTTTTCTTTTACAAAAGGACCAATCGCAGATCATCAGACACCTGCCGCCGATACTAAATTTACAGGCATTTCACTTGATTGGGTTCCTACTGGACTAGGTCTTAGTGATAATGTTTCCCCAAATACTAAAGTAGTTATTTATCCAAATCCAACTAATGGAATATTTAATATTGATTTCAAAAATGAAATTAACAATATTAAGGTTTCAAATATGTTGGGACAAGTTGTTTATGAGGAAAAAGTTGCTAACAGTGCAGCTGGAACAACTAAAAATCTTAATCTTTCCAGTTTTGGAAAAGGAATTTACATTATTAATGTTTCTAATAATGAGGGAACTTCTAATTACAAAGTGATTTTAGATAAATAATTTTCTCTATTTATTTATGAAGAAGCATCGGTCAGTTTTGGTCGATGCTTTTTTTATTCTTCAGCTTCAGATACAATGGCTTTCAAACCCGGAGTTTCATAAACTTGGTAATTTCCTTTTTCATCAGAATAAATTAAATAAGCCTGTAATTCTGGATGTTTTTGCAAAAACACTTTCGCTTTTTCAAGTCCCAGAACCAAAACACCTGTTGCATTGGCATCAGAGGAAATACATTCTTTGGCAAAAATGGAAGCGCTGAGGAGATTGTTTTTTGTTGGATAACCTGTTTTCGGGTCAATATGATGTACATATTTTACGCCGTCTTCAATAATAAATCTACGGTAATTTCCTGAGGTGGCAATGGCTAGATTTTCGAGTTTAGCAATAGCTTTTAGCGGGTTTCCGGATTCCTTGTTGTCAATGGGTTTTTCGATTCCAATAGTCCAATTCGTACTGTTAGGTTTTCGTCCTTTGGCATATACTTCGCCACCTATTTCGACAATGTAAGCCGTTATGCCTTTTGAATTTAAAAAATCTGAGACTACATCAACGGAATATCCTTGGGCAAAAGCATTAAAATCTAATGCCACTCTTGGGTCTTTTTTGACAACTGTATTGACTTTTAATTTGATTAATTGAAATCCGACAAATTGAAGCATACTGTCAATTTTGGCTTTTTCGATTTTTTGTTTTTTACCGGGTCCAAAACCATAGGCGTTCGATAGGGGATAAACAGTTGGGTCAAAAGCGCCATTGGTATTTTTCCAAACTTCCTTTGCTTTATTAAAGCAAGCTATAAAGTATTTGTCAACAATGACATTTTTTTCATTTGAATTGATTCTCGATATGATAGAATTAGGGATGTAAGTTGAAACAGACAAGTCGAAATCTTTTAGAATTTTCTCTATTTCTGGCTGAAAGTCTCTGTTTTGATTGTCAAAATAAGTGATGTGATAGGTTGTGCCTTGCGCTTCACCTTCAATTTTTACTGCTTCTTGTTGGGAAAATAGTGATATTGAATAAAATAAAAAGCAACCAAGTATGTATCCGATTTTTTTCATAAGTTCTACTCTTTTTTATTGATAAATATTTGACATTTTATTTTTGTTAATGATAAAGATATGATTTTCTATGAAAATAGAAAAAATCCAGCTTATAGAGAGTTACTTCCACCCGGAATTAGAATATAAAAAGAGAGGATGTTTCGGTAACGAAACATCCTCTCTTTTTATATGAAATTTTTAAATAATTGAACTTATTTAGGCTATCTTCTTCCGCCGCCGCCTCTCATTCCTCCGCCGCCACTGCGACCACCGCCGCTATAACCGCCACCACTGCGACCGCCACTGCTATAACTACTACCGCTGCTGCGATTACTACCGCTGCTATAAGAATTAGAAGAACTAGATGGACGAGAATAATTAGATGAGCCTGAAGATTGACGATTTGATGCTGAAGTCGAAGGACTTGTTGGTCGTGTCGAAGGACTTGTTGGTTTTGTCGATGGAGACGTAGGACGAGTTGATGCTGACGTTCCTGTTGACGGACGTGTTGATGGACTATTTACATTACCAGTGGACGGTCTAGTCCCACTACCAGTTCCAGTGCTTGGTCTGTTTCCACTTGTATTGCTTGGCTTATTTCCAACATTAGTATAATTCCCACTAGCATTATTACGATTCACCGTGTTCGAAGTATTCCTATAATTATTATTGTAATTATTGTAATTATTATGATTTACAACAACCGTCGTGTTATGATAACCATAACCACCACCGTGATAATAATAATTGTTATGACGATAAATACCAACCGCCATTACAGTAAATGCAGCAAAGTAAGGAGGATAATAGCCATAATAATAAGGAGGGTAATAAGGGACATAAGCTGGTGAATACACATATTGTACGATTGGTGCAGATTGAACCACAACAGTAGTTGTTGATGCCGGAATATCCATAGTAACAGGATCTGCACCAGTATATCCTGGATTAGCAGTGACAGCAGCAGTTCCTGCAGCTTTTGGCTCAACTATATAATCTTTCCCATACAATTCTTTATCTCCTACAATTTGCATTGTAACTTTACCACTTTTATCTTTTGACACTAAAATAACAGCAACATCTTGTGTTTCGGTTTTACTAACAGCATCTTGAAGAATAAAAGTAAAATCCTCTCCTTTTTTCTTAGTTGTCACTTTAATAAAATCAACTTTCTTATCATTATCTAAATCAAGATTATTAATTTTTGTATTTTCTAAATTCAGTGATTTTTCAAAGTCTTCAATGGTTTTTGACTTTTGAAAAAGATCCAATACAGCATACAGATCAAGGTTGTCCCCTGGCAAGCCTAATGCTTCAGGTTCCTTGTCGGTTTGTGAAAAAACGGGCAAACTAAACAAGCCTGTCAATACAATCACAGTTGCTAAAAAACTATTTTTCATATTTTTGGTTTAAAAATGAATAATTCGGCTATTCAATAGAGAGGCTAAGTTACAAAAAATATTTCTACTTCTCAATCTCCCTCAAATTTTCCATTTTTTTGTGTGCCAAGAAACCTGCAATATCCTCAAAATGTTCTTTTACTCGCTTATTTCCAAACTCAAATACTTTTGTCGCTAATCCATCCAAGAAATCTCTGTCGTGCGAAACTAAAATTAATGTTCCGTCAAAATCACGCAAAGCATCTTTGATGATGTCTTTGGTTTTCATATCCAAATGATTCGAAGGCTCATCGAGAATCAATAAATTTACGGGTTCCAATAATAATTTTATCATCGCCAAACGCGTTTTTTCGCCACCCGAAAGCACTTTCACTTTCTTGGTCACATCATCGCCGTGAAACATAAAAGCGCCTAAAATATCTTTTATTTTGGTACGAACATCACCCACTGCAATATCATCAATGGTTTCAAAAATAGTCGCATTTTCATCCAATAATGAAGCTTGGTTTTGGGCAAAATAACCAATTTGTGCATTGTGACCTATTTCAAGACTTCCGCCATCAATGCCAATTTCCTTCATAATGGCTTTAATCATAGTCGATTTTCCTTCCCCGTTTTTCCCTACGAAAGCAACTTTTTCGCCTCTTTCAATTACGATATTGGCATCCTTGAAAACTACGTGGTCACCATACGATTTTGCCAAATCTTTTACAATTACCGGATATTGCCCGGAACGAATCGAAGGCGGAAACTTCAATCGCAATGCCGAAGTATCAATTTCATCAATTTCGACGGGAACAATTTTTTCCAACATTTTCACCCGAGATTGCACGGACAAGGTTTTAGAAAAAGTCCCTTTAAATCGATCTATAAATTCTTGGTTATCCGCAATCATACGCTGCTGCTCATCATACGCCTTTTGTTGATGCATACGACGGTCTTTTCTGAGTTCTAAATAATGAGAATATTTGGCCTTGTAATCATAAATTCGTCCCATTGTCACTTCAATGGTGCGATTCGTAATATTATCGACAAAGGCTCTGTCGTGCGAAATGACCACAACGGCTTTGGCTGAATTAATGAGGAAATCCTCCAACCATTGGATACTTTCAATGTCCATATGATTTGTAGGTTCATCCAATAATATCAAGTCTGGTTTTTGCAAAAGGATTTTAGCCAATTCAATTCGCATTCTCCAGCCACCTGAAAACTCCGATGTTTGACGAGTAAAATCTTCGCGAACAAAACCCAGACCAATCAGAATTTTTTCGATTTCGGCTTCGTAATTCACTTCTTCGATGGCATAAAATTTCTCACTCAAGTCTGAAACTCTTTCGATCAATTTCATATATGCATCACTTTCATAATCGGTACGGATGGTCAATTGCTCGTTGATTTCGTCAATTTCGGCTTTCATTTTGAAAATTTCGCCAAAGGCTTTTGATGTTTCTTCAACAACGGTACAACTGTCCGAAGTCAATAAATGCTGTGGTAAATAAGCAATTATTGCCTCTTTTGGTGCCGAAATATTTCCTGTGGAAGGTTTGCTTTGGCCTGCAATAATCTTTAAAAGCGTTGATTTTCCTGCTCCGTTTTTTCCCATAAGGGCAATTTTGTCATTTTCATTGATGGCAAAAGAAATGTCGCTAAATAAAGTGGTTCCGCCAAATTGAACGGAGATATCGTTAACTGTAATCATTAGAAAAAGGTTAGAAGTTTATGAGGTTAGCCCTTCGCCTCTCGACTTCGATCGAGATGACACACTCAGGATGACACACTATTTAAAAATTAAAAGTGGCAAAGATAGACTAATTGAGGAATTGGGCAATTATATAATTTGGAAATGAAATTGTTGTTGTTTTTAATCCAAAGGGAGCAATCCTTCCTAATAATTTTAAATATAAATTTGTTTTAAAACCAATTTATATAATTGCCAATGTTCGAAAAAATTCTCCGGCTGCAATAAGTGGGCTGCAAAAAGGAGATATTCTGGTTAAAATTAATAATGTTCCAGCTTATCAATTTACCTTAGAAAAAATCAATTCGCTCTTAAAATCAGAAGAAGAAAAATGGATCACTTTTGAGATTGAACGGGATAGCCAACTTATGAAGTTCAAATTTCAATTGCTAAATGTGCTATAAAAAAAAGAGCTTCTTGGTTGTCAAGAAGCTCTTTTTTAGATTTTTATATTATTTTTTGATGTAGGAACTTCCAATACCATCGTAATTGTTATCATCTAATTCTAAATTTGAATTGTCAATTTTAGCTATAACCATTTCTCCACCTGTTGAAAAAATAATTGATTTTTTAGTTGTACCATCAGCAATACTTTTTTGAGTTGAAAATTTATAGGTTCCTTCACTTGAAATAATTCCATTGGTATAATAGAAATATTTGCCATCTCTTGTGAATTTTAAATCTATATTTTTTCCAGTTGATGCAGGAGTTTCTGTTGTTCCCGCAATTCCTCCAGAGGAAGAAACCCAACTCCAAGTTCCGACTAAATTTTTGTCAACGCTATTATCGTCATTGTCTGAACAAGAAACAATTATTGTCAATAAAAACAATAATCCAATACTTTTAAGAAAATTAAGTACTTTCATAAGAAATTTTCATTTATGTTGACGTAAAGCTACTAAAATCCTTATTAATCAGCAATTACTTCACCCTTTATTTTCAAGGCAATTCTTCCACTTTCATAATTCACGGCATTCGATTCGACAGTAATTGTTTTTCTGATTGGACCTGCTTGCATATTATATTTAATATCAATTTTCCCAGTTTTCCCTGGCATAATCGGTTCGGTAGGTTTTGTGGGAACAGTACATCCACAAGTAGAAAGCACATTGGTAATAATCAAAGGAGCATCACCAGTGTTGGTAAATTCAAAAGAGCGAACACCATTGTCCTTTTTCTTGGTAACAGTTCCATAATCTATCGTATTGTCTTTTGCCTTAAATTCAATTTTAGGACCATTTTGGGCAAAACCAAAACTACTCATTAACACGATTGCTATTAAAGCGGCTATATTTTTCATTTTTAAAATTTTTATAAGTAAATATACTTTTTTTAATTACAGAGACAAATTTTTATTTCTCTTTTTATACTGTACTTAATTATTTACTTTTGTTCCCAATTCCAATTACAAAAATCAGACCAAAGCTAAATTTTGGTTTTAACAGTTGCTTTTTATGACAATTCCTGCACAATTTGACGCAAAAACCATTGAAAATAAGTGGTATGACTACTGGATGAAGAATAATTATTTTCATTCGGAACCCGACCACAGAACGCCATATACCATCGTAATTCCTCCGCCAAACGTGACTGGAGTCTTGCATATGGGGCATATGTTGAATAATACCATTCAAGATGTTTTGATTCGAAGAGCACGTCTCAAAGGCTTCAACGCTTGTTGGGTTCCCGGAACGGACCACGCATCTATTGCTACGGAAGCTAAAGTTGTGGCCAAATTAAAAGCTGAAGGAATCAACAAAAATGATTTGACTCGGGAAGAATTTTTGGCACATGCTTGGGAATGGACTGATAAATATGGTGGCGTAATTCTGGAACAACTCAAACAATTGGGTTGCTCTTGCGATTGGGACAGAACAAAATTCACTATGGATCCTGATATGTCAGCTTCCGTGATTCGTTCTTTTGTCGATTTATACAACAAAGGCTTGATTTATCGTGGCTATAGAATGGTAAACTGGGATCCGGAAGCCAAAACCACTTTGTCCGACGAAGAAGTAATTTATGAAGAACAACAAGGAAAATTGTATTTCCTAAAATATAAAATCGAAGGAAGCGAAGACTTTTTGACAGTTGCGACAACGCGTCCCGAAACTATTTTTGGTGACACCGCTATTTGTATCAATCCAAATGACGAGCGTTTTGCCCATTTGAAAGGAAAAAAAGCGATTGTTCCTATTTGTGGTCGCGTGATTCCAATTATCGAAGACGAATATGTCGATATTGAATTTGGAACCGGTTGTTTGAAAGTGACTCCGGCTCACGATATGAATGACAAAGCTTTGGGCGAAAAACATAACCTTGAAATTGTCGATATTTTCAATGAGGATGCCACTTTGAACAGTTTTGGTTTGCATTATCAAGGAAAAGACCGTTTCGTAGTTCGTGCCGAAATTGCTCAAGAATTAGAGACGATTGGAGCTATGGCGAAAACTGAAAATTACCTAAATAAAGTTGGGACTTCCGAAAGAACGAAAGCCGTAATCGAACCTCGTTTATCAGACCAATGGTTCTTGAAAATGGAAGATTTGGTAAAACCAGCCATAAAAGCGGTTTTGGTGGACGGCGAAATCAAATTGCATCCGGCTCGTTTTAATAATACGTATGCACATTGGTTAAACAATATTCGCGATTGGAATATTTCGCGTCAATTGTGGTGGGGACAACAAATTCCGGCATATTTCTACGGTGATGGAAAAGAAGATTTCGTTGTTGCCGAAACCATCGAAGAAGCTCTGATTTTAGCCAAAGAAAAAACTAACAACCAACAACTAACAACCAACAACCTCCGTCAAGATGTTGATGCTTTAGACACTTGGTTCTCTTCTTGGCTTTGGCCAATGTCTGTTTTTGGTGGAATTATGGATCCCGAAAACGAAGATTTCAAATACTATTATCCAACCAATGATTTAGTAACAGGTCCGGATATTTTGTTTTTCTGGGTGGCGCGAATGATTATTGCGGGTTATGAATATACAGGCAAAAAACCATTTTCGAATGTGTATTTGACCGGATTGGTTCGTGATAAACAAAGACGAAAAATGTCAAAATCATTAGGAAATTCGCCAGAACCATTGGAATTGATTGAAAAATTTGGTGCCGATGGAGTTCGTGTGGGTTTGCTTTTGAGTGCTTCGGCAGGAAACGATATTATGTTTGACGAAGAATTGTGTAACCAAGGAAAAGCGTTTACCAATAAAATTTGGAATGCCTTCAAACTGATAAAAGGTTGGGAAGTTTCGGATGCTATTCCGCAACCGGAATCTTCAAAAGTGGCGATTGAATGGTACGAAGCCAAATTACAACAAACACTTTTGGAAATCGAAGATAATTTCGAAAAATATAGAATTTCCGATGCTTTAATGGGAATTTACAAACTGGTTTGGGACGATTTCTGTTCTTGGTTTCTCGAAATGATTAAACCAGCTTACCAACAACCAATTGACAGCTTAACTTTGGCGAAAGCCGTCGAAATGTTGGAAAACAACTTGAAATTATTGCATCCGTTTATGCCGTTTTTGACAGAGGAAATTTGGCAAATTCTTGCCGAAAGAACTTCGAAAGAAGCGTTAATCGTTTCGACTTGGCCTCAAATTAAACCATTTAATGCGCAATTAATTAATGATTTCGAAAACACCATCGAAGTGATTTCCGGAATCAGAACGATTCGTAAAGACAAGAATATTC
>Ga0208508_1000353_pt1 | contig 12646 bp, 12 predicted proteins | sample LakWasMeta1_LOW4_2_FD_183853 | JGI IMG/M metagenome (GOLD analysis project Ga0208508, IMG submission 183853) | Freshwater sediment methanotrophic microbial communities from Lake Washington under simulated oxygen tension - Sediment Metagenome... | ecosystem: Environmental > Aquatic > Freshwater >...
ATATTTCTAATTTTTCATCCAATTGTTTTTGGTCCTCATTTAAGAGTTTATCATAGTTCTGCAAACGCGCTTTTTGTTTCGATTGACGACCTTTGGCACCTTGACGAACCCATTCCAACTCTCGTTCCAAAGTCTTTCTGCGTTTTGAAGCTACTTTTTCTTCCTGTGCCATTCTATTTGATTTTTGCTCTAACCAAGAAGAATAATTCCCTTTCCAAGGAATACCTTCTCCTCTATCGAGTTCTAAAATCCAACCGGCAACATTATCCAAAAAGTACCTGTCGTGAGTTACGGCAATTACAGTTCCCGCATATTGTGCCAAATGTTGTTCTAACCAAAGTACACTTTCAGCATCCAGGTGATTCGTTGGCTCATCCAAAAGCAAAACATCGGGTTGTTGCAGCAACAAACGACATAAAGCTACACGACGACGCTCTCCACCGGATAAATTCTTGATAGGTGTATCGCCTTCCGGAGTACGCAACGCATCCATCGCAATTTCTAGTTTAGTATCGATTTCCCAAGCGCCAAGTGCATCAATTTTGTCCTGCAAAGCAGCCTGACGATCCATTAGCTTGTCCATTTTATCCGCATCTTCGTAGTTTTCCGGAAGACCAAATAAATCGTTGATGTTATTATATTCTTCGAGAACTGCCATCGTTTCGGCGACACCTTCTTTTACAATTTCGATAACGGTTTTAGTATCGTCCAATTGTGGATCCTGTTCTAAATAACCCACGGTATAACCGGGTTGAAAAACCACGTCACCTTGATAATTTTTGTCCAATCCCGCTATAATTTTCAATAACGTAGATTTTCCGGAACCATTTAGACCCAAAATCCCAATTTTTGCTCCATAGAAGAAACTCAAATAGATGTTTTTTAGCACTGGTTTATCTGCTCCTTGATAGGTTTTACTCAATTTTTGCATTGAGAAAATTACTTTTTTATCGTCAGCCATTTTTTTATTTTAAATTTTAAATAATTATTATAGTCTTCCTTTCAAAGAACTAAAGACCCAGGCATTAGCCAAAAATCCAACGCCAACGGCTGCAAATCCCCAACCTGCAACATCATCATATCTAAAAGCTCCTAAACATATAAGCAATATTCCCATTGCAAACATTAATAAGGTTGCCCATCCCAAGATTGTATTTTTATTCATTCCCATAATTGTAATTTTTATATTTTTGAAGTGCAAATATCGTGAATTTTTAACGCTAATTAAAGATTTTAAACAGCATTTCTCTTAACAAATCGGATTGTGACAAAGCATTAGCGCCAACACCTTTACTTTTTACATCAACATCCCGTAAAGAAGAAACAATCTGACTTACCTTTTTCATAGGATAATTTTTGAGTGCCAAATCATAATCCTTTAAGAAAAAGGGATTGACTCCCAAAACTGAAGCAACATTTCTGGGATTTCGATCTTTTAATCCGTGGTATTTCAGGAGTTTGATAAAAAACCCAAAAACCGTGCTTGTGGTGACCACCAATGGATTTGCTTTTTGATTATCAGAAAAATACTGTACAATTTGAAAAGCTTTCAATTGGTTTTTAGAACCCAAAGCATTCAATAATTCAAAATTATTGAAGTCCTTGCTGAAGCCAATGTTTTCCTCAATATGTTTGGGTGTAATCGTACTGCCTTTTGGCAAAATGATTTGCATTTTTTCGAGTTCATTATTGATTTTACTCAAATCTGTGCCAAGAAATTCTACCAGCATTGCATTGGCTTTAGGCTCAATCGAATAACTTTTTCCGGACAAAACACGCTTAATCCAATCGCCTACTTGATTATCATATAACTTCTTGCTTTCGTAAACCACGCCAATTTTGTCCAACATTTTGGTCATTTTTTTGCGCTTGTCCAAAGTTTTGTATTTATAACAAAAAACCAAAACCGTTGATGGCAATGGGTTTTCAACATAACTTTCAAGTTTGTCGATGGTTCGCGACAAATCCTGCGCTTCTTTGACAATCACCACTTGGTGTTCAGCCATCATTGGATAGCGCTTGGCTGTCGAAATAACATCTTCTATCGAAACATCACGTCCGTACAAAACCGTTTGATTAAAGCCTTTTTCATCTTCTGACAACACGTTTTGCTCAATATAATCAGATAATTTGTCAATATAATAAGGCTCTTCGCCCATCAAAAAATAGATAGGTTTAATGTTGCCTGCTTTTATGTCTTTGACTATTTTTAAAACTTCGTCCATTTTGTCTATTCTCTTTTATCTATTCTCTAAAAGTCTTACTTTTGCTTTATGCAGCAACTCAATTTTCCTTCTTATACTTTTCGTTTCAAAAATAGCGAAAATAAAGTGTCAATTTTTGATGAAATCAGGAAAAAATTTATCATTCTCACACCCGAAGAATGGGTTCGTCAGCACGTAGTCCGGTTTTTATTGGAGGAAAAAAAATACCCCAAATCATTAATTAACGTCGAAAAAGTTCTCAATGTCAATGGGTTGCGAAAAAGATACGATATTGTGGTTTTCAATCCCGATGGTTCCATCTTTGTTTTGGTGGAATGCAAAGCTCCGGAAATTAAAACGGCACAAGCGACTTTTGACCAAATTGCCCGCTACAATATGACTTTGAAAGCGGAATATTTGATGGTGACCAATGGTCATAATCATTACTTTTGCCAAATGGATTTTGAGAACGAGAAATATGAGTTTTTGGATGAATTGCCGGATTACAAATTGAAAAACACAAAGATTTAAATGAAAATAGCAGTCGTAATTCTCAATTGGAATGGTGAAAAATTGTTAGAACAGTTTTTACCTTCGATTGTCCAATATTCCCAAGAAGCAACTGTTTATGTTGCCGATAATGCTTCGACAGATGATTCCATTTCCTATGTTAAAGCCTTTTTCCCAACAGTTCAAATTATCAAGAATGAAAGCAATCTTGGCTTTGCCGAAGGCTACAATGAAGCTTTAAAAAGTGTTGATGCGGAGCTATTTGCTTTGATCAATTCGGATATTGAAGGGACTGAAAATTGGTTAAAACCCATCTTAGAAACTTTTGAAAACGAACCAGAAACTGCCATAATTCAACCCAAAATATTGGACTATAAAAACAAAGAATACTTTGAATATGCCGGTGCTGCCGGTGGTTTTACAGATAAATACGGTTATATGTTTTGCCGTGGACGCATTTTTGAAACTTTGGAAAAAGACCACGGGCAATACGATGACAATTGCGAGATATTTTGGGCTTCCGGCGCTTGTTTTTTTATACGAAGTTCCGTTTACAATGAATTGAAAGGTTTCGACGGTGATTTTTTTGCACATCAGGAAGAGATTGATTTGTGTTGGCGCACTTTCAATAAAGGATACAAAATAAAATACAATTCGCAGTCAGTAGTTTATCACGTTGGCGGTGCGACTTTGCAACAGGGAAACCCAATGAAAACCTTTCTGAATTTTAGAAATTCGTTATTGATGTTGGTAAAAAACCTACCTAAAAATCAATTGTTTCCTGTGATTTTCATTCGTCTTGTTTTGGACGGAATTGCAGGAGTACAATTTCTTTTGCAAGGAAAATTCAAGCATTTATTGGCCATATTAAAAGCACATTTTGCATTTTACCGCCTTTTTTCAATAAATTACAGGAAAAGAGACCATTTTCAATCCAATAAATACTATAAAACTAAAAGTATCGTTTATCTATACTTTATTAAGAAAATTAAAGTATTTAGTAATATATTTGTTACTACTAAATAGTAAAACTAACTTTGTAATTCACGTTTAATTAAAATTTTACCTCTATGAAAAAAATTGTAATTGCCTTATCCTTCTTTATGCTTTTGACTTCTTGTGTTTCTAAGAAACAATATGCTGCATTAGAAGCTAAAAACAAGGAAACCCAAGATTTATTGAACACTTGTACTGTAAAACTAAATTCTTGTTTGGAAGAAAAAGCAGGTCTTAAAGCTACTGTTGATGGTTTGAAAGATCAAAACCAACATTTAATTTCCCAGTCTAAAGATATGACTGTTTTGACTACAAAAGGAGCTGAAAACATTGAAAAAGCTTTAGAATCCATCAAAGAAAAAGATTTGAAAATCAGCAGAATGCAAGATGCTTTAACTAAAAAAGACAGCGTTACTCTTGCTGTTGTGACCAGTTTAAAAGCTTCCGTTGGAATTTCTGATCCGGACATCGAAATAAATGTTGAAAAAGGGGTTGTTTTTATCCAAATCGCAGATAAATTATTATTTAAAAGCGGTAGTTATGATGTAACCGATAAAGCAAAATCAGTTTTGGCTAAAGTGGCAAAAGTGGTGAATGACAAACCTGATTTTGAATGTATGGTCGAAGGCAATACAGATAACGTTCCTTATAACGGAAGTGGAATTTTACTTGACAACTGGGATTTAAGCGTGAAACGTTCTACTTCTATCATTCGTGTTTTAGCGGGTGATTTGAAAGTAAATCCAGCTCAATTGATTGCTGCAGGAAGAAGTTCTTATACTCCTCTAGTTGCAAATGATACTCCTGAAAACAGAGCAAAAAACAGAAGAACTCGTATCGTTGTGTTACCAAAAATCGACCAATTTTATGAAATGGTAGAAAAAGAAATGAAAAAACAACAATAGTAATCGGATAACCGTTTACAGTTTGTAAAAATAAAAAAACGTCTCGAGAAATCGGGACGTTTTTCGTTTATGGTGATTTTAGAATCAAATATTAAAGTATATCCAAACTTCCTTAACCTTTCTCACAACAATCGGTTCGTCCATGCTGTCAGAATTTTTTTAAGGAATATATACATAGTTCAACGGGAGCATATCTCCCACTTTCTCTTCTGAAATTCTTCCCGAAAAAATAATATTTTCTATGTTAGAATTATTTCCATATTTATAAACATAAAAAGTATTTGTTTCAAAAATAACATTTGATTCTTCCTTTTGATTATATAAGAGATCATATGAAGCAACAAATTTTTCGTTTTCATCTTTTTCTGAGTTTTGTATCACTTCTACTTTAATAGAATCTTCTTCTTTATGTATTTTAAAACAATTATTAGCATCAACCAGATGCCCATTATTTGATATTAAAAACTGCTCCGTACCCCAAATATTGTTTGTTAGGTTCTTAAAAAAATGGACTTGAGAACCTTCATATGCCTTTTTTCTATGCATTGAAATTTCATTTGAATTATTAATTTCTTCAAAACGGCTAAAACCTTTATAATAACTTAAAATTATATCATTAGAATAAATACTTAATTTACCAAATGTGACTTCAAAATTTTCCAATTCATAGTTTATTTCATATCCTAAAGAAGGACTTATAATGATTAAAGGCTTATCTGAAAAAGCTTTTAAAACAAAATTTTTCTTATCATATTTAAAATAAATATCTTCTTCATTTTTGATTATCGAGGCCTTCCCATTAGGTGTTTTACCTAAAAATTCTTGCCTAAATAATTGCAACTTCTGCTTTCTAGTAAATATATCTTTTCTTTTTATAACAACTTCTTTAAGATCTTTTACCGAAAGGCTCAAGTATATATTTAACTCCTTATTAGAATAAAAATCTGAAATATATTCAGTTTGATAACCCATGAAACTTATTACTAAAATATTTTTTGTTTTGGGATCATAATTTAAAGTGAAATTCCCATTCTCGTCAGAAATAGTTGAAAATGTAGTACCGTCAAAATAGATATTCACACCCGCTAATGGTGTTTTGTTTTTATTAAAAACTTTACCAGCAATGTTTTGAGAAAAAGAATTTAAAACAAGAGTTAAAAAAAATAGAGTAATTAAATTTTTCATAATATGAAATCAAATAACGTTATTAAAATAAAGCACTAATTTATAACATTATTATAAGCAATCTTATCAATTTGTAATATTTTTTTCATAAAATATCCAAACTTCCTTTACCTTCCCTAACAACGATTGGTTCATCGCCTGACAAGTCAATAATGGTTGAAGGCTGATTATCACCGTAACCGCCATCAATAACCATATCAACTAGATTTTGCCATTTCTCAAAAATAAGTTCCGGATCTGTGGTGTATTCTATCACTTCATCTTCATCATAAATGGAAGTGGAAACTATTGGGTTGCCCAATTGACGAACGATTTCCAATACAATATTATTATCCGGAATACGAATTCCGACCGTGGTTTTCTTCTTGAATTCTTTTGGTAAACTATTATTTCCAGGTAAAATAAAAGTGTATGGACCAGGCAAAGCTCTTTTTAATATTTTGAAAGTCGCCGTATCAATTTGCTTTACATAATCTGAAAGATTACTCAAATCATAACAAATAAAGGAAAAATTGGCTTTTTCTAACTTTACACCCTTTATTCTGGCGATGCGTTCCAAAGCCTTGGTATTAGTAATATCGCATCCCAAACCGTAAACCGTATCCGTTGGATAAATAACCAAACCACCATTTTTTAACACCTTGACGACTTTGGCGATAGCCTCTTCGTTGGGTTTGTCTTCGTATATTTTTATAAATTGTGCCATTTTATTTTTTATTATTTTCCGTCATATTACCTAAAATTATAATTTTAATTTCAAGTATTTGTTAGAATTATACCTAACGTACAAGACACTTTTCTTGAGATACAAATCACTTATATTAAATATTTTACACGCATTAAAACTAAATTTATTTACTAAACTCAAATTGCCTTTATCTGAATTCCAAATTTCAATAAAACCAGTACTGTCTGTATATGAACCCTCTTGACATAGTATTTTATTTCCATATATCATTGGATAGCCAACTAACTTTTCTATTTTATTATTTTTTAGATTAATTAGATAATAATAATCTTGATTCGAATCCTCTTCTGAAAGTAAAACCCACTTGTTTTTAGAATCCTGACCTAGAATATTGTATTCAATTAAATCTCGTTTAGTCTTGTGATCCCGAAATGTAAGTGTTGAATCTTTTGTTGCAATTTTAATAACTCCCTTTACTTTTTTGAAAGCTGAAATGGAATCTATTCTAGTGAAATTTTGTTTGTTTTTAAAAAATTCAAGGCTATCTATTGGAATTGTTTTACTACAAATAGCGGTTGCATTTTTCTTTTTTTCATTATTTTGTGCATATATAGAAATACTAACAAAACAACAAAATAAAACCTTTACAATTGTGCTCCAATTCATATCTATATAATTTTGAAATTACCCAATCACATCCAATTTTGCAAAACGCAACAACAATTTCTTAATTCCACCCACTTCAAACTTGATTTCAGCTTTTTTGTCAGCACCAGCACCTTCAAGATTGAGCACTTCTCCTTTTCCAAAACGCTCGTGCATTACAATATTTCCGGCAACCAATTTATTGTCAAATAAATTGGCACTTCCTGATGAATTATTATTCGAAAGCGGCTTTAATTTTCGAATGTTTATATCGGATTTGGGTTCATTATCGGTGATATATTTTGGGGGAGTTCCCGCAACAGGTTTTGCCAAACGCAATTTTGATTTATCAATATCACCAAAAATATCACTGTCAATCATTGGTTTGTAGCGATAATTATTTTCTTCTGCTGTCAAATATTCTAGATATTGTCCGTCGATTTCTTCAATAAAACGCGAAGGTTCGCTATCGGTCAGTTTTCCCCAGCGATAACGCGATTGTGCATAAGTTAAATACGCCTGATGTTCTGCTCTGGTTAGTGCCACATAAAACAAACGGCGTTCTTCCTCGAGCTCGCTTCGGGTGCTCATACTCATCGCACTCGGAAACAAATCCTCTTCCATTCCCACGACAAAAACGTGCGGAAACTCCAATCCTTTAGCTAAATGTATTGTCATCAAAGCTACTCGATCTTCGTCGCTGGTATCTTTGTCTAAATCGGTTGCCAAAGCCACATCTTCCATAAATTCGGACAAAGCACCACGAGCGCCATCAATTTCTTTTTGACCTTCGGTAAAATCCTTGATTCCGTTCAATAATTCCTCGATATTTTGGATTTTCGCCATTCCTTCCGGAGTTGCATCTTTCTTTAATTCTTGAACCAAGCCCGTTTTTTTGGCCACGTGATCGGTGATAAAAAAGGCATCCTGATTTTCGTTGATAATTTGAAAACTCTGAATCATCGTCACAAAATCCTGCAATTTTTGTTTGGTTCCCGAGTTCAGTTTCAAGTCAATTTTATCAATATTCTGCATCACTTCAAAGATGGAACGCTTGTAATGATTGGCAGCAACAGTCAATTTTTCGACCGTTGTATCGCCAATTCCACGATGGGGATAATTGATAACCCGAACCAATGCTTCCTCATCTTTTGGATTGATAACCAAACGCAAATAACACAAAACATCCTTAATTTCTTTTCTTTGGTAAAAAGACAAACCACCATAAATCCGGTACGGAATATCGCGTTTTCGGAGTGCATCTTCCATCGCACGAGATTGTGCGTTGGTACGGTACAAAATGGCAAATTGACCATTTTTCATTTGGTGCTGCATCTTTTGTTCGAAAATCGTGCTGGCCACAAAACGCCCTTCTTCAGCATCGGTAATGCTGCGATGCACTTTTATTTTTTGTCCAGAATCATTGGCAGTCCAAACTATTTTGTCGAGTTTGGTTTTATTTTTTTCGATAATCGAATTGGCCGCTTCCACAATGTTTTTTGTAGAACGGTAATTTTGTTCCAATCGAAAGGTTTTCACACCTTCGTAATCCTTCTGGAAATTCAAGATGTTGTTAATATTGGCACCACGAAACGCATAAATACTTTGCGCGTCATCTCCAACAACGCATATATTTTGAAATTTATCCGATAAAGCGCGAACAATTAAATACTGCGAATGATTCGTATCTTGGTACTCATCCACTAAAATATAGCGAAAACGGTTCTGATATTTGGCCAAAACTTCCGGGAAACGAGTCAGTAATTCATTGGTTTTCAGTAATAAATCATCAAAATCCATTGCGCCAGCTTTGAAACAACGCTCGACATAATTTTGGTAAATTTCTCCCAAACGAGGCTTTTTGCTCATCGCATCGGCTTCCTGTAATTCGGGGTTATTGAAATAGGCTTTTACGGTTATCAGACTGTTTTTATAAGAGGAAATTCTGCTTAAAACTTGTTTGGGTTTGTAAATATCCTTGTCCAATTGCATTTCCTTAATCACAGCCGAAATCAACCGAACAGAATCCTGGGTGTCATAAATCGTGAAATTTGAAGGATATCCCAATTTATCCGATTCAGAACGCAAAATTCGTGCAAAAACCGAATGAAAAGTTCCCATCCAAAGATTTTTGGCTTCATTGGAACCCACAATATCGGAGATACGATTTTTCATTTCGCGTGCCGCTTTATTGGTAAAAGTCAAAGCCAAAATACTGAAAGCATCCACACCTAAACTCATCAAATAAGCAATCCGAATGGTCAATACGCGTGTTTTTCCGGAACCTGCACCAGCAATAATAATCATTGGCCCGTCTTTTTGGAGTACGGGTTCACGTTGGGCTTCGTTAAGTTGGTCAATATATTTACGCATAAAAATTTTCTGTTGAATGCAAAATTAAGGATTTAAGAATTAAAAAAAGGATAAATTCAATTCAAACGACAAGCCATTTAGCTAACTATTTTTTTGATTTTAGACGCTGATAAAAACGGATTTATTTATATGTAATAATTTTAAAATCTGTTTTTATCTGCGCCTTTACGAAGTAAATCCGTTTTATCCGTGTTCCATATTCTATTTATAAAACACATCATAAGCAAACCGGATCAAGGTGCCAATAACAACAACCAAAAAGAAAATCCGAATGAACTTATTTCCTTTGTTGATGGCTAATTTTGCACCAAGCCAACCGCCAAAAGCATTACAGCAAGCCATTGGAATTGCGATTGCCCAAATTATTTTTCCTTTCAACATAAACAAACAAATAGATCCAAAATTAGTCGCCAGATTCACCATTTTTGCATTGGCGGAAGCGTGTAAAAAATCAAAACCCATCAAGGCAATAAATGCCAAAACCAGAAAACTTCCTGTTCCCGGACCAATAAAACCATCGTAGATTCCAACTACAAAACTGATTAGAACTGCGTAAAAAATCTGGGTTCTGGCAGAATGTCCTTTTACAATATGTTGACCAAAATTTTTCTGCGCATAAGTATAAATTACCAAAAACGAAAGCACAACCAGCAACAAAGGTTTCATAAAATCATTGCTCACATAAGTCAACAAAGTAGAACCTAAAAAAGCAGATGGAAATGCCAAAATCATCATAATTGACAATAATTTCCAGTTCATATTGACTTTCTTTAGGTATTGAAAAGCAGCGAAAGAAGTTCCGCTGAAAGCAGGCACTTTCAATGTTCCGATGACTGTGGAAACAGGAAGATTGGGCAACATAATCAATCCAACCGGAGTTTGAATCAATCCGCCGCCACCCACGATGGCATCAATAAATCCTGCAACAAATGAGGCAATACAAAGTAAAATTATGATGTAGGATTCCATTTTTAATAAAATTTTACCAAATGTAAGATATAAGTTTATTGGTTTATTCGTTAATTTGTCTTTGGTTAATAAAAATTAAATAAAATCAAAAATCTCAAATGGATTCAACGCGAATAATAGAATTAATAAGTTATACTTTACCAACAATAATAATGGCATTTGTGGCTTATAGCTTCTTTGATCTTTATACAAAAAATGAGAATGCAAAAAGAAAATATTTGTTGCAAAAAGACACAAAACCAGATACTTTAACCTTGAGATTACAAGCATACGAACGTATGACTTTGTTTTTGGAACGTATCAATCCAAGTCAATTATTGGTGAGAATTGCACCAATTTCCGATGCTAAAAATGACTATCAAAACTTTGTAATTGCACAAATTGAGCAAGAATACGAACACAATTTAACTCAACAAATCTATGTTTCCGAAGAATGTTGGTCAACAATCACCACTGCCAAAAATGCTACGATACAAATGATTCTTCTGACCACAAAAAACGAAAAAATAAATGATGCCAATCAATTGCGTGAAGTAATTTTAAGAGATTTATTGGAAAAACCATCACCAAGTAGCACTGCATTGTCATTCCTAAAGAATGAAGTGAGTCAATTATGGTAGTTTATTATCACTCATAATTTCGCTCTTGTTTTGCGCATACTCATAACCTTGTTTCCACCACTTTTTCATTTTCTTTTTATTAAAAATGAGTGCATTATTCGTCAATTTCGTTGGAGTATAATATAAATTCAACTTGACTTTATTGTTGTTTGCGATGAGTTTTCCAATTGCAATATTGTGTTTTTCGACTTGGTCTAACGTAATTCGAAATAAATCAATCAACAACGAAAATGGGTTTCTCCCGATGGCAGTTCTGGAAATTGAAGTCTCGGTTTCCAAAATAATAACGTCAATTTCAGTTGCACCTCGATGAATTGCTTCCTGAATTGGAACTAAACTCGAAAAACCACCATCACCATATTCGCAACCGTTTTTAGAGACTATACTCATAAATGGAATGTAATTCCCTGAAATCCAGATCCATTCGCAAAATTCAGAATGAGTACAATCCTTTATAGATTTATATTCCGCTTCATTTTTTGAAATATTGGTAACGGTAACCACAACATCCGTTTCCGAAGCTACTAAAGCATTAAAATCAGAAATTGGAAAACTTGATTTAATCAATTTGAATAGATTCTTACTTTCTCCAAAAGTTCTTTTCCCTCTTAAAAACTGCCAGATTACACTGAAATGGTTGATTGTTACAATATCAATTCCGTCTTTATTCTTAATAATAAATGGATTGATATCGAATATTTTATCCATATCAACATTGGTATAAATGCTATGAATTTTAGCAATATGTCCCAAAGCCAAGTGCGGAATGAGCAAACTTCCGGTTGAAGTACCAAGAAATAAATCATATTTATATTCTTTGTTTTCCAACAAATATTGAGCTACACCGCCAGCAAATGCTCCTTTACTTCCTCCTCCCGAAATGACTAATGCTCTCATAAAATTGGTTTAAAAACGTATTACTCTTTTAACAATCGGTTCAATTGAAATTGTTCATTTTCGCTCAAATCCGGTAAAATTCTCTCGAAAGAAACTCTCATTTCCTGATTTTTCAACAAAGTTCGGATATTATCTCTTCCAAATTTAGAAAATTGCCACATATGATGCGTTGTTGAATTAACTAAATTTTTTAAAACCGAATCATTAATCAAATGAAAAGCAATCAATTTCTCCAAAGCATTTTGTCTTGTGATAGCTTCAAAGTTGGGTGACGAATAATCAATCAATTCATTGATTAAAATTTCTTTGTTTGCTGAATATTCTGCTGTGGATAAAGCCAGCGACAACCACAAAGTTCTCAAATTATAATCGTTAAAACCAATCCAATTCTTTGATTTATCCAAATATTGAAAACGATGTTCAGGAAAATTATTCCAAAGATCATACAAGGCTATTTCCTGAGTTTGATATGATTTATCATCTAATAAACCTTCATATTGAATTCTGAATTCCTCAGGAATTTTAGTCAAAATAGCAGCAACCGCTTGGCGAACTTGTATATTATTGGTTTCCAATGCAAGAGTTAACAACTGTTTTTTATCCTCAAAATTTTCATTTCTCAATTGGTAAACGATGGCTTCTTTCACTGAAAAA
>Ga0208508_1000354_pt1 | contig 12606 bp, 9 predicted proteins | sample LakWasMeta1_LOW4_2_FD_183853 | JGI IMG/M metagenome (GOLD analysis project Ga0208508, IMG submission 183853) | Freshwater sediment methanotrophic microbial communities from Lake Washington under simulated oxygen tension - Sediment Metagenome... | ecosystem: Environmental > Aquatic > Freshwater >...
TAAATCCGGCGCCACCTTGAATGGTTTCGAGAAGAATTCCGGCAGTTTTAGCGGTTATTTTTTCTAAATCGGCTTCATTGTTGAAGGTGATGAATTCGACATCGGGAATCAATGGTCGAAAAATTCGTTTGCGTTCTTCAAATCCCATCACGCTCATAGAACCCATAGTGTTGCCGTGATACGCATTGTGGCAAGAAATCAATTGGCTTCTACCGGTCGTCCTTCGGGCAAGTTTTAAAGCGCCTTCGATGGCTTCGGTACCAGAATTGACCAAATAGGTTTTTTTCAAAGGTTCGGGCAGAAGTGAAGCCAGTAATTTGCAATATTCCACAGCTGGATTTTGCGAATATTCGCCATAAACCATTACATGCGAATACTTATCCAATTGGTCTTTAATCGCCTGATTGACTCTTGGCGGTTGATGCCCAAGAGTACAAGCCGAAACTCCAGCCACAAAATCTAAATATTTTTTATTGTTGGTGTCGAAAATATAAGACCCTTTTGCGTACGAAACCTCCATTCCTAAAGGATAGGGAGAAGTTTGGGCTTGGTATTTTATGAAATCGTTGTTCATTTTTTTTATTTACTTACACATTGTGTTTAGATAAAAACTTAAGCTTTGTCCACTTTTTTTCCAGTTATCCATTGCTTTTTCTCTGAAAAAGCTCGTTTCAGTTGTTGACATTGCCGTTGAGATGCTAAAATATTTACTTTTTTCATTCATTTTCAAGCTTTCAACCCATTGAATTGTTATTGCAATATCTTCCATTTCTTTGTCTAAATATATTTCAAATGGCTTTAAATCCAAATTATACCAACCAATAAAACCATCTTTTATTTCAAAAATAATGTCTTTTTCTACAATGATTTTTGAAGGCAAACCATTTTCAATTTTGTAAAAATTTAGTCTGAATTTCAGTGATTTAAATTCGTTAGAAGTTACATTAAAATTTAAGTCGTTTATTTTACAATCTTTTTTTAATTTAAATTTCATTCCAATTTCCTTACTCAATCTATCATCTACATTTTTTTCGTAATAAGAATAAAAATTGAAGTGCATAAGCCCAAATCCTTTTGAACTTCTTCCAAATTTTTTAGGTTTAGGTTTTACAAATTTTACAACTATTTCATTTAAATTGTTTATTTCAGGTTCTAATTCTACAATATTAATAGATACGTTTAGTTCAGTTAGAACTATTTTTTTTGTTTTGTATCCTATGTAAGAAAACGTGACTGTGTCATTTTCTTTGATTTTTTCATTAAGTTTTAATGAAAAAAAACCATTAGAATTTGAGACAGTACCAACTCCTTTGTTTGCAATTCCAATGTTGACATATTGCAAAAGAGTTTTATTTTGGATGTCTTTTATTTCTCCATTTATTATTTTCTCTTGAGAATAACAATTTGAATTACAAAGTGATAAAAGCACAAAAAGTTTCAATAATGATTTCATAACTTATTTTATTTCTTTTCGTTTAGGCTTAGTATTTTATGAAATCGTTGTTCAGTGGTTATTTATTGATTTGGTTGTTATGAGATTGCTTCGTGCCTCGCAATGACGTTGTAACTGAAAACTGCAACCTGCTTATCTGAAAACTACTTCTTTTTCTTCTTATCGTAATTCAATGTTTCCTTCCGGATTTTCATTGGAACATTTTTCTTGTCATTTTCGGTTTTGCTTTGCTTGACCAGTTTTTCGTTTTCTATATTTTCTTCTTGCGGGAAAATATCGTCTTTAGATTTTATTCTTTCATCGCCGCGCCAGAACAATGCCCGCAGTCTCCTGGCGTTTTCGGGCAAATCTTTTTCGGGATAAATGGTGCCGTCAATTTGCTTGAAAAAAGTAATGGTTTCTATGGCATTTTTGTCAAAAATTATATTGATTTTGCTGCTCACGTTTTTGTTGATTCCAATGAGATCGTGGGTTTCATTTCGCATATAATAAATCACTTCGGTGTTTTTTATGATGTCGACATCGTGGAGTTTTCCTTCTTCGAATTTGCCGTAGAGATTTTGCCCTTTCACTTGGTTGAAACCGGTTCCAAGTGTGTCTTTCGAGACCAGAAAGGTATTGTTGAGCACTTTGAGTGAATCAAGTTTTTTGGTGGTGTTGTTACCGATGAGATGCATCACGTCGCCAGTAATTTGGCTGTCGCCGTTCCAAAGAATGGGATTTCCAATCAGTTTTGTCAAAGCAATTTTTGAACTGGAATGAAGCGAATCGCATTTCCCACTCATATCGGTTTTATAAAAACGAACATTATTGAAAGCGCGAATAATTCGATTGCCTTCAGGACCGGTAACCATCAGCTTTTTTCCGTGAATATAGACCGAATCATTATCGACAAAGTTCACCGCCACAGCTCTTTTGGTGACAAACATCGAATCCTGATTTTTGTAAATTTCGGCATAATGTCCTTTAACAATTCCGCGATTTATGGAGTCGGTTATTTTTACATTCCGCGTTGCCGAAGCAAATTCTCGGTTTCGGTCATAATATAAACTATCGCCTTCAATCAAGCGGTCATCGTATCTGATGTAGGACTTTCGAAGAAAATGAGCCAGATTTTTTTTGGTGTCATAAAACCCTTTTTCGGTATAAATATAATTGGCTTTACTGGTAATTGTTGATGGTCCAAAAAGGTACGAATGCCCGGAATTACTGTAATAATCCAGATGATTTGACTTGATAACGTATTTAGGATTCGTGATGGTAACAGCAGTCAGGAATTGGAACTTTTTTTCGACAACAAAATATTTTCCTGACTTGCTTTTTAGCGTATTTTCTCTGTTGGTAATTGTTCCATTCGAGTTGTAATAGACTTCCTGGGTATTTCGGTTGAAGTTAATCGTATCGGTAACCATAGTCGATTCTGGTGAACGCATTATGGCATCTCCAGTGGCAAAAGCTTGTTTCATATTGCCATTGTATTCGGCATATTTACTGTTTAAATATAAAGTATCACCTTGAACTAATTGCACGTTTCCAAAGGCTTTTATGTAGTTTTCCTTTTGGAAATAATAGGCTTTGTTGCAAGTCATAATAACGCCGTCGTGGTTGACGCGTACATTTCCGGTAAGCAATACGGCATCCGGAGCTTCCATTTGATTGACATCAAAATAATCAGAATGTTCTACAAGGATTTTTTTTGGAGCTTGCGCCAAAAGGTTTTGGAAACATACAACTACCAAACAACAACTTATGAAAAACAGTGATTTCTTCAAGGGATTTATTTTTTGCCAAATTTAAGAAAAAGGAAACAACCTGAATCCATATTATGATTTATTTATAACTGTTCGAAAGTGACAGGAACACCATTCAATTTAGATTCTAAAGTTATCAACAAAAAGTGATAGTGTTTCGTTGTAGTTCAAATTATAGGCATTTGTTCCGGATTAATTTCGAATGATTTCCGCTTCGGTTGCAAAAAAAATATTAAATTTAAAAATTGATTAATCCTGATGGGTTGAATTGTATAAAAAGTCAATAAAAATCAGTTAAAATAATTTTGTATGATGAAAAAAATAACTATCGTTGCAGGAATAAGCATACTACTATTGGCAGCGGCCTGTAAAACTTCAGCAACAAAAATGAACGCAGAAAAGAAAGAGATTAGCCCAGAAAAGAAAATTGTTGTCTATCAGGTTTTTACCCGATTATTTGGTAACAAAAACACGACCAACAAACCTTGGGGAACAATCGAGGAAAATGGAGTAGGGAAGTTTAATGATTTCACTGATAAAGCATTGAATGAAATCAAGGATTTGGGTGTCACTTATGTTTGGTACACTGGAGTTCCACATCATGCTTTGGTTCATGATTATACGAATATTGGCATTTCAAACGATGATCCTGAAGTGGTAAAAGGCCGTGCCGGTTCTCCTTATGCTGTGAAAGATTATTACAATGTAAACCCAGATTTGGCGGTGAATCCTGCGAATCGTTTGCAGGAATTTGAAGCCTTGATTGCCCGAACTCACAAAGCGGGACTGAAGGTGATTATTGATATTGTTCCCAATCATATTGCCCGAAAATATGAAGGGAAAAGCAATCCAAAAGGCGTAAGAGATTTTGGGGCCGATGATGATACATCAGTGGAATACAAACGCGACAACAACTTCTATTATATTCCGAATACCCATTTTGAAGTGCCTGATGGCATTCATCCTTTAAACGGTGAAAGCAACCCTCTGATTGATGGAAAATTCGATGAATTCCCAGCAAAATGGACAGGTAATGGTTCACGAATGGCAAAACCGGACAAAAACGATTGGTACGAAACCGTAAAAGTAAATTATGGAATTCGTCCTGATGGTTCGAAAGATTTTCCTGAACTTCCAGCAGGTTTTGACACGAAATCCTACCAAGAACATTTTGATTTTTGGGCAGACAAAGATGTGCCGAGTTCTTGGAAAAAATTCCGTGATATTGCGTTGTATTGGACTGCTAAAGGCGTGGATGGCTTCAGATACGACATGGCCGAAATGGTGCCTTATGAATTTTGGAGCTACATGAATTCAGCAATAAAAGTTAAAAATCCGGATGCTTTCTTGATGGCGGAAGTATATAATCCAAACGAATATCGAAATTATATTCGCCTCGGAAAAATGGATTATTTGTATGACAAAGTAGCAACTTACGATCATTTGAAAGCCGTAATCCAAGGAAAAACATGGCCTGATGGATTGTCAGATATTCAGCATGGAATGGCTGATATTGAGCATCATATGTTGCATTTTCTGGACAATCATGATGAGCAACGTTTAGCAAGTCCTGAATTTGCAGGAACGCCACAAAAAGGAAAGCCTTTGATGGTAGTTTCGACGACGATAAGTACTGCGCCAACAATGGTTTATTTTGGTCAGGAAGTTGGCGAAGCCGGAAATGAAGACGCCGGTTTTGGAACCCATTCCAGAACTTCAATTTTCGATTATATTGGCGTTCCCAACCATCAACGATGGATGAACGGAGGAAAATTTGATGGAGGACAACTTTCTCAGGAAGAAAAAGACTTGCGTGATTTTTACAAAAAATTGTTGAACTTTTCAATCAACAGTTCAGCATTAATGGGAAAATTTCAGGAAATACAAACTGCAAATCGCAATATTACACCAGGTTATGACATAGCGATTTATGCTTACACTCGCTGGTCTGATACGCAAAAATTGATTATCGTGACTAATTTTTATTCATTGGCTTCCAGTAATTTCGACCTAAGAATTCCTGCGGACATTATTCAAAAATGGAATTTGAAAGATGGAACTTATACCATTACCGATCAATTGTATCATAAAAAAACCACGCAATTGCGAGTAGAAAATGGGGAAGGAAAAGCGCAAATAAGTATTGGACCTTCGGAATCGTTTATTTATGAAGTGAAATAAACCACTATTAACTAAAAGTCAATAGTTTTAATTTAGCAGACTAAAAGCCTGCAAAGTTGTAAGGGTAAAAAAACCGCAGATTCGCAGATTATTTATATGGATTTGGTTTTTAATCTGCGAATCTGTGGTAAAAAAATTTTAGAACCTGAAAGTCAAATACACTAAAGTGCATAGTTTTAACTACAGCTGTGACCAATAAACTACCTCGAGGCAAACCTTGGGTAATTATTTTAATTAAATTACTCCTTTCTCCATTTTTTAGTTTCCTCAAAAACGTGTTCCAATATCCTGGCTTCTTTTTCATCGAAGTCAATATTTCTGCGGCTCATTACCAAACGAGCGGTTTCGAAAGCTTTTTTGGTAATATAAGTGGTAAAACCTGAAGCGCCGCCCCAAGAAAAACTAGGCACAAAATTGCGAGGAAATCCAGAACCAAAAATATTGGCGCTCACTCCTACTACAGTTCCTGTGTTGAACATTGTGTTGATGCCACATTTACTGTGATCTCCCATCATTAATCCACAAAATTGAAGTCCGGTTTTTGCAAATCCTTCGGTTTCATAGCTCCACAATTTCACTTCATCGTAATTGTTTTTCAAGTTGGAAGTATTGGTGTCGGCACCAATATTGCACCAGTCTCCAAGCACAGAATCCCCTAGAAACCCATCGTGTCCTTTATTGGAATAGGAAAAAAGTACTGCGTTTTTTACTTCGCCGCCAATTCTGGAATAAGGACCAACAGTTGTTGCTCCATAAATTTTGGCTGCCATTTTTATTTGTGCATTTTCACACAAAGCCAATGGTCCACGGATTACGGAACCTTCCATTATTTCGGAATTTTTTCCAATATAAATGGGTCCTGATGAAGCATTCAGCGTTACAAATTCCAACTTTGCTCCTTCTTCGATAAATATATTTTCTTTTGCAATAGCGTTAACACTTTTGGGAATCGGTTGTGATTTTCGGTCTTCGGTCAAAAGTTGAAAATCCTCCCGAATCGCTGCATCATTATTAGAAAAAATATCCCAAGTATTTTCGATTCTGATACAGTCGTCTTCAAATTCTATGATATCATAAGTTTCAAAATCTACTTCTTCCTGGTTTTCGCTTGTATAAAAAGCAATAACTTCATCTCCTTTGAAAATGGCTTGATTCGACTCAAGATTACTGACCATTTTGGCCAAAATAGCATTGGGAAGAAAAGAAGCATTTATCATTACGTTTTCCTCCATTTCGACCATTGGAAATTTCTCAGACAAATATTCCTCGGTTAAAGTTGTTGTGGTTGAACCCAAACGCATTTCCCATTTTTGACGAATCGTCATTATCCCAACAAGAATATCGGCAACCGGTCGCGTGAAAGTAAAGGGCAATAAAGCGTTTCTTGCTGATCCGTCGAAAAGTATATAATTCATTTGATGAAGATTCAGAGTTATGAAGGCTCAAAGTTACAAAGTTTTGGATAGCAATGAAAATAAAAAACTCCCCAAAAATGGAGAGTTTTATATGATTTAAAAACCGATAATTATTATTTACCGTGTTTAGCGTATTTAGTTTTGAATTTATCGATACGTCCTGCGGTATCAATAAGTTTAGATTTACCTGTGTAAAAAGGGTGAGAAGTTCTAGAAATCTCCAATTTTACAACTGGATATTCAACACCATCAACAGTGATTGTTTCTCTTGTATCTGCAGTAGATTTAGTGATAAAAACGTCTTCATTTGACATGTCTTTAAAAGCAACTAATCTGTAATTTTCTGGGTGAATTCCTTTTTTCATCTTTAATTTTATTTATTTTTTTGAGCGTTTTAATTTTGAAGCTTTCTCTCTATTTAGAAAAAGGTGTAAATGCAACTACTCTTTTTGTTTAAAACTTTTAATTATTTTGAGTTTGCAAATTTACACTAATTTTTCAATAATCAAATCTTTACATTACTTTTTTTTATAATCGTAAAAAACGATTTTTACCCTTGAATAAATTGGGAATTGTTATATTTGTAGATTAATAAATAAATACCTTCAATTATGAATGAGATTATAAAGAAAAACGGGGTTTCTTACGGAATAATTACTGGTGTCGTGGCCGCATTAATTACAACATCAATATATGCAATTGATTTAAAATTATTTACCGCTTGGTGGATAGGCCTATTAAGCTTCTCATTTTATATTATTATTGGCGTTGTGTTACTTTCTAAAACAAAGAAAGAATTAAAGGGAATTTTTCCGTTTAAAGATGCTTTTACCACCTATTTTATTTCTGCAGTTGTTGGAGTATTAATTTCTGTTGCTTTCAATATTATTTTATTTAATTTTATTGACCCATCAGCAAAAGAATCAATTAAAGAACTGACAATAAAATATGCTGTTGAAATGATGCAAAAATTTGGAACACCTTCATCAGCCATTAACGAAGCAGTTAAAAAACTTCAGGAAAATGACCAGTTTTCTATTATTGAACTATTAAAAGGATCTGTATTTAGTATCGTTTTTTATGCTCTTATTGGATTACTATTGGCCTTAATTTTCAAAAGCAAACCTACTCAAGAATAAAAATATAAATGAATTTATCTATACTTATTCCTCTTCTCAACGAAGACGAATCGCTCAAAGAACTTTATAATTGGATTATTTCAGTGATGAAATCGAACAATTATTCCTATGAAATCATTTTTATAGATGATGGAAGTTCTGATAATTCTTGGCCCATAATCGAAGAATTAGCATCCGAAAATCCAAATGTGAAAGGCATTCGTTTTATGAAAAACTTTGGAAAATCACAAGCCTTACACGCGGGTTTTGCAAAAGCTCAAGGTGATGTAATTATCACTATGGATGCTGACTTGCAAGATAGTCCTGAGGAAATTCCAGGATTATTCAATATGATTACTACCCAAAATTTCGATTTGGTTTCCGGTTGGAAAAAGAAACGATATGATTCTGTAGTTTCTAAAAATCTTCCTTCAAAACTATTCAATTGGGCTGCCAGAAAAACTTCGGGTGTAGAATTGAATGATTTTAATTGCGGATTGAAAGCTTACAAAAATGTAGTTGTAAAAAATATTGAGGTTTCAGGCGAAATGCATCGTTACATTCCGGTTTTGGCAAAAAATGCCGGTTTTGGAAAAATTGGAGAAAAAGTAGTCCAACACCAAGCCCGAAAATATGGCGAGACTAAATTTGGAATGGATCGTTTCATCAATGGATTTCTGGATTTAATCACCATTTGGTTTCTATCCAAATTCGGAAAAAGACCAATGCACTTATTTGGAGCTTTAGGTTCCATAATGTTTATCATTGGATTTTTATTGGCTGGTTATATTGGAGTAATGAAATTATACAACCTCTATAATGATTTACCTTATCATTTAGTAACAAGCAATCCTTGGTTTTATATTGCACTAACCACGATGGTTTTGGGAACCCAATTGTTTTTAGCGGGATTTTTGGGTGAAATTATTTTGAGAACGAAAAATAATGAGGAAAGATATAAAGTTTCAAAGGAAATAAATTGATGTGATTCTGTCATTGCGAGGAACGAAGCAATCACATAACGAGAGCAACTAATGCGATTGCTTCGTTCCTCGCAATGACAAATAGAACCTTTTTATTCTAGTAAAATGATAAAAGCCAACTTGAGGACGAAATTTGCGTCCTCAAACAGTAAAAAGCTATGGAATTAGAAGTTATTCAAAATAAAATATTTGAAATTAGAGGTTATAAAGTGATGCTTGACTTTGATTTAGCATTAATGTATAATGTTAAAAATAAAAGACTTAAAGAAGCTGTAAGAAGAAATTTAAATCGGTTTCCTGAAGATTTTATGTTTGAACTTACTGAAATTGAGTTCAATAGTTTGAGGTCACAAATTGTGACCTCAAACCGAGGTGGTCTAAGATATATGCCTTTTGCATTCACGGAGCAAGGAATTGCAATGCTTTCGAGTGTGTTAAATAGCGAAAAAGCAATCGAAGTAAACATTTCAATAATTAGGGCTTTTGTAACTTTTAGACAATTTTCGCTGACTTACAATGAACTAAAAGGAAGAATCGAGGAAATGGAAAAGCAATTTGCTTACGCCTGTTCGCCTTTCAAGCTTGGGTCCAGGTATTTACAAAGCATTAAATTATCTGGTTGATAAAAATGCCCTTTCCAAAAACAACTAAGAAAGAAACAAAATTGGTTACAAGAAATAAAAATAAATTTTAAAAAATATATAAAATGGAAATCAAACAACACATTTTAGACGCAGTAAATGAATGGCTTACACCAACATTTGACAAAGAAACCCAAAAAGAAATCATAGAAATAATGACTTCTTCGCCAAAAGATTTAGAAGAAAGTTTTTATAAAAATCTAGAATTTGGAACTGGCGGAATGCGAGGAATCATGGGTGCAGGAAACAATCGCATCAATAAATATACGCTTGGCAAAAGCACACAAGGACTTTCCGATTATATGCACAAATCATTTCCGAACCAAGCTTTGAAAGCCGTAATTGCTTATGACTGTCGTAAAAACAGTAATACATTAGCCAAAACTGTCGCCGACGTTTTCTCTGCAAATGGAATTGAAGTCTATTTATTTTCGGATTTACGCCCAACACCTGAGTTGTCTTTTGCATTAAAATATTTGGGTTGCCAATGCGGAATTGTGCTTACAGCCTCACACAATCCTCCTGAATACAACGGCTACAAAGTATATTGGGAAGACGGCGGACAAATTGTTCCTCCACAGGACGAAGGGATTATCAATACGATTGAAAAATTAAATTACAATCAAATTAAGTTTGAAGCCAACCAAGATTTGATACATTATATAGATACTGAAGTCGATCAAGCTTTCATAAAATCTACTATCGAAAATGCCAGTTTTGGAACATCTCAAGAAGCAAAAAATAATTTAAATATTGTATTTACTTCTTTACACGGAACTTCTATTACTTTGGTTCCCGATACTTTTTCACAAGCAGGTTATCCAAACGTGCATATTGTTGAAGAACAGAGAGTACCAAATGGTAATTTTCCAACGGTGAAATCTCCAAATCCAGAAGAGCCGGAAGCATTGACTATGGCATTGGCATTGGCTGATAAAATCAATGCGGATATTGTTATTGGAACTGACCCAGATTGCGATCGATTGGGTGTTGCCGTTCGAAATAATGAAGGCAAAATGACTTTATTGAACGGAAATCAAACAATGATCTTGATGACAGCCTTTTTATTGGAACAATGGAAAAAAGCCGGAAAAATTAACGGAAAACAATTCGTTGGTTCTACAATAGTTTCCACTCCAATGATGATGGAATTGGCAACAAATTATGGCGTGGAATGTAAAATTGGTTTAACTGGTTTTAAATGGATAGCCAAAATGATTAAAGATTTTCCAGAATTCGAATTCATTGGTGGTGGCGAGGAAAGTTTTGGATTTATGGTTGGTGATGCCGTTCGTGATAAAGATGCTGTTGCAGCCACTTTATTGGTTTGTGAACTTGCGGCGCAGGCCAAAGCCAAAGGCAGCACCGTTTACAAAGAATTATTGCAATTGTATGTCGAAAATGGTTTTTATAAAGAACATCTTATTTCATTGACCAAAAAAGGAATGGATGGTTTAGAGCAAATTAACCAAATGATGATTGATTTGAGGAAGAATCCTTTGAAAGAAATCAACGGTCAAAGAGTAATTATGCTGGAAGATTATCAATCATCGATAGCCAAAAATTTACTTACCGGAGAAGAAACAAAAATGGATATTCCAAAATCGAATGTGCTCATTTATTACACCGAAGACGGTTCAAAAATTTGTGCCAGACCAAGCGGAACGGAACCAAAAATTAAATTCTATATCAGTGTAAATGCCGAATTGGATGCTGTTGAAAATTTCACTGAAGTGGAAACTATTTTAAACAATAAAATCAAAAACATCATTGCTGCAATGCAATTGAGCTAATGAATAATTTCAAAAAAATATTTCCTTTTATAATTCCGTACAAAAAATACGCTTACTTCAACATTTTTTTTAATGTGTTGTATGCCTTATTTAGTACACTTTCCTTTGTGTCATTAATCCCAATGATGCAGGTATTGTTTGACCAAACCAAAAGAAACACGACACTACCAATCTATAAAGGAATTTGGGAAATTAAAAAATATGCCGAAAATTATTTAAGCTATTACATTACCAATACCACCGATACCTATGGTGTTGGTTACACGCTATCGATTATGGTGGTTGTGATTATTTCAATATTTTTATTGAAAAATTTATGCGACTATTTGGCTATGTTTTTCATTACTTTTTTAAGAAATGGTGTTTTGAGGGATATGCGAAACGCGATGTATAAAAAAACAATCGATTTGCCTCTTTCCTTCTTTTCAGAAAAAAGAAAAGGAGATACCATTGCCAGAATCTCTGCCGATGTAAACGAAGTGCAAACTTCTTTCCTTTCGATATTGGAACTTATTGTAAAAGAGCCGTTGACCATCATTTTTACAATCACAACGATGTTTTTAATAAGTATAAAACTGACACTTTTTGTGTTTATTTTCATCCCTATTTCGGGTTATGTTATTTCACTTATTGGAAAACAATTAAAGAAGAAATCAACACGAGCCCAACAGGAACAAGGCATCTTTTTGTCAACTATCGAAGAAACCCTTGGCGGATTAAAAGTCGTAAAAGGCTATAATTCCGAAAAATATTTTAATAGAATTTTTCAGGAATCGACTCAACGGTTTTTCATTTTATCAAACAGCATTGGCAACAGACAAAATCTGGCTTCACCGGCAAGTGAATTTATGGGAATTATGGTTATCGCCATTTTGCTTTGGTACGGCGGACATATGGTTTTGATAGAAAAAACATTGAATGGCGCATCATTCATTGCCTATATGGGATTGGCTTATAATATTTTGACTCCGGCAAAATCCATTTCGAAAGCATCGTATGCCATCAAAAGAGGAAATGCAGCAGCAGAACGAGTGTTGGAAATTCTCGAACAGGAAAACACTATCAAAAGCAAGAAAGATGCATTGAAAAAAGATACTTTTGAATCAAAAATTACCATAAAAAATGTCAACTTTAAATATGAAGAAGAAACTGTTTTAAAAGACTTTTCACTCGAAGTAAAAAAAGGACAAACCGTTGCACTTGTTGGTCAATCCGGAAGTGGAAAAAGTACGATTGCTAATTTGTTGACCCGTTTTTATGATGTAAATGAT
>Ga0208508_1000357_pt1 | contig 12562 bp, 10 predicted proteins | sample LakWasMeta1_LOW4_2_FD_183853 | JGI IMG/M metagenome (GOLD analysis project Ga0208508, IMG submission 183853) | Freshwater sediment methanotrophic microbial communities from Lake Washington under simulated oxygen tension - Sediment Metagenome... | ecosystem: Environmental > Aquatic > Freshwater >...
AATGGGTAAATAAATCTGTCGACCACTTGTTTATCGATATACCAAGTAAGCACAGATTTTCCCTTCTACTAAAAATCTATTAAGTAACACAATTAAGTTTATGAGTGATAGTGAAATAGCAATAAAGCTACAAGGAATCAGTAAATGTTTTCATATTTACGATAAGCCGCATCATCGCCTGATGCAGGGACTCCTTGGAGGAAGAAGGCAGTATTTTAAGGAGTTTTGGGCTTTAAAGGATATTTCTTTTGAAATCAAAAAAGGTGAAACTGTTGGTGTTATTGGGCGTAATGGCTCAGGAAAATCTACCCTATTACAGATTATCTGTGGAACCCTTACACCTACCACTGGAAATATGGAAGTAAATGGTCGAGTTGCTGCATTGCTAGAGTTAGGAGCAGGATTTAATCCTGAGTTTACAGGGCGTGAAAATGTGTACATGAATGCCAGCATCTTTGGTTTAAGCCGAAAAGAAATTGATGCTCGCTTTGATAAAATTGCTGCTTTTGCTGACATTGGTGAATTCATAGAGCAAACCGTAAAAACCTATTCCAGTGGTATGTATGTACGACTTGCATTTGCTGTCATTGCACATGTTGATGCAGATATATTGGTAATTGATGAGGCGTTATCTGTGGGTGACGCATTTTTTACACAAAAATGTATGCGTTTTCTGCGTAACTTTATGAAAACTGGAACGGTGCTGTTTGTTAGCCATGATACAGCTAGCATAAAAAATTTGTGCAACTATGCTGTGTGGCTTGAGAAAGGGCAAATGATACAGGAAGGCACACCTAAAGAAGTATGTGAGCTTTACCTTGAAGCATTTTACGAGGCTCAGCAAGGCAAGGGTAGCACAACCAAGCTTAAGGCATTCAAGAAAAAAGATGATTCACTCGCACTTAAGGATCAGCGACTGGAATTTATTAACGCCAGTAATTTGCGAAATGATTTACAAGTTTTTAAATTCAACCCAGAAGCTGCATCGTTTGGTAAAGGTGGCGCACAAATCCGTGATGTCAGTCTTTTGGATGAAAACGAACATCCACTTGCATGGATTGTCGGTGGCGAAAAAGTTATACTGCGAATAATTGTCCATGCCTCTCAAAACCTCGATGCCCCTATTGTCGGTTTTTTTGTCAAAGATCGCCTAGGACAGACTTTATTCGGAGACAATACATTCCTGTCCTACAAAGATCAGTTTATTCATTGCCAAGAGGGGAATGATCTTCAGACAGATTTTGTTTTTTATATGCCATTGCTACCTTTGGGCGAATATAGCATCACGATTGCCACAGCCAATGGCACACAAGAAACACATGAACAACATCATTGGATACACGATGCCATTTTGTTCAAATCAGAATCAAGTAGCGTGTCATCTGGTCTGATAGGTATTCCAATGCTAGAAGTAAAACTACAAACTTTAGAAATACTAACATGAACCTCAACAGTCTAATTACAATAGCATCTTTCATTCCAAATTCGCTTCAATCGCCAAATGCGTGGGTTGGTCATCTAGCATTTGCAGCTTGGTTGACTCAAGAGGTAAGACCCAAAATACTAGTCGAGCTTGGTACGCACACTGGAAATTCCTATTTCGCATTCTGCCAGTCAGTTGTCGAGGGGGATGTTGCAACAAAATGTTATGCCGTAGATACATGGCAGGGTGATGAGCATGCGGGTCTATATGGTGATGAAATTTTCGCTAAAGTTAACGCGTATCATCAGGAACACTACAGCAAATTTTCCAGCCTGTTGCGCACAACTTTTGACGAGGCTGTAAGCTATTTTTCCGACCAATCAATAGATATTTTACATATTGATGGATTACATACATACGAAGCTGTTCGCCATGATTTTGAAACATGGTTACCCAAACTTGCGCCTGGTGCGATTATTCTGTTTCACGATACCAATGTTCGCGAACAAAATTTTGGAGTCTGGAAACTTTGGGAAGAACTACAGGTGCGTTATCCGAATAATTTAGAGTTTGTGCATTCAAACGGACTTGGTGTGTTACAACTGAATAACGCGCCAGATGAAAAGAAACTGGAATGGCTTCAACCAGACAGCCCTGAAAAACAATCATTGATTAGTTACTTCACTGCCTTGGGATTACGGCAATTAGAGAGTTTTGAGCTAAATGAACAAAAACAGCATATTGTTAATCTCAATCAGGCTGTATCTGAACGCGATGAGCGTCTTAATGAAACAATAGCTCAGAATGTTAGTCTCAGTCAGATGTTAGACAAACAGAATAGTATGATTAATACGCTGCTTTCTTCAACCAGTTGGCGATTGACCAAGCCTTTAAGATGGCTGGGAAGACCGATTTTGCGCATAAAACTACTGTTAAAATCGCTGGCTTTAGCAAATAACTACACTGGTGATATTGGGCAAACTTTCATTAAGCTGGTTGAGGTATATAAGAATGAAGGCTTACAGGGTGTAAAGTCACGAATAAGGTTTTTGTTGACAAACAACGTACCTCAAAGTGACGATTTGAATGTTGACAGCCAGCAACCCCACTTCGCCCCCCCTACTGGCGATTATTGTTTGATGGTGCCTTTTAATTATCCGATAAAAAAGCCGACCATCGTGCCGAGCTTAGCGGTGGTGTGCCATATGTTCTACCCAGAACTGTTGGAAGAGTTTAAAAATTATCTGTCAAATATTCCTTTTTCGTTTGATTTATTCATTACCACAGATTCAGAAGAGAAAAAAGCTACCATTTCTAATGGTTTGTCAGGTTGGCACAAAGGAGGTGTTGAAATTCGAATCGCACCGAATCGCGGCAGAAATATTGCACCACAATTAATTTCCTGCCGTGATGTATATGATCGATACGAATTTTTTCTGCATATTCATTCAAAAAAGTCACCACATGCAAGTGAGACCTTGGCAGGTTGGAGACACTATTTACTGGAGACATTGTTAGGCTCTGAGAATATCGTAGCAAGTATTTTTGAGGCCTTCACCAGTGATCCCAAACTAGGCATGATTGCACCTCAACATTTCACCCCAATTCAAAATGCTATTGGTTGGGGATGGAATTTTGCTGCTTCTCAGGAATTTTCAAGCCAGTTAGGCATAACATTATCACTTAATGGAAAAATAGATTTTCCTTCGGGGTCTATGTTTTGGGGGAGGTCTGCAGCTATCAAGCCACTATTAGAAATGCCTTTGTCTTTGGAGGACTTTCCATCTGAGAATGCGCAGTTAGATGCTACATTGGCACATATTATTGAAAGGCTCTATTTTTTCGTTTGTGAGCAAGCTGGGTATCGATGGGTTAAAATTGTATACCCTTCACTATTTAGATCAATCTTGGTCGAAAGCAAAGATTCGCTCATAAATTCCATTAAACGTACTCAGTATAATCTTCTGGTCTCGAATGACTAAAGTTTTAGCAAATTGTCTGATTTTACGGAATAGTCATCAGTAATTTTTATAACCACATCATGGAATCCTGATCCGTATAGCCAACTGTATAGGCGGTTAAAAGATTATCAAAATGCACAACGATAATAAAAACACACTCGACTCTACACAAATGCCTGTTTGTTCTATTGTAATTCCAACAAAAAATGGCGGTGAGTTGTTTCGTAAAGCTCTGGAGGCTTGGGCTACACAAACATTATGGCAGCGTAGCGAACTCATCATAGTCGATTCTGGCTCTCAGGATGACACGGTGACTATCGCCAAACAAGCAGGCGCGAAAGTGTTTGAAATTCCGCCGTCCGAATTTAATCATGGTACGACACGCGATTACGGCATATCGCTGGCTAGTTCAGAATATATCATTCTTACCGTACAAGATGCTATACCTGCACATAATCAAGTATTGGAACTTTTAGTAAAATCACTTCACACTCCTGCGGTTGCTGGTGTTTTTGCTCGACAACTACCTCAAGCTGATGCGGATGTGCTAACCAAGCGTAATTTAGGCGGTTGTTTTATAGGTAGCGTACAGCGTGAAGAACGTTTTATTCCCTATGAAGGCTGGTATGAAACCCTAACACCTATGGAAAAACACTTGTTTTGTACATTTGACAACGTGTGTTCCGCTATTAAGAAACCAGTTTGGCAACAAGAGCGGTTTGGTAGAGTTGATTTTGGTGAAGATATTGATTGGTCAAAACGAGTATTATTGCATGGGCATCATATTGTTTATGAGCCTCAGGCAACTGTTATTCATTCCCACGATAGATCATTAGCGTATGATTACAAACGTACTTATGTTTGTCATCGTAAACTCTATGCCATGTATGGCTTGCATTTAGTACCCAATCTCAAAAGTGTATGGCAGTGTTGGTTATCGGCCTCTAAAATAGATATGACTTACATCTGGCAACATGAGCCACGCCTTGGTAAGAAAATTCAAATGCTCTGTAAGGCACCCATACTCAATTGGCTCAATATCTTTGGGCAATACCGAGCGGTACAAGATGAAATACAGGGCGTATCTAATTTAATAAAGGGGATATAACAAGTGAAAATATTACTTACAGTCCATCAATTTGTGCCTGATTATACGTCAGGTACAGAAGTTCTGACGTTTAGTGTAGCAAAAGAACTGTTACGCCGTGGTCACCAAGTATTTGTTTTTACTGGATTTCCTGCCCAACATCTCGCTGAACCCATTTTATCCGATGACTCGCGCTTAGATCGCTATGAAATAGAGGGTATTTCTGTTTATCGCTATTATCACGCACTAAAACCCACAGTAGACCAAGCAATAGTCACGGAAATTGAATACGATAATCACTTAGCAACACGGTTTTTTAGTGAAATTATTCAAGAAGTACAACCTGATATTATTCATTTTTTTCATCTTAGTCGGCTAGGTACTGGTTTGATTGATGTGGCAAATGCTCAAGGAATTCTGGCTTACTCAACACCCACCGATTTTTGGACATTTTGTCTAACTAGCCAATTACTACTCGATGATGGTAGCCCATGCCAAGGACCGAGTATGGCTAGCGGCAATTGTGTTAAACATATCGCCATGCTCACTAGAGGACCTCGCGCTAAAAAATATATACCGATGATACCGACTCCCTTGGTTGATGTAGCACTTACATTGACTAAAAGTTTTCTACCGTCTCTTCATCCGTTAGGCTATGAAATACAGGCATTGGTTAATCGCCGTGCATTTAATGTAACGCGAGTAAATACCCTCAAAACTATCTTTTCGCCCAATCAATGGATGACTCAAATGTTGATACGCAATGGAGTCAACGCTGGGCTAATTCGACAATCCGCTTTTGGTATTGATATTGCGGGTTATGAATCGGAAAGCCAGAAACGAACAGGCGTGGCTCAAACTATTGGTTTTGTGGGTACGTTGTTACCGCATAAAGGTTGCCATATTTTGATTCAGGCATTTAAACAACTGAATCTACCGAATCTTCGACTGAAAATTTACGGCAACTACAACCAACCACCTGATTATTCGCCTGAATATTGTGCTGAACTGCAAGCCTTGGCAGACAATAGTGAAGCTATCGAATTTTGCGGTACATTTCCAAATACTCAAATCGCCGTCGTATTAAATGGTTTAGATGTGTTAGTCGTTCCTTCATTGTGGTTTGAAAATACGCCTCTGGTGGTCTATTCTGCTTTTGCCGCACATTGTCCTGTCGTCGCCTCAGATTTTCCAGGTATGTCAGAAGTCGTGTTACATGAGCAAAATGGCTTAGTGTTTCCTGCGGGCGATATTGATGCGTTAGCTGAACACTTACGCTCATTAGCCACTAAGCCTGATTTATTAGCGAATTTGAGTGTAGGTTGTAAACCGCCTAAGTCTATCGCGGCGTATGTTGATGAATTGGAATCAACTTATCAAGCGGATTTAACGAGTAAAACTTAGATTATCAATCAAACGCGTTTTACCCAGTTTTGCTGCGGTTAACAACACTAACTCGGTATCATCAAGCTGGGCAGGTGCTAAATCGTTACTGCGGCACACACGAAAATAATCAGGCTGAAAACCTGCTTGTTGTAACGTCAATAAGGCTTGTTGCTCTACGCTGGCATAATCATAATTACCCGCTAAAATCGCCTCACGCGCCTGACATAAAACCTGATACAACACAGGCGCGGTTTGTCGTTGTTCTGGCGTTAAATAACCATTCCTAGAACTCATCGCTAAGCCATTAGTTTCGCGCACAGTTTCGATACCGATAATCTCTATAGGCATATTCAAATCCTTTACCATCGTACGAATGACCGCCAGTTGCTGAAAATCTTTTAACCCAAATAAAGCAACATCAGGTTGTACCATATTGAATAATTTACACACCACGGTTGCCACACCATCAAAATGCCCTACTCGTGACGCACCACAATACAGTTCAGACAATCCTGTCACGCTCACCACGGTTTTCGCATTGGGCGAATACATTTCAAGCACTGACGGTTGAAAGACTACATCGGTTGCTAGAGTACGGAGTTGTTCATGGTCTTGTGCTTCGGTACGCGGATAACTGTCAAAATCTTCACCGACTCCAAATTGCGTGGGATTAACAAAAATACTCACCAACACTTTATCTGCTTTTTCTTTAGCTACTTTGACTAACTGACAATGCCCTGCATGTAAATTGCCCATAGTTGGAACAAAAGCGATATGTTCACCTGCGGCTTTCCAAGTGTGAATAAGAACGCGTAATGCGTCTACGGTATTAACTATGTGCATTTAAAAACTGTGTTCAGAGGTGGGAAATTGACGTTGTTTGACAGCTAATTGATAAGCGGCAATAGCATCGCTAATGCTGTTGGTTTCCAGCATAAAGTTTTTAGAAAACCGTGGTGATTTACCAATACTAATGCCTAGCATATCGTAAAGCACTAACACTTGCCCGTCACAATCTATGCCTGCACCGATACCTATCACAGGTATGGTTAATTCATCGCTGATGGTTTTAGCAAGCGCGGCTGGCACACATTCCAAGACTAACAAACTCGCGCCCGCTTGCTGAAGTTGGTGCGCATTTTCAAGTATTTTATCGGCATCAGCTGTGGTTTTGCCCTGTACTTTATAAGTACCAAGTTGGTTAATTTGTTGTGGTAATAACCCTAAATGCCCACAGACAGGAATGCCTTGATCGACTAAAAAACGTGTAGTTTCTAGTCGCGCACCTTCTAGTTTAATCATTTGCGCACCGCTTTCCTGCATTAATCGGGCGGCATTTTGCGCGGCACACAAGGCATTGGGATAACTCATAAACGGCAAGTCGGTAATGATAAATGCTCGTCGCCGTGCTTGACTGACGCAACGGGTGTGATAAACCATGTCGTTAACAGTGACAGGTAGCGTGGTTTGCTGCCCTTGTATGACCATGCCGAGTGAATCGCCGACCAGCAATATATCAATACCAATTGCATCACATAAGGCACTGAAACTGGCATCATAAGCCGTTAAACAGGTGATTTTTTCGCCACGTTGTTTCATGGCAGTCATATCCTGTACTGTTAAGGTCTTTACTGTCGCGCCATAAAGTGCTTGATTCATGTCAAGCCAACCGTGTTAGCCCAGCTAACGGGCAGTTGTCCAGTAAATCAACCAGCTTGCCTTTGTCGGGAATATCAAGTTGTGGGGTAATTTCATAAAGTGGATATAACACAAACGCCCGTTCTGTTAGACCTGCGTGCGGCACGGTTAAATCAGGTAAAGCAATAACTTGATTGCCATACAATAATATATCTAAATCCAAGGTTCTCGCACCCCAGCGTTCCCCTCTAACGCGCCCATGACTGTTTTCAATGGTTTGTAATGCACGCAATAACTCAATAGGAGATAGATCGGTTGCTACTGCCATGACTGCATTGACATAATCAGGTTGGTCTTGTGGCCCCATCGGTGCGCTTTTATAAAGACTAGAAAACGCTTGCTCATTGATACACGCTAGGGCAGCAATCGCGGCACGGGCTGAATGGATTTGTTCACTGGGATTTTGTAGGTTACTGCCTAAACCGATGTAAGCAATAACCGTTGCTGATGTTGAGTTGTGCATAATTAAACGGGCGTAACGAGATAATTAATCGGCACTCGCCGCATTATTAGTGGTTTTTTTACGGTAGTTTCTTTTGCGGGGTGCATTGCTGGTTTTAGTTTTACGCGGTGGAGCAGTCATTTTACGTTGTTCATTTTCATTGGCGTTTTGATAGATTTCCCACCATTTGGCTAATTCAAGATCGGCACCACCTGTTTGGGCGCGTAATAATAGGAAATCATACGCGGCTCTAAAACGTGGATGGGTAATGAGTCGGCTAGGTTTAGAACCAACACAAGCATTAAATTTGGGTTGTAAGCTCCATACTTCACGCATCGCAAGCGTGATATGACGCGGTAACGCGGTGCTTTTTACCTGCATAGCAATGACTTCGTTAGCGGCTTCTTGATACGCTATAAATTCAGGTAAACCTTTTGCTAGTTTTTGTTTGGCGCGTATTTGTACTGCATCCCATAAAAACGCGGCAAATAAAAAATACGCTGTGACGGTTTTACCTTCGGCGATGCGATTGTCAGAATTTTCTAAGGCTTTAATCAGTAATAATCGAGGAAAACCTTCCTCTTCAACTGCTAAGCTGTTTTCTGTGGCAGGAAATAGCACTTGAAACAGCCCGTAGTGTCTGAGCATTTCAAAAGTTTGTAATGCGTAACCTGACAAAAACAATTTTAACGCTTCATCATACAGTCGTGCGGCGGGAATATTCGCTAATAGTGGTGCGACATCGTGAATGGATTTTTCACAATCAGGATGGATATGAAAGCCCAATTTGACCGCAAAGCGCACGGCTCGTAGCATTCGTACGGGGTCTTCACGAAACCGCGTTTCAGGATCACCAATCAAACGAAGTATTCCCGTTTTATGGTCTGCCATGCCGCCTGTGTAATCGACAACAGAAAAGTCTTTGATGTTGTAGTACAAAGCATTAACAGTAAAATCACGCCGCCATACGTCTTCTTCAATCGTCCCGTAAACATTATCACGCAACAAACGCCCTTCTTTACTGAGAATTTGATCGTCATTTCGTGCTTCGCTTGCACCGCGAAAGGTAGCAACTTCAATCACTTCACGTCCAAAATGCACATGAGCAAGTCGAAATCGCCGACCAATAAGGCGACAATTGCGAAATACTTTCCGTACTTGTTCAGGGTCGGCATTGGTCACGACATCAAAATCTTTAGGTTCGCGCCCTAGTAATAAGTCACGCACACAGCCACCGACTAAATACGCATCAAAGCCGTCTTTTTGCAGTCGATACAACACCTTGAGTGCGTTTTCACTGATTTGCTTGCGTGAAATAGAATGCTCTGAGCGCGTATAAATATTAACGCTACTCTGCTGCTCAATGACTGGCTCAGCTTCATTTTTAGCTGAGTTAATAATTTTTTTGAAAAAGTTTAAAATGACTGATAACCCTGTCTGTTTTGCCATGTTTTTATAATCATATCATTTCAATCAATTCTAGCCCAATCAATAGACCAGTTTTCTTCTATAAAAGGTATAGCTAGAATATACCAACTGCACACATAGATGATTGTTTTTATTTAAACGCTAGTTTACTGATGCTAACTTTAGCCTTTATAATTCGATTTCTTCTATGTTAGAAGAAGCACTGAGAGTTAGCGATGCCCTTCCAAACGCTTGGCGAATGTTAGTAGACTGAGATAGTTTATTTATTACAGCCGTTTGTAATGCAGCGTTTAGATAAACGCATAAATACTTTTATTTTTATATGGGCTTCATAACTATAGTAGAATCAACGCGCCGACTTCCATCCGCTCAGCGGATAAAAAGTCTAGCTACCCTAATTTAACGCACTTGTCTGGATTGTTATGTTCAAAAAAATTCTTAATGCTCTGATTGACCATCCTGTCTTAACCAGCCTTTTTGTGGCAGATTTTGGCATTCTGCTATTTCACAGACCACCCTTTTTCTTCTCACTCCTTATGCTAGGCGCATTAATGGCAATGTGTCTGTATTTTGGTCAAAAATTAGCCTTATTCAACGATAATTAATTGTCTAAAAATGCTGATAACCTTTCAAAACTAGGTGCTGATACGCCATCAGCACCTAGTTTTTTATGCCGATTGGCAGTCGTTGTTTACGATTTTCTTTTACTCATTGCTGTATTATTTTTAGCAACCGCGCTATTACTCCCCTTTAATGCAGGTGAGGCGTTCACTCGAGAACAAATTTTTTATCCTATTTACCTGCTGATGGTGAGCTTTCTTTTTTATGGGTGGTTCTGGACGCATGGTGGACAAACATTGGGCTTGCGTGCGTGGAAAGTAAAGGTATTAACCGTTAATCAACAACCGATTAGCTGGACTCAAGCGTTAGTGCGTTTTACCACGGCTTTTGCTTCCTGCGGTCTAGGTTTGTTATGGATACTGGTAGACAAACATCGGTGGAGTTGGCATGATCATTTATCTAAAACAGCGGTGTTTTTTGACACAAAAAAATAAAAATGTAGATTTTTATCTGCAATAACTTGTCTGACTCAATAACGCTATGAATAATCCTTTGTTAATAAACGCCCCCCTGCCCTTATTTTCACAAATAAAACCTGAACACGTTGAACCCGCTATTGATGAACTATTAGCTGAAGCGCGTTCCGTAGTTGAGCAACAATTACAAACGAGAAAAAATTACTCGTGGGAAAAGCTCATACAACCCTTAGATGATGTTGAAAACAAACTACACAAAGCATGGTCGCCCGTCAGTCATCTGAATGCGGTATTGAACAGCGAAGAACTCCGCGCCGCTTATAATGCTTGTTTACCTAAACTCAGCGATTACGCCACCGAAATGGGGCAGCACAAAGCCTTGTTCAACGCTTATCGAATGATTGCTAAAAGCACGGAATTTGCCAGTTTTGATATAGCGCAACAAAAAATTATTCGTAACGCGTTAAGAGATTTCAGATTATCAGGCATTGATTTGACAGAAGCACAAAAGCACCGCTACAAAGAAATTGCTCAAGAATTATCTCATTTTACCAGTCGATACGAAGAAAATGTCCTCGATGCCACCAATGCGTGGAGTAAACTCATCTCCCACAAAGCAGACTTAGCAGGTCTGCCCGAATCAGCATTGGCTCAGGCAAAACAAACTGCGCAAAGTCGTGGTGAAGATGGCTGGATGATTACCCTACAATTCCCCTCCTATCTTGCTGTGATGACCTATGCAGACGATTGGAATTTACGCCGAGAGCATTACGAATCCTTTACCACCCGTGCTTCAGACCAAGGTCCGCAATATCCTGAAAAGGATTTTGATAACACCCCCATCATGGAACGCATTTTGGCATTACGCCATGAAAAGGCTCAACTGTTAGGTTTCAACAATTACGCCGAATTGTCGCTTGCCACCAAAATGGCAAACAAACCTGAAGAAGTCATGGCTTTTCTGGAAGACTTAGCTGCTAAATCGTGGCGACAAGCGCGTAATGATCTTATCGAACTCAAAGAATTTGCGTTGCAACAGTATAATTTTGGCGATCTTGAACCGTGGGATATTGGCTATTACAGCGAAAAAATGCGCCAATACAAATACAAATTGTCGCAAGAAGAAGTTAAAAACTATTTCCCCATTACCCGCGTACTGACTGGTTTATTTGCCATTGTTGAAAAACTATACGGTTTACAAATTACAGAAATCAGCGATTTTGACAGTTGGCATCCTGACGCACGCTTCTTTTCAATTCACGATAAAAACGGCGAACTACGCGGACAGTTTTATCTTGACCTGTATGCGCGTGAACATAAACGCGGTGGCGCGTGGATGGATGATTGCGTAGGACGTAGAAAAGTCGATGACGTAGTACAAACGCCTGTCGCTTATTTAGTCTGTAATTTTACCCCGCCAACAGGTGATGAACCCGCATTACTGACGCATGATGAAGTCACCACGCTGTTTCATGAATTTGGTCATGGTTTGCATCATTTACTCACTAAAGTTGATTACCTAGGCGTATCAGGCATTAACGGCGTGGAATGGGATGCCGTTGAACTGCCTAGCCAATTCATGGAAAACTGGTGTTGGGAACAACAAGCCTTAGCACTCATGTCAGGGCATTATCAAACAGGCGAACCTTTACCCGATGACTTGTTTCAGAAAATGATTGCGGCAAAAAACTTCCAATCAGGCATGATGATGGCAAGGCAACTAGAATTCAGTTTATTTGATTTTAGAATTTACCGTGATTTTGACCCAGAAAAAGGCGGACGCATCTACGACACCTTAGAAAAAGTCAGATCACAAGTTGCCGTTATGCCTATGCCTAAATTTAATCGCTTTGCTCATAGCTTCTCGCATATTTTCGCAGGCGGCTACGCAGCAGGCTATTACAGCTATAAATGGGCAGAAGTGCTATCCAGTGATGCGTACTCTTTATTTGAAGAAAAGGGAATTTTTGATGCCGAGACAGGACAAGCATTTTTAAACAATATCCTTGAAAAAGGCGGCAGTGAAGATGCCATGAGCTTGTTTGTTAAATTCCGTGGACGCAAACCCAATATTGACGCATTAATTAGACATAACGGCAT
>Ga0208508_1000358_pt1 | contig 12548 bp, 15 predicted proteins | sample LakWasMeta1_LOW4_2_FD_183853 | JGI IMG/M metagenome (GOLD analysis project Ga0208508, IMG submission 183853) | Freshwater sediment methanotrophic microbial communities from Lake Washington under simulated oxygen tension - Sediment Metagenome... | ecosystem: Environmental > Aquatic > Freshwater >...
CGAGTAAGACTGCGGTAAAGGATACCAAAAAAGGGATCAAGGAAATACATGAGACCACGGTTTATGGCAGCTGGGATCAATATTTTTATAACGCGCATAGCCATAATTATCTGCTAGGCCCAAATAATTCACATACGCATGACCAATCTTCCCTGGTGAGCAGTATTAACCTGACCATGCGTTCACAGCAAAATGAGTACGATACTAAAATGGTATTCCGCAACAGGCAGACCATGGATTTCTTGCCTGGTGATAACCATAAGAATAGAGATAGAACTGATGCTGCCTATATTGAGGTTAAGAATAAAGACATTGATTATCTAGTGCGCCTAGGTCGGCAAAATGGTAATTCTGGTGGTGTGCTGGGCCGTTTTGATGGCGCCTGGTTGGGTTATGGCATTACGCCTAAATATCGGATTAATGTTGTCGGCGGTACTTTAGATGAATATAAAGTAGATTATTTACGTAGTTTCTACGGTATCAATTTGGATATTGGCCCGCTTGCTGAAAACTGGAGCGGCAACGTATTTTTTGTGAATCAGCAGGTTAAAGACGTTACAGACCGCCGTGCAATCGGTGGTGAATTGCGATATTTTGCTAATGGTAAATCTGTATACTCATTAGTAGATTACGATACGCTTTATGACCGTGTTAATATTGCGATGGTGCAGGGCAACTTGCAGACCGAAGGCGGCACTAACTTCAATATGTTGTTAGATCATCGTAATTCACCGGTTTTAACAACCGTGAATAGCCTTACCAGCAGCGCGCTAGGTGGCTTGTATACCACTTTAAATCAGGCGATTCGCGCCGGGATTCCTGAGTCTGACCTGCGTAAGTTTGCTGTAGATAATACTTTGAAAACAGACACCGCTTTATTTGGTGCCACACGCCAGGTAACGCCAGGCTGGCAACTGGGTGGTGATATTCAGGTGAATAGAACTACAGGTACCCCAGGCGCTAGTGCTGCGGCTATTGAGCTATTTAAAAAACGTGCATTGGAAAATGGCATTGTCCTGACACCACAGGAAATTACCAACTTCTCTAACTCTGTCGGGGGCAGCGGCAATATATGGACATATCATATTCAGGCAATCGGTACCGATACCTTGTTTAAAGACGACACTTCTCTGATTAGTGCAAGATACAGCACCAGCAGTGTTAGCCGCTCGCAGTCAATTCTGTACAGCAATGGCGTGGTGCCGGCCGAAAAATGGCGAATTGACAGCTCCCTGCAATTGTTACGCCAGGATTCAGATCCTAATACAGTCACATACTTAATCACCCCTACAGTGCGGGCAAGTTACCGCCTGCGGGATAAAGCAACTTTGGAAGCAGAAATTCGTTTCGATATAGATAATACGGAAAGTGCCGGTGTAAAAACACGTACCTTGCGTGATGCTGCCTTTATTGGATACCGCATTGAAATCTAATAAGCTTGCTGCACATGATTTGGCATGTATACGCGGTGACCGTCTATTGTTCAGGAATATCAGTTTTGAGCTGAATGCTGGTGGTCTGCTGTATGTATTAGGCGAGAACGGCAGTGGTAAAAGTAGTCTGCTGCGTTTGTTATGTGGTCTTATGACGCCAGAAGCGGGTAATGTATTCTGGTCTGGTGAGCAGGTAAAGGTGGGGGCTGAGAGTTATTTGTCAAATTTGCTGTATGTAGGACATCTAAACGGCCTGAAAGATGACTTGACTGCTGCCGAGAATTTGCAGACTGCTGCGCGATTGGCAGGGTATCAGGCAGATGCTGCAAGTGTGGTGCAAGCACTGCGGGCCACAGGGATTGAACGCTGTGCGAATTTGCCGGTGCGCGTATTGTCACAAGGCCAGAAAAGGCGCGTGGCACTGGCAAAATTGTGGCTCACAGACTGCCCGTTATGGATTCTGGATGAGCCATTTGCCGCATTGGATGCTATTTCAGTTGATGTGCTGGCAGCCCATTTAAGCCAGCATATGTCTAAAGGCGGCATGGCGATTATCACAACGCATCAGGATGTTTTGATTAGCGCCCAGTCGACGCAAACTCTGAGGTTGAATTCTTGAACGAAGCCTGGGTCATCATATTAAGGCGGGATCTCCTGCTTGCGTTGCGCAGGCGTTCAGACGTTGCTACAACCTTGTTTTTCTTTCTGATTGTATCCAGCCTGTTTCCCCTGGGCATAGGCCCGGAGCCTGCCGTATTAAGCAGTATTGCGCCAGGCGTGCTTTGGGTGGCAGCACTGTTGGCGGGGATGCTCTCGCTTACACGTTTGTTTGCTACGGACTTTTCTGACGGCAGTCTGGAGCAAATGTTACTTGCCCCGCAGCCTTTGGCATTGCTGGTAACCGCCAAGATTCTGGCACATTGGATTGTCTGTGGCCTGCCTGTGGTTTTGCTGGCACCCATTATCGGCTTGCAATATGCGCTGCCGAACGATGCTTTGCTGGTATTGGTTCTGGCTTTGCTGTTAGGCACGCCTGCGTTAAGTTTAATTGGTGCGATTGGTGCGGCGCTAACGCTTGGTGTACGCGGTAGCGGACTACTCATTGCCTTGCTGGTGTTGCCCTTGTATATTCCGGTGCTGATTTTTGGTGCAGGTGCAGTAGCCGCAAGCCAGCATGGCATGAGCGCTCAAGCACACCTTTCGTTACTTGCAGCCTGCTCCTTACTTTCGTTAGTGTTGGCCCCCATGGCCACTGCGGCAGCATTACGGATATCTGTTGAATGAATCATCTTTAGTAAACGACATTGTTATGAACATTAACTGGTTTAAATATTCTTCACCGCAAACCTTTTACCCGCTGGCCGGGCGAATGATTCCATGGTTCGCATGGCTGGCAACAGCTTTCGCCATTGCCGGGCTTTATATTGGTTTTGCAATCGCCCCGACTGATTTTCAGCAGGGTGAGGCATATCGCATTATTTTTGTGCATGTACCTGCGGCGTGGATGTCGATGGTAATTTACATCGTAATGGCTGGCTGGGCCGCGCTTGGCTTGGCGCTCAATGCGCGCCTGTCAGCCATGATGGCACAGGCACTGGCACCAACAGGTGCAATATTTACCTTCATCGCCCTGGTTACCGGCTCTCTATGGGGTAAGCCGATGTGGGGCACATGGTGGGTATGGGATGCGCGATTAACATCAGAACTCATTTTACTATTTCTTTATTTAGGCTTTATAGCACTGCAATCATCTATTGACGATGTACGCAGGGCTGACCGTGCCGGGGCTTTATTGGCGTTGGTTGGTGTGGTGAATGTGCCCATTATTTATTTCTCTGTTAAGTGGTGGAACACCCTGCATCAGGGCTCAACTATCAGCATGGGGGCCGCACCGAAAATGGTGGCTACCATGCTTATCGGCATGCTGCTGATGGCTTTGGCGTTCTGGATGTACACCATTGCAGTAGCATTGATGCGTGTGCGCTGTATTATGCTGGAGCGTGAACGTTCGTCAGAGTGGGTGAAACAGTTATCAGGAGTGAATTCATAATGCAATGGGCTAGCTGGGCAGCATTTTTTAACATGGGTGGCTATGCATTTTATGTGTGGTTTTCATTTGGACTCACTGCGTTGTGCCTGATATGGGAAGTATTGGCGTTACGCAAACGTAGCGCACAGGCATTACGTTTATCTCGATTGTTGGCACAGGGTTGATTTATGGCGATGAAAGCAAGACATAAGCGTTTCATTTTGATTGCTATCGGGCTAGCTTTGCTAGGTTTGGCGGCAATGCTGATTTTGAATGCGTTTAAAAGCAATATGGTGTTTTTCTATACGCCAACACAGGTTGAAAAAGGCGAAGTGCCCAAAGGTACCGGCTTTCGCGTTGGCGGCCTGGTCGTGCCCGGCAGTTTAAAACGCCAGGATGATGGTTTAACCGTGCGCTTTGAGATTACCGATACCGCTAAAACTATTCCGGTGGTTTATAAAGGCATTCTGCCAGACCTGTTTAAAGAGGGTAAAGGCGTTGTTGCACAAGGCAAGGTCGGTGCCAGCGGCCTGTTTGAAGCCAGTGAGGTATTGGCAAAACATGACGAAAACTACATGCCGCCAGAAGCGGCCGAAGCCTTGAAGCGTGCAAAAGGGCAGGGCGCCGGTACATTAGCATCACCCAAATAATTGTTTTAGATTTAGAACACCAAGTCTTTACTTACCGAATGAATACAAAAGGATAAAGTTGTGATTCCTGAGATTGGCCATTTTGCTTTAATTCTTGCCTTGCTGGTTGCATTGGTGCAGGGCAGCTTTCCCATTATTGGTGCCGCGCGCGGTAATGCGGTCTGGATGGGCCTGGCAAGGCCAGCGGCGCGTGCGCAGTTTCTGCTGATTTCAGTCGCTTTTCTTTGCCTGGCATACGCATTTGCCACGATGGATTATTCGGTCACTTATGTAGCCTCCAACTCTAATTCAAAACTGCCGCTGCAATATCGAATTGCAGCAGTGTGGGGCGGGCATGAAGGCTCATTGCTGCTGTGGGCCATGATTTTAAGTGTATGGACCGTTGCGGTCAGTTTCTTCTCAAAACATCTGCCTGATGCCATGCGCGCACGGATATTGGGTGTGATGGGCTTGATCAGCATCGGTTTTCTGTTGTTCATGCTGACCGTTTCCAACCCGTTTGAGCGCTTGATTCCTGCGGCGATGGATGGCCGTGACCTGAACCCGTTGCTGCAAGACCCCGGCATGGTATTCCACCCACCTATGCTTTATATGGGCTATGTTGGATTTTCTGTTGCGTTTGCTTTTGCAATCGCGGCATTGCTGGGCGGTGAGCTGGATGCCGCATGGGCACGCTGGTCACGTCCGTGGACAACATTAGCCTGGGTGTTTCTGACCACTGGCATCATGGCCGGCAGTAACTGGGCATATTACGAGCTGGGCTGGGGCGGCTGGTGGTTTTGGGATGCGGTAGAGAATGCTTCGTTTATGCCGTGGCTGGTTGGCACGGCGCTCATACACTCACTGGCGGTGACTGAAAAACGCGGCAGCTTTAAGGCATGGACAGTACTGCTTGCAATCTGCGCATTCTCTTTAAGTTTGCTTGGTACTTTCCTTGTGCGTTCCGGTGTGCTTACTTCAGTGCATGCCTTTGCTACAGACCCAAGACGTGGTTTGTTTATTCTGGCGTTTCTGGTTGTTGTCATCGGCGGTTCGCTGGCACTTTTTGCCTGGCGCGCACCAACCATAGCACGTGGCGGTAAGTTTGATGTGGTTTCAAGAGAGAGTTTTCTGCTTGCTAATAATGTACTGCTGGCAGTTGCTGCCATTTCTGTATTGTTTGGTACGCTTTACCCATTGTTCCTGGATGCGCTGGGTTTGGGAAAAATCTCGGTGGGCCCTCCATATTTTGATACGGTTTTTGCACCACTGATGACGCCAGCCTTGTTTCTAATGGGTATTGGCCCCATCGCACGCTGGAAACAGGCTGCACTGCCTGAGCTGGCTAAACGTTTGCGCTGGGCATTTGGTGTGAGTGCCGCTACTGCAATTATTCTGCCTTTGTTTTTAGGCCATTGGACGCCAATGATAGGCTTAGGACTGTTTCTGGCATTCTGGATATTTGGTACCAGTGTTAACCTGATTTATCAGCGTCTTGGCGGTTCGGGGCAGCCATTGGTTACTCGTGTAAAGTCTACTTCACGTTCATGGTGGGGCATGGTGATTGCACACTTGGGTATTGCAGTGTTTACACTCGGCGTGACCATAGTGAAAGGTTTTGAGTCTGAAATTGCTGTGCGTATGCAAACTGGAGATGTAGCACACCTGGCCGGATTTGACTTTACTTTTGAAGGCGTTACTGCGACAGAAGGGCCCAATTACACCGCAAGCCGCGGCCAGATACGCATTACAAAAAATGGTGTTGAACGCACTGTACTGGCGCCGGAAAAGCGCGTGTATACCGTGCAGAATATGCCGATGACCGAAGCTGGCATTAGCCCGAGCATTATTCATGACTTATATGCGTCTTTAGGCGAGCCATTGGATAATGGTGCCTGGAGCGTGCGCATCTATCATAAACCTATGGTGGAATGGATCTGGGTAGGCTGCCTGATGATGGCTTTTGGCGGCTTGCTGGCATTGTCTGATAAACGGTATCGCTTGAGAAAACGCACTATTCAAGCTGGCGGAGTATAAGTAAACCTATGAAACGTTTTTTATTGCCTTTAGTCATTTTTTTGATCGTAGTGGGTTTTTTAGGTGTGGGCTTGAATTTAGACCCACGCGAAGTGCCATCGCCATTGGTGGGCAAGCCTGCCCCGGCGTTTAATCTACCGCGCCTTGATGATCCGGAAAAAAAGATATCCAATAAGGATATGCTGGGTCAGGTGTGGCTGTTTAACGTATGGGCATCCTGGTGCGGTGCATGCCGGGAAGAGCACCCGGTGCTGGTAGCGCTATCTAAAAGTGGCACTGTTCCGTTATATGGCATGGATTATAAAGATACCCGGCAGGAAGCCCAGCAATGGCTCGATATGGGTAGCAACCCTTATGTTGCCTCGGCGGTGGACGCGGATGGCCGTGTAGGCATTGATTACGGTGTTTATGGCGTACCTGAAACGTATGTCATCGACAAAGCTGGTGTTATTGCCTATAAACAGATTGGCCCGGTCACCGAAGAAGTGTTGCGCGATAAGATTCTGCCTCTGGTAAAAAGGTTGCAAGCACAATGAAACGACCATTCTGTTTAATCACATTTTTTTGTTTTTTACTGCTGCTCAATAGCAGCTGGGCGCAGGAAGCGCGGCCTTTGCAAGAGGATGTTGTGGTTGAAGCCCAGGTGCAACGGCTCTCTGAAGAACTGCGCTGCCTGGTATGCCAAAACCAGACGCTGGCAGACTCACATGCAGAGTTAGCCGAGGATTTACGTAAGGAAATCCGTGAACTGGCGGCTAAGGGCATGAGCGATAAAGCCATTATTGATTATCTGGTGGCACGCTATGGTGATTTTGTGCGTTATCGCCCGCCACTCAAGCCAACTACTGTGCTGTTGTGGTTTGGGCCTTTTGTGCTGCTGCTGGCAGGCGTTGCCGGTTTGTTCGTGATGTTGCGCCGGCGTGAAAAACTGGCTGCAGAGTTGCCGCTTAGCGCAGATGAGGCGCATAAGGTCAGTGAATTATTAAATAAGGAATCATAATGCTGGTGTTCTGGATAATTGCTATTGTATTGCTGCTGGTCATACTGGCGTTGATGCTGCCGGTATTGCTGCGTCCGAATACCGCTGCGAGTACTGATGTCAACGCAGAAAAGCGCGCCATCTTCCGTCAGCAGTTTGCCGAGCTTGAGCAGGATAAAGCCACAGGCGTGCTGGACACTGCCCAATATGATTTGGCTAAAAGTGAATTGGAGCGCCGTTTTCTGGAAGAAGCCGGTGATACGGAAAGTGTTGCTACGGTAGGTTCACCTGACAGGCGGCTGGCGGCTATTCTGCTGGTGGTGTTACCCTTGGCGGCCGGGTTGTTGTATTACAAACTTGGCAGCCCTGATTCTATTTCGATTCCGGCTGTTGCACCGGATATGACTTCTCAGGCAATGCCAGGCCACAATGCCCTGAATAACAGTACGATGATGGCTGATCTGGAACCATTGCTGGCTTCACTGAAGCAGAAGCTTGAAAAAAATCCGGGTGATGGTGCAGGCTGGGCATTGTTGGGCAGGTCTTATGTAGAGCTCAGGCAACATGCCAACGCGATACCTGCGTATGAGAAAGCTGTGAATATCATTAAAGATGACCCACAACTGCTGGCTGATTATGCTGATGCATTGGCTGTGGTGAATGGGCATAAACTTGCCGGCAAGCCTGAAGCGCTTGTGCAGCAAGCGCTCAAGATAGATCCCAACCATGTTAAGGCGCTCATGTTGGCTGCTACAGCGGAATATGACCGTAAAGACTATAAGCAGGCAATTGTTTACTGGGAGCGCTTGCAGCAAAATCTGCCAGCAGATTCAGACTTGCTGCCAGAGATTAAGGTTTGGTTAAGTGAGACCAGGGCATTATCCGGTGAGAAAGAAACATCGCCGCCAGTGGCCGCACAAGTAAGTGGAAATTCAGGGGTGGTCGGTACGGTTAGCGTCTCGCCCAAGCTTGTCAGCAAGTTGGATCCATCAGCTACAGTATTTATATTTGCCCGCGCCAAAGTAGGGCCACCTATGCCTCTGGCAATCGTACGCACAACTGTGAGCAATCTGCCATATACCTATCATCTGGATGATTCCACCTCAATCATGCCTAGCCACAAACTGTCACAGGCAAGTGAGGTGGTATTGGTGGCGCGCGTGTCAAAAACTGGCGATGCCAAGCAGCAACCTGGTGACCTGCAAGGCCTTTCCGCTGTGGTGAAGCCGGATGGTAGAACCGTCGATATAGAAATTAATCAGGAACTACCATAAACTGAATTACTTGTTTTTGCTTGATTCAGTTTTTTGCTTTTCCAGTGCAGTCTGGCGCTTCCATTCCTCATATTGTGCTTCTGACCGGCCGTGGCTGCCGTCACAGTAAGGCATGTGCAAGCTGCGGCCGCAGCCACATTTCGGTGTAGTGTCGATAGTATCTTTTTGGGCTGTCATTTTGGGTCTCTCGTTTGAAGTTTATAAGTAAGCATCATAATCTTGAATATGGCTGTAATAAATGAAGCTCAGGTTTTAATTTTTCCATTCTCAATATTCACTATATTGCTGGTGATCTGCATGATTTCGTCTCTGGAATGGCTGATGTAAATCATGGGGATATTGACTTCATTGGCGACAAGTTTCAAGAATGGCAGAATCTGGTTTTTCAGCCTGTCATCCAAAGATGCCAATGGTTCATCCAGCATTAGCAGCCTGGGGGAGCTCAGCAGCGCCCTTCCAAGCGCGACCCTTTGTTTTTCACCGCCTGAAAGCTGATGCGGGCGCTGTTTCAGCAAGTGCGAGATCTCAAGCAGGCTTGCTATCTGGTGCAGATTGAACTGCTGCTGGACTGATGGGATGAAGCGCAGCGCGTAATCAAGGTTGTGTTCAACAGTCAGGTGTGGAAACAGGCGGCCATCCTGAAAGACTAGCCCGATCCTGCGTTCATGTATTGGTTTGTTGATGTGCTGACGGCTATCGAAAAGGCACTCCCCGTTTACCGTTATACGCCCATTATCTGGCTTAATGATTCCGGCGATGATGCCTAGCAAAGTGCTTTTACCTGCACCGGATGGGCCGAAAAGTGCTGTGACCTTATGACTTAGTTGCAGCGCAACATCGAGTTCAAAATGCGGGCGTTTATGGCGCACCTGTATCTCAATCATGGCTGTGCCCAATCTGCCTTTGTGCCTTGCGTTCCAGCTTGTCACTGATCATCAAGGCGCCTAGCGCCAGTGCCATGCTCAGTATGGCCAGGCGTAAAGCGGCCAAGTCGCCATCCGGAGTCTGTGTGTAACTGTAAATCGCGAGCGGCAAGGTGCGCGTTTCATTCTCGATATTGCCAACAAACGTAATGGTTGCGCCAAACTCCCCCATGCTGCGGCTGAAGGCCAAAATCAGGCCGGTAATCATGCCGGGCATGGCCAAGGGCAATGTGATGGTGAAAAATACCCTTAACGGATGGGCCCCTAATGACTGTGCTGCAATCTCCAGGCCTTTATCTACCTGCGTTATCGCAAGCCTTGCCGAGCGCACCATCAGTGGAAATGCCATTACCGCAGAGGCAAGCACTGCACCCATCCATGTGAAGGCAATACTGAAGCCAAAGCTTTCATGCAGGAATTTGCCAAAGAAGCCCTGGTTGCCGAATAAGAGCAAAAGCAAAAAACCCGGGACAACAGGCGGCAGCACCAATGGCAGGTGAACCAGACTGTCGAGCAGTGATTTTCCCCAAAATGATTTTCTGGCGAGCAGCCATGCCACTGCGGTTGCAGGTATAAGAATCAGCGCTATGCAGAATAAAGCCACTTTCAGAGAGAGCAGCAGTATTGTGATTTCAGAGGGCGTGATGCGAAAAAGTTCTAGCATATATGCAATTGTAGCCTTGTATCAGATAGTGCGGGTACAGCCAAATTTAATAAGCTTGAATTTATTTAAAAATCCACGTTCTAGTTGTCGATCAAAATTGGCCATAAAGGCTTTAAGTTAAGTAGGCATGTAATTGATAGTAACTATGAATTAAAGTCTTTTTGATGCTCATGAATCTTGAATGGCTAGCAATGCGTTTTTTGTTAGGTTTGTGATGACGCTGTTGTTTGTTAAATAGACTGTTAAATCTACATTCATTTGATTTATGTCAAATAATGTTTTTTGTACACGTGTTTAAGCTAGCAGCTAATAGGCATGCGGCATTCGGAGCATGACGCGAATAAGTGTTTGCACGTACACCCTTTCGGGTGATTTTAGGAGATATTAGCAACACATACGTTTGTAAACTAAATTTAGTTGGTATACCATGAATTGGTGTTGACGAGTTTTGTTGAAAGTGTTAGCCGGCAGCCATTATTAAAACCGAATGGTATGGTTGTTCAGGTTTAAGTGGTTCGTAGTTTAAGCAGTGTTTTAAGTTGTGTGTTTTTTTATAAGGAGATCTTTCATGAAAAATTTATATAGCGGTTTGGTTCGTTTTATCAATGATGAAGAAGGCGTAACGGCGATTGAGTATGGCCTGATTGCGGCTTTGGTCGCAGTGGTAATTATCGCTGGCGCAACACTGCTTGGTACTGCGCTTAATTGCTTGTTCGGTGCGATTGCAGGTTGTATTGGCGGTCAGACAGCTGCAGCTTGTCAGGCTGCAGTTGCTGCTTGCTAACCTGAATTGGTTTGGTATGCCTTGGGCTGTTATCGAGCAGCCTTAAGGTGTACTAAACCAGTTGGTGTCAATAAGTAACCCGTTATTGCGATTGGTAAAGGGATTCTATGATGATAAATCTATATGGCGGTTTACTTGGTTTTATAAAGAGTGATAAGGGTGTGACGGCAATAGAGTATGGCTTGATTGCATCGTTGGTATCGGTGGCTGTGGTTGCAGGGGCTGCTGTAGTAGGAATTGCGCTGAACTGTCTTTTTGCAGCGTTAGCAAGATGCGTTGGTGGAGATGCAACGTGTTTGGCTTTGCTGGGCGCATGCTGATTAAGAATTCTGCCAGTGGTATTGATGTGGTTGTGTATGCCAGTCTGGCTTTAGGTTTGTTACAGTTAAATTTTGGAATGTGAAAGATATTCAAATCGTGAGTGATAACTTGGTCGTTTACTCTGTAGTAGCTGTGCTGGCATGTTTGCTATTGGTGGCAGTGTGGTATGACTTAAAGTTTCATCGTATTCCGAATAAGCTGATTTTGGTCGGGATTTTACTGGGGGTGCTGGCAAATGCATTCCTGCCCAAAGGTTCGGGGTATGCGGGGTATGTATCAGGTGCGCTGGGCTGGGCAGATTCGCTAAGAGGCCTGGGTATGGGCTTCGTAGTATTGCTGCCATTTTATTTGCTACGGGCAATGGGTGCCGGCGATGTGAAGCTGATGGCGATGGTGGGCGCTTTTCTGGGGCCTGCAGGCGTGCTAGGGGCCATCGTTTTTACATTTTTGGCTGGCGGCGTGATGGCAATAGCCGTTGTGATACGAACAAAAAAATTCAGACGCCTGATGCAAAACTATAAATATATGTATTTGGGCAGCATGATCAAGATCAGTACCGGCAAGGCGCCAGTAATGGATGATATGCCAGATTCGGTAGGTAAATTGCCGTATGCAGTAGCTATTGCGGTGGGGACCATGGGGTATGTGATCTGGCGGCGGATTTACGGTATTTAAAAAGAAATTTAACGAAATATAACGCGAAGAGAGCAATGAATACTGTGCTTACAGAACAAGCTCCAGGCATCAATGTAGAGCGGCGCCATGCTCAGCTGCCGCCATCGCCTCATACTGTTGAGGAAGCTGGGCTTAGCTTTCAATTTATAGTTGAACTCATCACCAAGACTTTGTTATTGCGCGGCCAGATGCGCTTGCAGGACCTGATCAGTTTTTCCAAGCTTTCAATGGCTGTATTGGAACCAGTACTTGCCTTTATGCGAACAGAGTATATGTGCGAGGTAATGCGCAGTGGTGAAACAGAGACTGCAATTTCTTATAACCTGACGGATTTAGGTCGTACACGTGCAGATGAGTATCTGCGTAAGAGCCAATACGTTGGGCCCGCTCCGGTAAGTTTGTCAGCTTATGTGAAGCAAGTGCGTGAGCAGTCTGTTTCACATATGCAGGTGACACGCGAGCGTTTGGCGCAGGTGTTCAGTAATGTTGTTGTTAAAGAGGGCATACTCAGGCAGTTCGGTGCGGCAATGAACTCAGGCCGGGCAATTTTTGTGTACGGGCCGGCGGGTAGCGGCAAGACCTACATTGCCGAGCATCTGGCGGGCTTGCTTAATGGAGACGTTGCTATTCCATATGCGCTTGTTGTTGATAACGAAATTATTCAGATTTTTGATCCGTTGGTACATGATGCATTGTTACCCAAGAGCGAGTCGGATGAGAGTGGTTTTGTGTTGGATCGCAGGCTATCGACCGATGCGCGCTGGATATTATGCCATCGGCCCGTGATTAAAACTGGCGGT
>Ga0208508_1000360_pt1 | contig 12520 bp, 8 predicted proteins | sample LakWasMeta1_LOW4_2_FD_183853 | JGI IMG/M metagenome (GOLD analysis project Ga0208508, IMG submission 183853) | Freshwater sediment methanotrophic microbial communities from Lake Washington under simulated oxygen tension - Sediment Metagenome... | ecosystem: Environmental > Aquatic > Freshwater >...
CCTCCGCAAGTTATAGACTTAGAAGAGGCTGTGCTTGGTGCGATGATGATTGACAAAAAAGGAGTAGATGAGGTAATAGATATTTTACAACCAGATGCTTTTTATAAAGAAGGACACAAATATATTTTTGAGGCTATTGTTCAACTATTTACGGATACACAGCCTATTGACTTATTAACAGTTTCGGCACAGTTGCGAAAAAACGCAAAATTAGACCTGGCAGGAGGTGATTTTTACCTCATTCAGCTTACCCAAAAAATATCTTCTTCGGCGCACATAGAATTTCACTCCAGAATCATTCTCCAAAAATATATTCAGCGTAGTTTAATACGAATTTCTTCGGATATTATCGAAGAATCCTATGATGAAACGACTGATGTTTTTGATTTATTGGACAAAGCCGAGTCTAAGCTTTATGAAGTTACCCAAGGAAATATAAAACGTAGTTCCGAAACAGCCCAAAGTTTAGTTTTGCAGGCCAAAAAACGAATCGAGGAAATTGCCAAACAAGAAGGATTAAGCGGAATCGCCACTGGATTCGAAAAATTGGACAAAATTACTTCGGGTTGGCAACCTAGTGATTTGATTATTATTGCTGCTAGACCAGGTATGGGTAAAACCGCTTTTGTACTTTCAATGGCAAGAAACATCGCTATCGATTTTGGGAAACCAGTTGCTTTGTTTTCACTTGAGATGTCTTCTGTTCAGTTAATTACAAGATTAATTTCTTCGGAAACTGGCTTGTCTTCTGAAAAGTTGAGAACTGGAAAATTAGAAAAACACGAATGGGAACAGTTGAGCATCAAAGTAAAGAACTTGGAAAAAGCTCCGCTTTTTATTGACGATTCACCTTCACTTTCTATTTTTGATTTAAGGGCAAAAGCAAGACGTTTAGCCTCACAACACGGAATAAAACTCATCATTGTCGATTATTTGCAATTGATGACTGCCGGTGGAAACGGAAAAGGCGGCGGAAACAGGGAACAGGAAATCTCTACGATTTCTCGAAATTTAAAGGCTTTGGCCAAGGAATTGAGCATTCCGGTAATTGCCTTGTCTCAATTATCACGTGCAGTTGAAACTCGTGGATCAAGCAAAAGACCTTTGCTTTCTGACCTTCGTGAATCTGGTGCGATTGAGCAGGATGCAGATATTGTATCATTTATTTACAGACCTGAATATTATAAAATTGACGAATGGGATGATGACGAGCAATCGCCAACTGCTGGTCAGGCGGAATTTATCATTGCAAAACACAGAAATGGTTCGCTCGAAAATATTAGATTGAAGTTTATTGGAAATCTTGGTAAGTTTGACAATCTTGAAGATTACAGAGGAAGTTATGATGATTTACCTTCAAAAATGAATCACGACGACAATCCGTTCCAGACCAAAAATTTGCCATCAGCAAACGAAGCTTTCGGAAGTAATTTGAATGATGAAGATGATGATAGCGAGATGCCGTTTTAGGAAAAAACGACGTGGTTTATAAAACAAAAGAGTTCCGCAATTGCGGGACTCTTTTTTATTGAATAAGTGTGATTTATTTTTTAACCACTTTGATTGTTTTGTATTCATCCATTGATTTCACCTCGATTAAATAGGTTCCTCTTGGAAGATTTGACATATCAATCTGGGCGGTATTGGCGTTTATCGTTTTTAATGATAATTCCTGACCAATCATATTGATGATTCTTACGCTAGTCAATTCTTTCGAATAGGACAAGAATAATTTATCGTCAACTGGATTTGGATAGAATTTAAATGTGTCAACATCCAAAGTTTTTGTTCCTAGTGTTATAATATTGGTACAAGCAGAAGTCGACCAACAACCATTTTGAAAAATGATTACGCTATAATTACCTGTAACTGTCGGCGTAAACGTTTTGTTAACTGCCCCAGGAATTGCTACTGCATTACTACAATCCACCCATTGGTATGTAGCATTTAAAGCATTTGCCGATAAAACTCCGTTGGATAAAGTAGTAGAAATATCTACGGTGTTAATGGTCAAATCTAATTTTTCAGTAACACAGTTTGCTGTTGGACCAGTTTTGATACCCGATGTAGTGTAAGTCGTTCCATTCCATGTGTAACTGTCGCAAGCAGAAACAATAGTCACATTATCTGAAGACGGTGTAATTGTCAAGTCTAATTTGTAGGTAACGCAGTTCGTTGTTGGACCTGTTTTGATGCCAGAAGTAGTGTACGTTGTTCCAAACCAAATATAACTGTCACAAGCCGAAACAGTATCCACATTATCTGAAGAAGGTGTGATTGTCAAATCTAATTTTTCGGTAACACAGTTCGTCGTTGGACCAGTTTTGACACCAGATGTAGTGTAAGTTGTTCCATTCCAAAAATAACTGTCACAAGCCGAAACAGTGGTCACATTATATGAAGACGGAGTGATTGTCAAATTTAATTTTTCAGTAACACAGTTTGCCGTTGGACCAGTTTTGACACCAGATGTAGTGTAAGTTGTTCCATTCCAAAAATAACTGTCACAAGCCGAAACGGTAGTCACATTATCTGAAGAAGGTGTGATTGTCAAATCTAATTTTTCGGTAACACAATTCGTCGTTGGACCAGTTTTTACACCCGATATGGTATAAGTCGTTCCATTCCAAGTATAACTGTCACAAGCCGAAACAGTGGTCACATTATCTGAAGACGGAGTGATTGTCAAATCTAATTTTTCGGTAACACAGTTTGTTGTTGAACCAATTTTAATTCCCGAAGTGGTGTAAGTTGTTCCATTCCAAGTATAGTTGTCACAAGCCGAAACAGTAGTCACATTATCAGAAGATGGAGTGATTGTCAAATCTAATTTTTCGGTAACACAGTTTGTCGTTGGACCAGTTTTGATACCCGATGTGGTATAAGTTGTACCATTCCAAGTATAACTGTCGCAAGCCGAAACCGTCGTAGTATTTGTGGTATTTGGGTTAATAGTTATTGTAAATGTTTGTGGAGCACTATTACAAGTGCCATTATTAAACACTACAGTAATTGTTGCAACAATTGGAGAACCTGTACTGTTTACTGCCGTAAATGAAGGTATAGTACCCGAACCACTTGCTGCTAAACCAATTGAAGGAGTATCATTTGTCCAGCTAACCGTTCCGTAAGCAGCTTCCACATAAAGTCTTTTAGGAGTTCCACCACATGGATCACCAAAAATACCATTTGATGCAGAAACCGTTGCTGAATTTTGACCTAAAACAAATCCTTCAATAACAGAAACGCTATTTGCCGCGTGACATGAACCCAATGTGAAATTATCACAAATTCCGTTTGGGGTACCATAACTTGCAAATGGAACAGAAGTAAATACAAAACCTGCTGGCGCAGTTAATTGTATATCTTGACCTTCATTTGCTGTAGCACAAATTTCATTGGCAATAATAGCGTTAGTAACTTGATTGTTGCAAAAAACTTGATTATTGATTGTATTGGGAACTGGTGTTGTATTTATTGTTAAATTTAATTTCTCAGTAACACAGTTCGCCGTTGAACCAGTTTTGATACCCGAAGTAGTGTAAGTTATTCCATTCCAAGTATAACTGTCACAAGCCGAAACAGTAGTCACATTATTAGAGGACGGAGTGATAGTCAAATCTAATTTTTCGGTAACACAGTTTGCTGTTGAACCAGTTTTGATACCCGAAGTAGTGTAAGTTGTTCCATTCCAAGTATAACTGTCACAAGCCGAAACAGTAGTCACATTATTAGAGGACGGAGTGATAGTCAAATCTAATTTTTCGGTAACACAGTTTGCTGTTGGACCAGTTTTGATACCCGAAGTGGTGTAAGTTGTTCCATTCCAAGTATAGCTGTCACAAGCCGAAACAGTAGTCACATTATCAGAAGATGGAGTGATAGTCAGATCTAATTTCTCGGTAACACAGTTTGCTGTTGGGCCAGTTTTGATACCCGAAGTAGTGTAAGTTGTACCATTCCACATATAACTGTCGCAAGCCAAAACAGTAGTCAAATTATCAGAAGAAGGGGTAATTGTTAAATCTAATTTTTCGGTAACACAGTTTGCTGTTGGACCAGTTTTAATACCCGAAGTAGTGTAAGTTGTTCCATTCCAAGTATAACTGTCGCAAGTCGAAACAGTAGTCACATTATCAGAAGATGGAGTGATTGTGACCGAGACTGGGATTCTTGCACTTTCACAAGTTGTATTTGAGGAAGTTACGTAATAGGTGTTTGTAGTCAAGGCTGTTATTCCAGTCAAGGCGCTTCCACCTGATGCATTTGCATACCATTTTAATGAATTTCCTGTAGCTACTAAATTAGCTACCGTTGCAGCTCCGCAGAAATTTTGCACATTTGCTGTTGGAGCAACTAAACCTGAACAGTCATATTCCCATTTCATTGCATCCAAGCCAACATATTCGAAAGTTCCTGTAGTTGTTATTACATACTCATCTATATTTGTGTTTGAATTATCAGCTCCACCGTAACTTGTTAAATTAATAAAGGTATAACCATTGTTACTTCCAAGGTTTGTTGGGTCAGCAAATCCAGTACTCGATGTAGCTGTAAAAACAGTTAAACCCGCTTTTTTTCCGGTAATAGTACAAGAACCACTTCCAGCTAATAAGTCGGCTTGGCTCAAAAACAAATAAATTGATTTTAAATGGAAAGAGATTCCTCCAGCACTTTTAATTGTAAATTGAACTGGATTGAAATAGGTAGCTGACACTGAATTGTCAATGAATTTATTATCGGCTGCCGTACCGTTCCAGCCATATCCAGAAAAATTTGCTATGGAAAAAGGACCTGATGCTTGTGATGTGATGTTAAAAACTTGGCCGTTATCAGTAAAGCTGGTGCTGAGATCGGTTTCGGCCTCGAAGGTTTCGGTCGTCTGGGCAAAAATAGATCCTACAAAAAGGAGTGCTATTAATAGGTATAAGTATTTATTTCTCATTTTATCTGTATTAATTTCGTGATGGGAAAATTCCTTGTATTGCAATTATATAAGTCATTGCGATATAGGGTTGCATTACATTTATTGGTGCTGAGGCTCCAGCGGTAGTTGTGGTAACACCCATCAAAGGAGTATTTGCAACAGCAACATTATACCCTGACATTGCACGTGATGCCCCATTAACCGTTAATACTGGTGCAGCAATAGACGAAGAGGTAGTAGGCACGTCTAATGTTGCGACACTAGAACTTACTTTGATAGGTTCAGTATGACTATGAACAGGTAAATTAGCTACGGTTAAAGTAACCGCTTCGACACCTTGGTTCTCACCTAAAATGATAGTTGATCCAGTACTCACAGCAGCACGTCCTCTAAGGTCTGGCAAAGCAAATGTAGTTGTGCCATTTCCTCCATAAGTGGTTCCTAAAAGGGAGAATAGGGCTGCGTTTTGCTGAATAGGCATTATCTGTCCCTCGCATTTTACCCAACCCCGAGGAGCATAATTTCCTGCAAAAAGTTTAATCTCACCTAAATAAGGTTCTTGAGCAAAGAGAGTTTTTGAAAATAAAAACAAGACTAGTGTTAAAAGATATATTTTTTTCATTTTTTTTTAATTTTACCAACGTGATGGAAATATTCCATATAAAGAAATGCAATACGTTAATGCAAGACAAGGTGCTTGCGTGTTTACTGGTGTAGAAATTCCTGTTGTAGAAGTGTTTACATTTGGAAGTGTTACGTTTGCAACGGCTTCGTTATAGCCAGTTACAGGCCGAGAAGCACCGTTTGCCAATTGTACAGCTGCGGCCAGTGAAGAGCTTGAAGAAGGGACGCTTGATGTACCTATACCCGAACTCACCTTAATATCAGCAGAATGAGTATGTGCTGGTAAATTAGCGGGTGTTAAAGTTACATTTACCGAAGAACCATCCGTTTGACCTAATTGTACTAAGCTTAATCCAGATCCTTGACCAGGTTGAACAGCCATACGATTTCGAAGGTCTGGTAAAGCAAAAGTAGTTCTTCCATCTCCTCCATAAGTAGTTCCTAATAAAGCAAAAAGAGCGGTATTTTGAGCAATTAACAATAATTGCCCTTCACATTTTGCCCATCCTCTTGGTTCAAAATTATAAGGAAAAAGACGAACCTCACCCATAAAATCGTCCTGAGCAAAAATAGGTTTTGCAAACAAGAATAAAATTAGTATTAAGTAGTATTTGTTTTTCATTTTATAAAAATTTATTTATTATTGTTTTATTGTGCAGGCCATACTCCGTTAAGACAGATAATATAGTTCAATCCTAGACGTGGTCTTACAATATTTACTGGCGTTGAATTACCAACAGAAGAGGTGGTAACGGTTTGAATAAGAATGTCGGGAACACTAGAGTTATAGCTTAAGTTAGGTGCAAAAGACCTGCCCGAAACAGCTCCTGAATTAGCAATACTTGAACTGGCAGTTGGCACATTAGTAGTTGCATTACCATTGTTGACAACTACTCGCCCAGTATGGGAATGAGAAGGCATATTTGCAGTAGTTAAAGTAACTGTTTCCTGACCTCCAGTTTCGCCTAAAATGTAATTACTTATGCCTGACCTTTGACCAACTCCTACGGGAACTCTGCCACGAAAATCTGGTAATGCAAAAGTGTCTAAACCATCTCCACCATAAGTGGTGCCAATTAAATTAAAAAGAGCCTCATTTCCTATAATAGGGAGTGAACTTCCATCACAGAATGCCCATTCATAAGGAGCAAAGTTTCCGGCAAATAATCGAATCTCGCCTATATAGGGTTGTGCAAAAAGTAGCTTTGTGAACAAAAATAAAGCTAATGTTAAAAGTCGAGTTTTTTTCATTTAGATAATAGTTTAAGGGTTGTTTAATAAATTAGATGTGGACATAAATACGGAAACCTGTAAAAATTGGTTTAAAATTCACAGCCGACAAAACTAATCAATAGAAAAGAACAGGAATAGCCCATTCAGACATATCGATAGCCCAATCAGACATTTTTCAAACAGTTAATGGCAAAATGACAATAGGCTAACTATTTCTTAATTCAGATGGAAGTATGCCAAAGCGTTTCTTAAAAGAAGCAGAAAATTTGCTCGCACTTTCAAAACCTGTTGTTATAGCAATGTTTTTGATTTGAACATCCGAATTTTTGACTAATTGTTCTGCTAACAGCAAGTTTTTTTCTTTATGATATTGAAGCATTGACACTCCAAAAACAGATTTAAAGATTACTTTTAATTTTGTGGGAGACATATTGACATTGGCTGCAATTACGTCAATTCCAATAAAAGCAACTGAAAGATTATGCAATATCATTTTTTCAGCTCGAGATGCGTTTGCATAATCAAGATTGCCCAAAGAACTGTATTTTTGAATGCGAGTTTCTTTAAGAGCGGTTTTAAAAAAAGAAGTAACCAATTCAAAGATGGAATTTCTTAACTTCCTAGTGTTAAAAACTCCATCTTTTTCAAGTGTTAAAATGCTGGAAATTTCTTTTGAAATACGATGTGCATCGGGTACAATGTCAAGCCAAGTGAGGAATCCAGTCTTTAAATTTAAAAAATTTTGAAGTTCATTGGCGTTTGGAATTGTATCGATGGCGAGGTTTTTTTCGGCCCACTTTTTATTAAAAACGATATTGTAAAATTTACCTGAAGTACCCTCATAAAAATAAGAGGAAACATTAGTTTTTGGTTTGTAAAAAGTCCAGCAGGTACTCAAAAGAATCTCCTTTTTTGAAGAATTATCTTTTAAAGTGAACTCATAATCAAAAGCAGAAAATGTCAAAAAATAATAATCACTTTCTAGATTTTCGTCATAAATTGTCTTGGCAATAATATTTTGTTTGATGTCGATATCATAAGCTAAAACCCAAAAACCCTCTTCAAGTTCTCTATAACGTATCATCACCTTACAAAAAGGATTATTGGAAGAAATAGATTTAACTAAAGGATTATGTTTGTTAACAGGATTTTTTATGAAACTATCCACCATTAATTTTGGGGAGTTCGACAAATAAGGTAATTCAAAAAAACCGTCTTTATAGTAAAAAAGATATTTTTGGAGTAATTTAGACCATTTGCTTAAAGCCATTTCTTCGAATAAATTGATTGTCGAGGTTGACAAAAATAATTAAATTTAAGTTAGGAAGGATAAAAATCTGCGTCCAATTTTCGTAAAAATTCCTACATATAATTATGGACTCAATAAATATATTTATATTTTTTTACATTAAAACGACTATCTTTGGTACAAGCAAAGCGAACAGACGTATCAAATAAAACATCAAAATGGCTTCGAAAAAGGTATTCTTTATAATTCTAATCCTGATTTCTTTTTCGGCGAAAGCTTCTTTTATCTTGTTGCCAATGGATGAGAACACGCAGCAAAATCATTTGAAAGCTTATGGAATAACCTATTGGTGTATTGAAAAAAAATACAAAGCCAGTTGGTTGCTTAATTACCGTGGCGGTTCTTTTTTATTGGCCGATGCACCTGAAATTAGAAAAGAATGCCAAATTCGAGGTGTGAGTTTTGAAATCCTTTCTGATGCTGAAACGAATCAAATCCTTACTGAAATATCCAGTCCTTCCCAAAATATGGAAGCGGTTGTACTAGAAAAAGCGCCTAAAATTGCCGTTTATACACCCAAAGGCAAACAACCTTGGGACGATGCCGTTACTCTGGTCTTAACGTATGCCGAAATTCCGTTTACGCCCATTTATGATGAGGAAGTTTTAAGCGACCAACTGATACTTTACGACTGGTTGCATTTGCATCACGAGGATTTTACGGGTCAATATGGGAAGTTTTTCGGTTCCAATAGGAATTCGCCTTGGTACATTGAACAAAAGAAAGATGCCGAAGTTTTGGCAACAAAATTGGGCTACAAAAAAGTTTCAGAAGAAAAATTGGCTGTAGCCAAAAAAATCAGAGATTTCGTTATTGGTGGAGGATTTATGTTCGCCATGTGTTCTGCAACCGATAGTTTTGATATTGCTTTGTCTGCAGATGGAGTTGATATTTGTGAATCAATGTTTGATGGTGACGCGAGTGAGCCTAATTATCAGTCCAAAATTAATTATTCCAATGCATTCGCATTCAAAGATTTTATTTTAGACCGAAAACCTGAACATTATGAATTCTCGAATATTGATATGACCGAAAAAAGAATGATGATTCCAATGGAGAAAGACTATTTTACCCTGATGGAATTTTCGGCAAAATGGGACCCAATTCCGTCTATGTTATGCCAAAATCACACCCAATTAATTAAAGGATTTATGGGGCAAACCACTGCTTTTGACCAAACTCTTATTAAATCGAACGTATTGATTATGGGAACTTGTGAGCTCAATGGCGAAGCGCGTTACATTCACGGCGAGAAAGGCAAAGGAATGTTTACTTTCTATGGCGGACACGATCCGGAAGATTATCAGCATAGAGTAGGTGATCCGGTTACAGTTCTCGATTTACATCCCAATTCTCCGGGTTATCGGTTGATTTTAAATAATGTTTTGTTTCCTGCGGCGAGAAAGAAAAAACAGAAAACATAGCCATTTCAAAACAAAAAAATACCTCAAAGATTTTTTAAAACCTTTGAGGTGTTTTTTTAATATCCAAAAATCTACTTATTATTTTCTATAACATAATTCAAAACCTTAGTCATTAAATGTACTCTGTCTTTGCCTGTAACATTGTGTTTGTGCATTGGGTAAGCAAAAAAGTCTACTTGTTTTTCGGCTTCGACAAATTTTTTGATTAAAGCAAAATTGTTTTGCATCACGACGGTGTCATCGCTGGTTCCGTGAATTAAAAGCAATTTCCCCTTCAAATTATTCACATAATTCAAGGTGCTGGCTTCGTCAAAACCTTTTTGATTTTCGGCAGGAGTATCCATATAACGTTCGCCGTACATCACTTCATAATATTTCCAATCGGTTACAGGTCCGCCGGCAACGCCCACTTTAAAAACGTCTGATTTTCGCAACATTATAGAAGTCGTCATAAATCCGCCAAAACTCCAGCCGTGAATGGCCAGGCGATTTCCATCGACATAAGGTAGAGATTTCAAATAATCAACACCTTTCATTTGGTCGTCAATTTCGTTTACGCCCAATCTTCCGTGTATCACACTTTCGAACGCAAAACCTCTATTGTCGGACCCGCGATTGTCAATTGTGAAAACTAAATAACCTTGTTCCGCCATCCAATACATCCAAAGATTGGCACCATCCAGATAGGAATTGGTAATCATTTGAGCGTGTGGTCCTCCATAAAGATAAACTAAAACCGGATATTTTTTGGTTGGGTCAAAATTACTTGGTTTGATTAATCGGGTGTACAAATCGGTTGTTCCGTCTGCTGATTTTATGGTTTTGATTTCGGCAGTTCCCATTTGGTAATCAGCATATTTGTTGTCACTCACTAAGAGCGTTTTGGCTTTCAGATTTTTGTCATACAGCAATGATTTGGATGGAGTGAAATGATTGGAATACTCGTCAAAGAAATAACTTCCGTCAAAATTTGGAATACAATTATGAACGCCTTGGTCTTTGGTAATCAAAGTTTGTTTTCCTTTCAGATCTACTTTGTAAACCAACATATTCGTTGGATTTTCCCCTGTTGATTTGAAATAAATTTCGGTTCCGGTGGCATTGCTACCTATTATTTCTCTAATCGGGAATTTATTATTAGTCAATTGTTTGATTAATTTTCCTTCGATGGAATAAAAATACAAGTTATTGAATCCCTCTTTTTCGCTTATCCAAACTAAATTATTCGACTTGTTACTTGGAAAAAAAGCATCATGTTCAGGCTCAACCCATTTGTCGTTTCTCTCGTTGAGAATGGTTCTTACAAAAGTTCCGGTTTGCGCATCATAAACATTCAGGGACATATCATTTTGACCACGATTGAGTTCAGCAATCACTACATATTTTTCGTCTGGTGTCCAGGAAAGGTTGGTTAAATAAGCATCTGGATTGCCTCTTGGTGAAATGAAAACCGTTTTCTGGCTTGCCAAATTGTAAATTCCTACTCTAGGTTTTTCGCTTTTTTGACCAATCATCGGGTATTTTATGCTGACCAGTTTCCCCGGAGTTTCTGTAATATCAAGCAAAGGATAATTAGCGACTTCGGTTTGATCTTTTTGGTAGAATGCTAAAAAATTAGATTTTGGTGACCAAAAAATTCCGTTTTTGATTCCAAATTCACTTCTGGCTAAAAATTGCCCTGAAACAATTGCTTCGTTAGTTTCATTGGTGACAGTGATTTTTTCCTTGTTTTTATTAAGAAAATACAAATTGTTTTTCTCAGTGAAAGCCAGGTTTTGTTTGGTGGAATCAAAAGTTTGGTTTTCTGCCGTTTTTGGAGTTTCCTGAATTTTAGTTCCAGATTTGGTTGCTAATGAAAACGTGAAGAATTTTGTTCCTTCGGGTACTAAAATCGTGTGGGCATCAATCCATACAATCCCGGAAAGAGTTTTAAGATTTGTGCCTAAAGATTTGTTGATTTCGTCCAAAGTAAGCAAGTCTTTAACTTTGTTGTCCGTTGCATTTGCTGACACCATTTTGGTCATCTTTTCCGTGTAATACACATAATTATTGGTATTTGGAATCCACTGAAAACCAGATAATTTATCAGCTCTAAATTCTCTGTTTTGTCCCAAAACACCTTGTTCGAGAGTTGTTTTTTTGGTTTGTCCAAAGGAAGAAATGGCGAAAATACAACTTAAGGCCAGAATAGAAATTTTGTTCATAGAAGTAGGTTTTTTAATGTGGCATAAAAGTACAAAAAGGATGATAATTACAGACTTTTATCGGTCTATAATTATCATCCTTTGTTATTATATATTAGAGAAATTAAACTATACCTTGTTCCTTTTCTTTGTTCAAATATTCCTGAAGTAATACCTATGGTATTGGTCACTAAATTGATTAATTGCAATTAAAAAGTTAAGATTTTTATTGATTAAGATTACTTTCGATTTGTCAATATAATTGTTGCTGGAAGTTTTATATTTTATTTGTTTTCCCAAATTTTAACAACAAAAAAACGGCGCAAACTACACCCAAAACCACTACAACTAATTGTATTGACATCACTAAATCAATAGCAAAAAAAAAATTTGTTTCATTGGTTCCGCTTATTTATTATTCAAACGTACACTTTTTAAAAATCAGTTCTTTACTGGAAACCTCATTTAGGGTTATTTTTTTATAAATTTTGAAAGCTTCATTTCGTTTCTCTGACTTTTTCAAGATGGTGTTTTTTATCTTTAGAAGCTTTAGTACTTTTCTTTATAATTTCATCATCATCATCAAATTTGTAATTTTGATTATTGTTGTAGATTGTTGGTTGTTTTTTTTCTGTTTTTGGATTACAGGAAAGTGACAAGCAGCAAAGGATAAGTAATTTAATCAGGTTAAGTTTTTTCATTTATTGGTTTAATTTATATTTAGGCACAGTACGTATATAATATTTTCGTTTGAATGCTTGATATTCTTTTAATTTGCTTTTCAGTCAAAAGAGTTTTGTTTTGGGCATCATTTAATTGC
>Ga0208508_1000362_pt1 | contig 12479 bp, 8 predicted proteins | sample LakWasMeta1_LOW4_2_FD_183853 | JGI IMG/M metagenome (GOLD analysis project Ga0208508, IMG submission 183853) | Freshwater sediment methanotrophic microbial communities from Lake Washington under simulated oxygen tension - Sediment Metagenome... | ecosystem: Environmental > Aquatic > Freshwater >...
TCAACTCCAATTTAGTGCAAGTTCGGAATTGTTTACACTGCTTGCTTAATCTATATGTTTTGTCAGTAGATTCTTGACTTGTTGTTGAAAACTCAAGCCACTGATATCCCCTTTTTGCATCGATTGCTTCAGGGAATAGGCTAACGCAGAGGCCAGCACTCGAGAATAAAATGGCAGGGTTTCCACGTATACTGGCAATACGTCTTCTATTTTTTCGGCGCGCTGCAATTTTTCTACAAGTTGCAACCGTTGCTGCGCAATTTGTTTGATAAAAGCTTGATCATTAGCGCAATCGTCAGACAGCGCTAATGTCCAGGTTAAATCGGTTTGCAGCTCACAAGCACCGATAAATCGCCCATATTGGGCTGGCAACCATTGTTCAGGGGCTATTAAAGAGAGCCGGTACTGATTGTCTTTCAAATAAAGCCAATATGTTTGACTCAATGTCGGCTTAAAGCGAATTTGGCTGTTTAAAATAAACAGCGAAGTAAATAACTCACTGCTAATTTGCTGAATGTTTTTGGCTGAAACTTGCAGCTGTTTTTTTGCTTGCTGCAAACTATCTAATAAAGCAACAGTCCCCTTTCCCTGAGGATTTGCAGGTCTAACCATTAAGCGCATCATTCACACTCTGTCACGTTCGAAAATATGGTATCTGTTTGTCGGGTTGGGGGCCTGCCCGTCTCAGAATGATTTGATCAATTTAAGGCAGTCTTTTCCTATCGGTTCAGTGGTTTTTCCGTCCAGCCATCCGTGAGAACCGATTGTTATCCCTTGTTCATATGCCCAATAAGTCACTCGATTCGAGCAGTAGATGTCTGTCAGAAACTGGTTTAGCTCAGCTTGCAGGTCTGCATCATATCGCCGATTCCTTTCAAGCCAACGATCAAGATGACGCTCGGCCGCAAGCATGTCAGATTTTTGCCGATTACAGGACACGTGCGCCAATACAAAGTTATGGGCGAGATCGCGTGGATATTTAACCCAAGGAACAAAATGATCGACGTCAGCTTGATTCGTTAGAGACGAGCCACAGTAAAAGCACCGGTTTGACTGAATTTTACGCAGCAACTCGGCTGCCTGGGTTAAGGAAGCTCTTGGTGTGCCAAACATGAACATTTCGAGTTGATCCACTTGACCAATGATTTCGGTGTTGCGTTTGTTTTTCCGAATATGGCTAACCCAACCAGCGCGCGATAATTGCTGTATCAATGGATGAAAGGTTCGTAGCATACTCGCTACGCCATGATGGAGAATGAGCTTTCCTGGTGGATGGGGGTATTGGTAAAGAAAAGGAATCTGAACGCCACCGACATTTTGCAAATAGTGAACCGGCATTTCAGAAACCGTTCTTGCTATTGTCTTGATCGCTTTCGACCAACCCTCGGATTTCCTTGCTTGATTCAGAGTTGTCGCACCTTCCCGCCGTAACTTCAATAAAGTATTGATGACAGCCGTTTGTTTGCCTTGATTCTGATTCAAGATTTCGGCAACTGTTCCTGTGATACCTGATGCATAAGGCACAGTTTGTGACCAGTACAACTCGGCAAATTTTTCTGCAATTGCCACCATCGGAAGCTCAAGTTGATCTTCAACATGTTGCGATTCGACAGACAATTCCGCTAATGCCATTAGCAAGGCATATTTGTAGGTGGCGACAAATTCGCCCTCATCAAAAAGGCGTTGCAGGTGTTGTAAAAAATTAAGTTGCTGCTCTGCGCTGTGAATCATGAAGCCCAATATTTTGCTTTTTCTGGAATGATCCAGCGAACACCGCCGCGAGCATCTTCTTGATCACCGCTATAACGAGGAATGAGATGTATATGAAGATGTGGTACGGTCTGGCCGGCAGATGGACCATCATTGATTCCGATATTGTATCCATCCGGTTGAAATTCTTTATCCAGACGACGCTTTGATTCTTCAAGCAATATGAACAGTGAGTCTCTTTCGTCAGGTTGCAATTCGAAGAATGAACCGATGTGTCTGTGGGGGATAACAAGTGTGTGTCCAGGTGAAATAGGAAAGCCGTCGCGTATCACTAGGCCGAGACTGTTCGATATAAAAATCCGTTCTTTTGGCAGTGTACAAAAAGGACAATTCATGAATTTGGTTGGTTTTAAAAATCTAAAGTAGTCATTCAGCGCATCGAGCGTACTTGCCCCTAATCTAAACGATTTATTTGTTAATCGCGTTGTTGGCTAACATTCTAAGCCCTTACTCACACAGATAAGTTATTGTTTTTTGATTTTGACAGAGCAAATTCGGCCATGAACGGTCGGTCAGCAATTTCTAGGGTATGTCTAGTTAAGCCTCGAAAACAGTCATTCAAATAGCGTGGAGTTAGCTGTCATTGGCCTCGCGGCAACATGGAAGAAGCTTCGGAAGAGAAGTGACTTCCAGCGACACGCGCAAACTCCTTTAGTACATCGGAGTGGTTCGCCTGCATGAAGAGCCTGGCGTTTGGTTCAATCGACCAGCCGTTCGAAAGCAGGAAACGCGCAGCCGACCCTGTTTCGTCAATAGGCGAGGCAATGTCCCACATCAAGCGAGCGCCCTCAGTCCAAGAATCGACCGGAGCACCATGCAAGACACGCGGGTTTGCGATGTCATCGCTGGTAACAAAACAGGCGATCACGTTTACGCCAGACTCGCGAAGCTCTCTGAGTGGCTCTCGAGGATCACCGTCGGTGGGCACACCGTCTGAGATCACCAGGAGTGTCCGATAGTCGAAGTTCTGCGCACTGATTCTGTGAAACCTGTCGCGCAGTTGCCTTGCTGCTTCGGCCATCGGCGTCAGTCCGAAAAGAACGTGATCGATAAGTCGCTCGTCTGAGCCAACTGGTGCCTCTTCAAAGAGTTGAGCTAGTGCTTCGGCCGTTAACGTCGTATCTCCGATCCGATCCGCCTCGGCTAGTACACCTCTCGCGACATCACCAATGATGTTCTCACGAATTGAGTTTGTCGCAGCGTCGGTAACGGAATCGACGATCCTGCCATACCCAAAACTACGTGCGAGCGATGCCAAATCAGAGTAACTCTCCGCCTTGCGTCGCGCTTCGGCCTCGTAGCGCTGCTTGCGAACTTCCACTTCTTGCTTGAGATTCAGTCGTTGAGCCGCCTTCCACAGACTTGCCATGTCGGCGACACCATTCCCAATTCGCAGGCCGAACGCATACACAAAGACCTGAAAGCTATCTGCCGCGCCCGCGCTGCGGTTCCTTAGTTCGTCCCTTACCTGCTCCCCGACTTCCGAGAGAGCAGCCTTGACTTCGCTAAAGCGGGAAGTCGTCTCCCCAGTTCGATTTAGAATGCTCTCTTGCATAGAGCCTGAGGTGTCGATGGCGACACCAAGTAGGCTACGAATGCCATTTGGGCCAGTCGCCCGAGCTTCTGCAGACTTGGCTGGGGGGGAGCTAGGTATGTACTCCTCGCCGTGACGAAGGAGGATGACGTCGATGTCGAGGCCCTTAAGCTTTGCAGCCGATAGGCCCTCGGCAAAGGCATCAGGGACATCAGTACCGGCGCCTAGCGCGTCATAGAAACCACGTGTGAATTCAATCGCACCTGGATCGGAGATTGGGCCCGTGGATGCGACCGTGTAATCCATGCCAATTGCCGCAATTTTGCCAACGGACAACGAATAGCATGCATTGAGCAAAGCGACTCGAACTCCTCTACGTTGAAGCAGTTCAGCGAGTGCCGCGGACTGCGGAACCATGAGCTTCCCCTGTGCGTCTTCGAAAACCAAGCCGCCCTGAGTGCCGTGACCTGAGAAGTGGACGACGCTAAAGGACTTTCGAAGTAGCATGCGACGCAGATCATCGATTGTAGCTGCGTTGAGCGTCTCGACCTCAAATTGCTCTCTCTTTGGCGAGAGCTGGAGAGATTCACGAAGAGTCCGGTCTTCCTCTGCTGTCCGCAGAGGATCCGTGCCCCGTGGGTTCGCGCAGACCAGTAGAATATTTGTTTTCTCGACTTGCATCAGTAATCTCCCATTAAAGTTGAGCGTGAGCGAAGGATTGGTGACGGCTAACGAACAATCATAGATCACAATATCTTATACCAAAGCGATTGCGGATGTTAGACTTAGCCTCTTCCAATACTAAATGAGTCTGAAGGAGCCCGTATTTCTAACGGAAAATGAGTCTGACAAACACTTAAATCTCGTTCATGATAGATGATGTGGCTACACTAAACCGGATACATCATTTAGCTAAGTCTACGGCATACAACTCGGCACTCTTTTTCTCTGTACTGGGCTTCTTTGTTTATGTAAATGCGCTTTCAAAAACAATAGCCGGACCAGGTTCGAGCTTTATCAAACGATCAACTGACAGCCACTACGCTCGCAAGGTCTAGTATTGCGTTTCATTAAAACATTTACCTTCTTTGGTGAGCTGGCCGAGCCGTTAACACTTTGCAAAAATTGACCTTCGACAAGCTCATGCTGAACGACTTATTGTAAGCTTTTTGACGAAACGAACTACTAGCCGTTGCCGACACGGCTTTTTGTGCTCTATCTTTACTGTATCTATAGTTGACAGAGTTACGCCTCTAGCTCATCATTTATCTTAAATCGGCGACAAAGACAATTGAAATTTATATCCTTTTGAAGATTAGACATGAATTTCAATAACGGCGTATGGATCATAGAAATACTACCGGCACCTATCAAGGAAGACCCTTTTGAGGTCTAGATCGATGGCAAATCAATGGGGGGCAACGAAGCTCTTAGCCTTTGCGAGGCATTTGCCCAATATCGATAATTCCCACAGGTACCCGTTAATCATTCCAATGTCAGCACTATTCTTTGGCTTACCTGGAATATTTCTATAAGTAACATAAAATTGATAAGATGAAATATGTCTGCAGAAACACATATTCCAAATACTGATGTCGAAATCGGTGGATGCGATTGTCCTATTGATGAGGCAGATAATACACCGGATGAGGACATGCCTGCCGCTAACGGGGAAGTAGAATAACAACATGCCATTTTCATTAACTTGGTTACCTACAGTACTCAAGAACGCCGGCCTTAAAGTCGTGGAGGTTCCTGGCTGGAAAACTCGCGGTCACGGCGATATTGGCACGATTAAGGGCATTATTTGTCACCATACCGCTGGTCCAAAAACCGGAAACATGCCTAGCCTCCGTACCGTCAGAGATGGTCTACCTGGTTTCTCTGGGCCTCTTGCGCAACTTTGCCTGGGTCGTGATGGGACATTCTATGTGGTGGCTGCTGGCAAGTGCTTCCACGCTGGAGTAGGTGAATGGAAAAATATTACAACTGGCAACACCAGCTTCATTGGCATTGAGGCTGAAAATACCGGGACAAACACTGATATTCCTTGGCCTACAGAGCAAATGGATGCGTACCGCAGAGGTGTTGCAGCCATTTTGAAGCATATTGGACAAGACGAAGTTATGTGCTGTGGTCACAAAGAATATGCCTTGCCCCGTGGGCGCGAAAACGACCCTACCTTTGACATGGACCAATTCCGTAAGGATGTTGCCGCGATCATGTACGGTGCAGCTTTACCGCCTGTACCAATCCCCTACAATGATCCTGATGGTTGGCCGACTCTTCGTCGCGAAATCACCAAGGAGCTTGCCCACGTACGATCGACGCAAGATGCTGTGTCTGTAGCTTGGAACAACCCCGCATGGCGCGAGGCGCTCATAGCCAATCCGCGCACAGCCGATATTGCCATGCAGCGGCAGAACCCGGACAAGAGTGAGGGCAAATTTATCGGCAAACGGGACATCCTCGCCACGCTGACAGCCTATCGGATCCGGGTGCAAATCGGCGACCGCTCGCCTGTCAGCATCATAAGCGGCGACCCTCCCTCCATTGATATCTTGCTGCCGCCCCCCATACATGGCCGAAACCATGTCCTCCATGTTGCTTTGTTTACCGATGATTTCGATCTCAAATCACCCATTCTGCAACGCTTGGAACTGCCCGAAGCCGGCCCATCGCAGCCGCTTTATTTCGACGTGGTGACGCGCCAAGTCAAGGAACAAGCCCAGGCCCGCCTGTCGATCTATTACGATCTTCCACCCGGCGCGGACGGGAGCGAGGTGCACCGTAACCATTTGATCCAAAGCTTCATCCTGCTGGCGCGTGTGGGCGAGAAGGAAGGCAAGCTGGATTGGCGCGAGCGCGGGGTCGAGGCCATTCTGGATTTTTCCCTGACTGAACGCTTCGTCGATCTGGAGGTGCTCAAGCCTAGAATGCTGTCTCTGGCCCTCAACGACGGCCCTGGACTGGAAAGCCACAAGCTGATGATGAAGCGCGGTTCGGAGGCTGCGGCGGTCGGTTTCACGGAGGCCGAAATCGCCGATTCCATCAACAGCCTCCGCGAAGAACTCGAATGGGCCAGCAACACTGACGAGGCCCGCATCCCGCGTTTTCCGGCGGGGGAAACCGGCAAGCCGCAGGAATTTGACAAGGTGATCCGGAAATTGGCCAAGCTAGGCAAATCGCTGCACAACAAGCTATTCCTGTCTGCCGAGGACGACTTGTTGATCGAGGGGATCAAATCAGCAATCAAACGCTGCGACGACGTTATCCAAGTGATCCAACTCGCCCGGAACTACCCCTTCCCATGGCCATTGCTCTATGATTTTGAGCTGCCGCAGGACATCGTAGGCGCGCCTCCTCCCCTGGTTTGCAAAGATTTTCTTCGCAAGCATGATGACGGGAGGCCCTATTCCTGCCAGGAATGCCTTGCCAACTGCCACTATCCAAACAAACAGCAAACGGTGTGTGTCTATGGGTTCTGGGGTTCCCGCCACCAGACGGAGCAACTCCTGTCAAGCCGTAAAGGCTATGTCAAGCCAGAGTCGCTGAAACCAGTCGGTCCCGGATCCGTCGGGTTTATGTTGGGAATAGACACCTTCTATGTCGCCCCAATTCCTCAGGAGCTAGCTGATAAACTGGCTCATTCGCAAGGTTCGCCAAGAAAGATCGACTCAAACCCAAACCTTTTGGATATCCTCTGGGATGACGCGCAACGTCCAGCCATCCTGCTCCTGGTTGGACATTACATGACCAAAGACGCTGTCGGCGAGCCCTCAGGTCCCAGGATCACGTTGCCGGAAGGGCGGTTCCTGCAACCTGGGGACATTGTGGCGAAAAGCATGAACTCGGCGGACTGGAAAGATCCCCACACCGTCGTTCTGCTCGCCGCCTGCGAGGGCGGCGTCGTCGAGATTAAAGAATCCGTAAACTTCGTCAGCACTTTCTTGCGCGCCGGCGCTGGCGCAGTCATCGGGCCAGAAGCGAAGATCTATGACGGGTTGGCGCGGCGCTTCGGCGTGGATCTATCCACCGCGATGATCGTCGATGGCATGGCCGTGGGCCCGGCCATGCTGGCGTTCCGCCGCAAACTGTTGCTAGAGCTCAACCCGCTTGGCTTTGCGTTTACGGCTTACGGCTTTGCCGATTTAGCTGCTTCCAAAAATCCAACCATCGATGTGGCACCATGAACCTACGCACATTATTGCTGGCCTGTCTGTTAAACCTAGCAACCCCAGTGGGATCGATAGCGGAGATTGCCGTCCCCCCCTTGCTGACGCTTGACGCAGATCTAACCGAACTTGAACTGGCGCAACGAGCCGCGCCGCAGGAAGGAAATCCACCTAAAAAAGTGGAATTTAACCTTCCGGTGCATTTGGGCGCGCCGGATGTGAAGATCGACCGGGTCAGCATTAGCCAATCCGGCAGAATCCTCAATAAGGAAGCGGCTGACACCCCATTATTGACGCCTGATAACGGCGGAAACCTGCACCTCGCCTTTGATTTGTCGAAGTTTGAATCGGCCGGCATTTACCAACTTATCCTGGAGCTTTCTGGGCATCCGCAGTCGGTACCCACAAAGTTCGGCGAACAAGCCCCGCCAACTGTGGAAATGTTGCAGACCATCAAATTCAAATTAAATAAGCCCGCCGCCGAGCTGAAGGTGTCCACGCCCTTGCGCATGGAGCGGGTCGTTAAGCTGCCACTCGATTGCTCATGGTGCGTCACCGTCGAGCCTAGCAAGATCACCCTCAACGAGAATGGCGGTAAGTCGTGGCTAAATATCCATCCAACAAGCTGGGATGTCGTCTTGCGCAAAGGAGAGGAAATCCCGGAAGAAAACCGCATAAAGGTGGAGCTCCCCGCTTATGTAGACGGCTGGGGCCAGGCCGACGCTAAAGTGGAGCTTATGGGGACGGTTTCAATCGGAACGACTTCAGGTGTCTTGACGGTCCGCTCGCCTCAGCTTGCCAACAAGACGATCGATTTTCCCATCACAGTGGTTTCGCGCCTCTGTCGAATCTGGGTCTTGGTGACGATTTTCGCAGGCATTGGAGTTGGCTGGATTTTCCGTGACAAGCTTGAAGCCTGGCGCATACGCCTGGAAGCCTCACTGGCGGCGGAACGCGAACGCGGGAAACTCAACGACCTGATCTCCAAGGCCGTCGACGAGGAAGTCAAGACGGCCTTGATGGCGATTTTACAGAGTCTCTCCAATGTCATGGATGCCGCTGAGAGCCTGCCTGAAGCCATTAATACGGCGGCGACCGAGGCCAGGACGCAGCGAGAGGCGTGCATAAACGAGGCGGATGTCAAAATCAAGGAATTGGGAGGAAAGCTGGATACGTGGAACTTGGCGAGCGGCAAAACCGATTCGCTACCGACGGAGGTGGAGACCGCGCTGGCGGAACTGCGCCAGCATTTAGACAAGCAATCCACGGCGCTGAGCAATCGCAACATCAATGTGGTCGATGACGCCGTCAAGCGAGCCATTCCCGAAGCCGCCAGGAAAGTCTGCTGCGCGATAGCGACCTGGCTTGACAGCCTGGAAGTGGTGATGGACACGATCAAGCCCTGGCCGGAAACGAGGCTGGACAAACTTGTCGACCCGCTTAAACAAGACATCAAGGCATACAAAGACACGCTTAAGCCACAAACGCCTGTCACGCCGGATGCGTTCAGGGAAACACTGTTGGACGCGACGGACTTGTGGGCAAAGCTTCACGCCAAGCTGTTCACAGAAAGTGTCGATTGCGTGAAGGCAATGGCCAAAGGATTGAGCAAGGCTTTGTTGAACGCGGACGCAACCCTCAAGCCGCAAATCGAAGCGCTCGACACCGCCCGTGCGGACTTGCAAAAATCCATCGAGGAAGGCGGGCTCGCCAGTGTCGGGCAGTTAGTCGATGAATTGAACAAAGTTTGGCAGGCCGTACAGGAGGCTCTCGCTGTAATTTGTAAAACCAAATCCCAAAAAAACTTACTGGAAGCGGGACACTTCTCGGAAGCGCTAAAAAGCGTGGAGATCAGGCCTACTGAAACGCAACTTGACGAATCCCATGGGGAGACGGAAAGCATGCCCGCCGCTCTGGATCAACTGGCAAACGATCAGGCCAACATCCCCGAACGTGTATTTAAACTGGCGCCTAGGACAACTTGGTCAATCCGGCTCGAAGCCCCAACCGAGGCTGACGTTTTTGAGCTAGTCACCGTGCGGGCTAGGCTGGCCGCGGCGCCGGGCATGGACGAACCGGCGGTGAGCCTGGAGTGGGACGTAGAAAAGGGCGTCGTAGCCACGGAAGGAGCAGACATGTTTGAGCGTGAATTTTCCTTCCAAAGACAAGGGCCAAGCTATATCAAGGTCATCGCGACTGACTCGGCCGGAGCGACTCGCTGGAAGGAGTTGAGGATCAACATCAGGCGGCCGCAAGGCGAGGCAGCCGTGCATGGCTTGTTGGAGAGGCTCGCCCAAGTGACCCGCGTCCAAAATCTGCTATCGGCGCTGATCATCGGTTTCGTCGGCTGGATCATGTTCAGTCCAAGCTTTATCGGAACCTTGCCAGAATTCATTTCAGCTTTCCTATGGGGGTTTACGGTGGACGTTGGCGCCGCGAAAGTCCGCGAATTGACCGACTCGGCAAAAGCGCTCAAGCCGACGCTTCCATTTCCAAAAGCGTAGGCTTCGCCGGAAACGTGCCGCCGTAGTGGCCTTCCTCGTAGTGGTAGGGCAAAGTCGGATACAGGCGGATGTCCTCCACTTAATTTCGGGGGAACCGCACTCTTTGCGAGAGACATCATTATGCAAGGCAGCGTCCTATCGCGACAGTTTACCCGATCCAACTCTATCTCAGATTCGGGCTTTTAGTTGTAACGCCCGAACGTCTCGATTGGGGTTTAGAGCAGTCATCCGAAAAATGTCATCTGCTGTCTGCAATGGGTCGACAGCAGGCGATGAGAAAACAAAAAATTGCTCGTTGCGAGTGGCTGCTTTGATTTTTTTCAGGTGGCAGGTTTGTATCATAATTGGTGGCTATTTTCCCTGGAATATATACAATCCCGTTCAGAAAACGGGTGCAAAGATTATTGACGTGACACGCTCAGCCTTGTTTTTATTTCATCAGTTCGCGTGAATTGCACTGACGTTTGTCGTTATCATAGCTGGATACACAGATAAATCCCGTGGAACTTTAGACCCGTTTTTTGATTAGCACCCTATGATAAATAATAAATTCTTTTTTTTGTCCGTTCTGATCTTTTTATTTACGACAAATTATTGTCCTGAAGTTTGCGCAGCAAAAGATGAATTTGTCTATGAACATCAAGGGGAAGTTTATCGATATTTCGTCTCGAAAACTGGCGAAAACTACACATTTAAATTCGATAGAAATCCAGGTGACATGAGTGAAAAAAATAAAGCTGTTCATCATGTGCTCCAGTCCCTATATGACGATCCCACTATTGAAAAGAATTATAGTCAACACTATATCAAGGAAAGAGCCAGGTGCTTTGTTTTCGATAGTAATTTTTACACTTATACAGCCTGCTTTCTACCCAATGAATTCTCCAAAAGTAACCGTGACCGCTTTTGGGGCTTCGTAACCCAAATACCTAACTGGAGGTGGCTGGTGACAAGGAATCTGCTGCCTGCTGCACTGGCATTTGGCTTGATCTTTTTTATATTCACTAAACGAAAAAATGGTTGAGGTATTACGCTGGGAAACAAAGACAATGGCAAACTCCCTGAAAAATCTGATGAAACAGGGCTTGTCAGATAATTATTGGAATGAGACTATTTTCCAGGCCTATGTGAATCACAAACCAGACGTTATTTATCTTAAAGGGTTACCTGATGTCAGTTCAACCAGACCCCATCACACCGATGAGTCAAAGTTTGCATCACTATTACCGGATAGCCCTTTATCATGAGCAAAGGGCTTTAACCGGCCGTCAATGAACACAATTACCGAAGTTTTGACTGGCATTGTCAGCAGGGTGACTTATCACAACCCCACGACGGGCTGGTCGGTACTGCGTGTTCAACCCTTTCAGACGCCACAACAACAAGAAACCGTCACGGTTCATCAAACCAAAGTCTTTGCCGGCGCCACCATGGAATTTCGTGGCGCCTGGATCATTGATCATAAATACGGCCGGCAATTCAAAGCCACCGAAGCGATTGAAAAGAAGCCGGCCACAACGGCCTCTATTGAGAAATATCTAGGCTCCGGTCTTATTAAGGGGGTGGGCCCTCAAACTGCAAAGCAGATTGTTAAGTATTTCCAGAAAGACACCTTGGATATTTTTGAAAATGCTATTCATCGATTAACTGAAGTCCCTGGCATCGCCAAAAAGAAACTAAAAATAATTGAGCAGGCATGGACTGAGCACCGTGCGATCAGGGAAGTGATGCTATTTCTTCAGGGCCATGGCATCAGCACCCTGTTTGCAGTGCGCATTTATAAAGAATATGGCGATAAAGCGATAGCGATGGTCACAGAAGATCCCTATCGGCTGGCGAATGATATTTATGGGATTGGCTTTTTCTCCGCGGATAAAGTGGCGCTGAGTATCGGCTTGACGGAAAACTCCCAACAACGGATGCTTGCAGCGATCAAACATGTGTTGGCCGCCAGTCGTGAGCAAGGCCATTGTTATCTGACCGAACCACAGATCAATACCGGCATCATTGAACTGATTGACATAAACCTGGGTGAACGGCTAAAAGAGTATCTGGGCTTAATGCAACAAGCCGGTCAGCTTTGTACCCGACTCCTGTACAGAGATACTGTGGAAACCATCGGCTATTACTCAAAGACCCTTTTTTATGATGAAACTGCTGTCGCTGCCATACTACGGGGCATGAAGGAGCCTGTCGCGAGTGAGCCGGAGAGAATTGCCCAGTGGGTCACTGCCTATTGCCGGAATAAACACATCACGTTAAGTGATGAACAATCTAATGCCATAAACGGCGTGGTACAACACCGTTTTTCAATACTGACTGGCGGACCCGGCTGCGGTAAAACCACGACGACCTTAGTGATCGTTCGTCTACTGGAGGCCATGAACAAGACCGTTTTACTGGCTGCGCCTACGGGACGTGCTTCGCAGCGGATGAGCGAGGTGATCGGCCGAGAAGCTAAAACCATTCATCGACTACTGGAATGGAAAGGCGGTG
>Ga0208508_1000364_pt1 | contig 12457 bp, 11 predicted proteins | sample LakWasMeta1_LOW4_2_FD_183853 | JGI IMG/M metagenome (GOLD analysis project Ga0208508, IMG submission 183853) | Freshwater sediment methanotrophic microbial communities from Lake Washington under simulated oxygen tension - Sediment Metagenome... | ecosystem: Environmental > Aquatic > Freshwater >...
TAATATCTTGATTGCTTCTTCAATACTGCACTGCACTTGTTCTGGTTTTTCCTGCAAGCTTGCATCAAACTGCATCGGCTTCAATGTTACCTGGCCATTATTGACTTCATCATCACCCAATATCAGTGCATAGCGGGCAAGGCTCCTGTCTGCTTTTTTCATCTGCGATTTAAAACTGCCGCCGCCTGCATGCAGTACCACCTGTACATTTGCGTTACGCAGCTGCTCGGCAATGCCGAATGCCGCAGCCTCTGCCAAGTCGCCTACATTCACCAGATATACATCAGGCGCATCTGCGGCTGTTACACCGTATTCCTGCATCAACAGAAATACACGCTCCAGGCCAATGCCAAAACCGCATGCCGGGGTTGCGTTGCCGCCCAGACGTTCAACCAGAGTGTCATAACGTCCACCGCCCGCTATCGTGCCCTGTGCACCCAGCTTGGTGGTTACCCACTCAAACACGGTGCGGTTGTAATAATCCAGGCCGCGAACCAGGCGTGGATTAATTTTGTAAGCAACGCCCGCTTCGGCTAATCTTTTACACAGACCTTCAAAATGCGCGCGGGTTTCATTACCAAGGCAATCTATTAATTTCGGGGCCGCCTCACAGATTTCCTGCATGCGCGGATTTTTAGTATCCAGAATACGCAGCGGGTTAGCGTATAAGCGGCGTTTTGCATCATCATCCAGCAAATCGGCATGCTGCTCAAAATATTTAATCAGCACATTGCGATACTCGGCACGCTCGTGTGCATCGCCAATACTGTTAATCTGCAATTCCACATCCACGATGCCAAGCGCACGCCACAGCCTTGCCAGCAGCACAATCTGCTCAGCATCGACTTCAGGCGTATCAAAACCGAAGGCCTCTACACCAATCTGGTGGAACTGGCGCTGGCGGCCTTTCTGCACGTTCTCATGACGGAACATTGCACCGCTGTACCACAAGCGCTGCGGGCCATTGTAAGTCAGGTTATGCTCAACCACGGCACGCACGCAACCTGCCGTGCCTTCAGGACGCAACGTCAGTTTATCGCCGTTAAGGGCGTCTTCCCACGCATACATTTCTTTTTCCACGATGTCGGTATGCTCACCCACGCTGCGTACAAAAAGCTCTGTAGGCTCCACCAGCGGCATGCGGATATTCTTGTAGCCATACTGTGACAGCACCCGGCGTGCTGTATCTTCAAGCTTAAACCACAGTGGTGTTGCTTCAGGCAAAATGTCGTAGAAGCCTTTGATGCTTTGAAATTTATTACTCATGAATTTTTAATTATTAACTGTTATCTATTTTATGACTTGAATAGGAATGGTTTTGGATACGGGGTTGACGCGCAGCTTTCCGCCCTCAGCATAGTTTTTCTGCACGTAGTCCTCAACAATCGCCTGAAACTCCTGTGCGATATTATCACCCTTGAGGGTCACGGTTTTCTCACCATCGACAAATACCGGTGCGACCGGCACTTCTCCGGTACCAGGCAGGCTGATGCCGATATTGGCAAGCTTGGATTCACCGGGGCCATTCACCACGCAGCCCATCACGGCCACGCTCATATTCTCTACACCGGCATATTGGCCGCGCCATACCGGCATCTGGTTGCGCAGGTAGCTCTGAATCTGCATGGCAAGCTCCTGAAAGTAGGTAGAGGTAGTGCGGCCGCAGCCAGGGCATGCAGTTACCAGCGGCGTAAATGAGCGTATGCCCATGGTCTGCAGGATTTCCTGCGCCACCACGACTTCTTTAGTGCGCGATTCGTTAGGCTCCGGGGTCAGTGAAACGCGGATCGTGTTGCCGATACCCTGCTGCAGCAGCAGCGCGAGTGCGGCAGTAGAGGCTACGATGCCTTTTGAACCCATCCCAGCCTCAGTCAAGCCAAGGTGCAAGGGGTAATCACTGCGGCTAGCAAGCTCGGAGTAAACCTTAACTAGATCCTGCACATCGCTCACCTTGCAGGAAATAATAATCTGGTTTGGGGACAGCCCAAGTTTAACTGCTTGCTCAGCACTCTCAAGTGCTGATTGAATCAAGGCCTCGCGCATTAGCGCATCTGAAGTCAAAGGCGATGCCAGCTTGGCATTATCATCCATCATCTGCGCCATTTTGGCCTGGTCCAGGCTGCCCCAGTTCACGCCGATACGCACGGCCTTCTTGTAATGGATAGCCGCCTCAATCATCGCAGCAAACTGCTCATCACGCTTTGAGCCTTTGCCCACGTTACCAGGATTAATGCGGTACTTGGCCAGCGCTTCGGCACAATCTGGATATTGCGCCAGCAGTTTATGGCCGTTGTAATGAAAGTCACCTACCAACGGCACATCGCAGCCTAAAGCATCCAGCCCACGGCGGATGTTGGCAACCTGTGCCGCAGCCTCAGGCGAATTCACGGTGATACGCACCACTTCCGAGCCCGCCTGCCACAGCTCAAACACCTGCTTGATGGTCGCTTCTGCATCAGCCGTGTCAGTATTGGTCATACTTTGCACAACCACGGGGGCAGGCAATGTACCTTGCAGGCCACCGCCCACAGGCACATGGCCTATCATGACCTGCAATGTATTACGTGGCTTGATTTGTATAGACAAACTCAACGGCTACTCCAGCGCGATACGCGCGATGTTGTTTTTAGTATGAGCAGCCAGATCAATCTCCTTGCCGCGAAATGCCAATTTCGTGGCGCTGGCATTGCCAATCAGCACACTAACCGGCGGCGTTACATCCACACTGTCTGTATCGCCGACATGCGACATTTCTTCATAGATCACCTTACCGCTTTTATCTGTGATGCGTGCCCAGCTATCTCCACTGAAGGTCAGGGTGACATTGTTACCAGACTTTGCTACTACCTGATTAGGCACAGATGCATTCGTAATAGCAGCCGGGGCTTGGGTTTCGACTTGAGGCTTCAACGCCACATTTGCAGTGCTGCTGGCAACAGCAGGCTCCTGCGTGCTAGTGACGGCACTGGCACTTGAATCAGCATCTGCCGTCCTTTCCGCAGCCGGCAATGCAATTTCCGGCAATGGCTCGGCAGGCGCCGGTGTATTTTCAACAGTGATTTGCGGGCTATTTTCAGTTTGCACAGCCACAGCAGACGGCGCTGGCTTTGGCATGTAATCAACATAAAAAAGCCATGACAACAATAGCAGCAGCACCACAATACTCCCAAGGATATACTTCATCCATGGCTGGCTATCCTTAGTCAGCGGCACCTGTACGATAGAAGACTGGACTGTGAGCCCCACATTTGACTTATCGGCCACGTTTGTGCGGTAAATTGCCAACAACGGCTCGGCATCTATTTCCAGAAACTTTGCATAGTTGCGTATGAACCCACGTGTGATCATGGCATCAGGCAGCGAATCAAAATCGTTGTTTTCCAGTGCATCTACCTGCTTCACACTGTAGCGCAGATGGTTGGATACATCTTGCTGTGTAAGATTTTTTGCAGTTCTTGCCGCCAAAAACGCGGCACCCAGTGACAGCTGCGTATTTTGTAAATCACCACCAGCTTTTTCTGTTTCTACTGCTTGCAACTCTGTCATGATTATTTTCCGCTCTGTAACAACTTGGCCTGCTCCGAATCCGGATAGCGGCGCCTTAACTCCAAGGCATAACTTGCCTCATCATCCTTTACACCCAGCTTACGGGCAATCTGAATCGCCAGCCATAACATCTCAGGTGTCGGCTGGCTTATCAGCGCATTCTGCAAGGTTCTTTTTGCTGTAACTGCATCATTACGCTTGAATTGAATTGATGCCAGCTGATATGCCGCCGTATTGAACAAAGGCTCGTATTGCAGAGCCTTCTGGAAATAGACTTCTGCATTAACCGCATCCTGCTTGCGCAGCGAGCAAATACCGGCATTGGTATAGGCAATGGCAGGTGTTGCATACAGAGGGTTCTTTACTGCCGCCATGAACTCTTTGATGGACTCATCAATGCGGTTTCTTGCACATAAAAAACCACCGAAGTTATTGTGCGACTCTGAATTGCCAGGTTCGATCTGCACCGCTCTTTTAAAATTAGCCTCGGCAAGATCATCCTGCCCAAGCGCTGCATATACCAGGCCCAGCCCGTTATACGCCAGGCTAAAGCCGGGGTCAGCCTTTGTAGCAAGTGTAAATTCCTCCAACGCGACTTCTAGCTGCCGCTGCTGGTAGTAGACGGCGCCCAAGTCAGTATGTGACCTGGCACGCGCCTTCATGTTCTTGTCTTCAGCCTCTTGCTGCTGTTGGCTTGCGCAGCCTGCTGCAAGAAAAAGCACAATCGCAATCGAAACCAAGCTGGTAAATCTCATTTTATTCATTCAATCGCCTCAATTGGAATTCGCCTGGAAGTACGTTTAGTTTTATCCAACACCTTGCCGGCAAGCTGTCCGCAGGCAGCATCAATATCCTCGCCACGGGTTTTACGTACAGTCACCACATAACCTGCCTGCATGAGAATATCGCGGAACACCCGCACATGACTAGGCTTGGAGGTCTCATAGCCGCTATTAGGGAAAGGATTGAAAGGAATCAGGTTGAATTTACAGGATACGTTCTTGACCAATTCCAGTAACTGGTGCGCATGCTCCACGGTGTCATTCACACCGTCCAGCATCACGTATTCAAAAGTGACAAAATCACGCGGCGCTTTTTCAAGATACCGGTTGCATGCCGCCATCAGTTCTTTAAGCGGGTATTTTTTGTTGATAGGCACAATCATGTCACGCAGCGCGTCATTGGGCGCATGCAGTGACACAGCCAGCGCTACCGGGCAGTCTTCTTTCAGCCGATCCATAGCCGGCACCAGGCCGCTGGTTGAAAGCGTGACACGGCGACGGCTCAGGCCATACGCGCTGTCATCCAGCATAATCTGCATGGCAGTCACTACATTGTCATAGTTAGCCAAGGGCTCGCCCATGCCCATCATCACCACATTGCTGATGATGCGCTCACCGGGCGGCAGCAGGTCGTAGCCAGCCTCCTGGCGTAATGACCGATCAGCAATCGCCAGCTGGCCGATGATTTCAGAGACACTTAAATTGCGGTTAAAACCCTGGCGGCCGGTAGAGCAGAACGTGCACTCCAGCGCACAGCCTACCTGGCTCGACACACAAAGCGTACCGCGGTCGTCTTCAGGGATAAATACGGTTTCAATGCTATTGGCAGCGTCGGCGCCAATCAGCCATTTACGAGTACCGTCATTGGATATTTGTTCGTGCTGCACGGTCGGCAGAGCAATCTCTGCCTCTGTTGCCAGTTTTTCGCGCAGGCTTTTGGCAATATCAGTCATCTGCTCAAAATCGTGCACGCCGAAATGATGCATCCAGCGCATCAGCTGCTTGGCGCGAAAAGGCTTTTCGCCATGTTCTACGAACCATTGTGCGAGCTGCTGCTGATTGAAATTAAGTAGATTGACCAAAGTGCTTCCTAATAATTAAATAATTTAATTTGCTAAGCTAGGCAAGGCGCAAATAGATAAATTAAGACGACGCATATATGTAATATGTGAGGAGTAATTTGTCTATTTGCAACACCGCATAGCGACGGAAATTAAATTATTTTCCGAAGAAGTAAGCGATTTCGATTGCTGCATTCTCAGCAGAATCAGAACCGTGAACTGCGTTAGCATCGATGCTTTCAGCAAAGTCAGCACGGATAGTACCTGCTGCAGCTTCTTTCGGGTTAGTAGCGCCCATCAGGTCACGGTTAACTTGCACAGCGTTTTCGCCTTCTAAAGCTTGAATCATCACTGGGCCTGAAATCATGAATTTAACCAGGTCAGCAAAGAAAGGACGCTCTTTGTGCACTGCGTAGAAACCTTCAGCTTCAGCTTGTGTCAATTGTGCCATTTTTGCAGCAACAATTTTCAAGCCAGCGTTTTCAAAACGTGTGTAAATTTTACCGATAACATTTTTTGCAACTGCATCAGGTTTGATGATAGAAAGCGTACGTTGAATTGCCATAACTACTCCGTTAAGTTTACTTATTGAAAAGACCGTTAAAATACCATTTTTAGCACTTAAAATAAACCAACTTTTACGATTAGTTTTTTATGAAAGAGGTTTAGAATAAGCAACCGATGTGGCAAAATTAACACCGTCATGAATAATCCCAACTACAATGCCACACCACTGAATGCCACCTGCCCCGCATGTGGCATGCTCTGCGATGACATATCCTTAGGCACCGCATCTGAATTAACCTTACAAAACGGCAGTGCAATCGCTTGCAACAAGGGCATACGTTTTTTTGAGCGGTCCGCTAAAACTTCTGTATCCACCGTTCCTGCGGTAGCCGGCAAGCAAACGGACCTTGAAAGCGCCATCAGCGCCGCTGCCAGCATTTTACGCAATAGCAAACAGCCGTTATTTGCCGGATTAGGCACTGAAGTGCAAGGCATGCGTGCCATCATGAAGCTGGCAGAAAAAACCAACGGCATACTGGACCATATGCATAGCGAAGCCACTGTCAGCAATACCCGCACCATGCAGAACAGCGGCTGGCTGACCACAACGCTCTCTGAAGTTAAAAACCGCGCCGATGTCATATTGGCGATAGGTACCGACATTACTGGCAGCCACCCGCGCTTTTTTGAAAAGCTGGTGCAGAATCATGACAGCCTCTTTCACAAACCCAGCCCCGAAGTGATTTATCTAGGTGTCACACCAGAAACACCCGCAGGATCAGTGATTGCCTGCGATACAGCAAAGCTTCCTGAGTTCATCAATGCGCTCAATGCATTACTCAATGGCAAGGAACTACATACTGAGACGGTAGCAGGTGTTCCGGTAAAAATCTTAAGCGATTTGTTGGAAAAATTAAAAAACGCAAAATACGCGGTCATTGTCTGGTCAGCCAGTGCTTTAAAAATCGCACATACGGAGCTTGTTGTTCAAAGCATCGTACAACTCATCGCAAAATTGAATGAAAACTCGCGTGCAGCAGGCCTGCCACTGAACTCCGGTGACGGCGACACCTCGGTCAACAACACCAGCACGTGGCTAAGCGGTTACCCGACCAGAACCCGTTTTAACAACGCAGTGCCTGAATACGACACCTATCACAATACAACACAAAAACAGCTTGCGAGCTGCGATGCGCTACTTTGGATAAGCACATTCAACCCATATGCAGCGCCGAACTGTAAGGCGCCGACCATCGTGATCGGCCATCCGGATACGCCATTTGAAAGCATGCCTGATGTATTCATCCCGGTCGGCATTCCCGGTTTTGACCATGCCGGGCAGATGTTCCGCATGGATAGCTCGATTACGCTGCCGCTGAAAAAACTACGCGACAGCGGCCTGCACAGCCTCAGCGAAATCATCACGATGATAGAAACAAAATTAGCCGTCGAGACAGCAGCATGATTACCTTACTCAAAAACGGCAGAATCTATGACCCGGCACACAAAAAAAATGGTGTCATTGAAGACATCTACATCCGCAACGGGCACATTATCGCCAAACCAGCAGCCTCTGAAAAAATCGGCCAGACCTTTGATTTAAGCGGCAAAGTAGTGATGGCCGGCGCCATCGATATGCACAGCCATATTGGTGGCGGCAAGGTGAACATTGCACGCATGATGCTGCCGGAGTATCAACAACAGTACCAGCAAAAGCAAGCACAGGAACTTAAAGGCCTGAGCGAGCCAGAAGCCCACATCTGCACCCCGCATTGCAGCCACCACGCCACACCCAGCACGACTGACACCGGCTTCCGCTACATTGAAATGGGCTACACCGCGGCTTTTGAGCCGGCCATTTCGCCGGTCAACGCGCGCCAGGCCCATCTGGAGATGGGCGACACGCCGATGATAGACAAAGGCGGCTATGCCATGCTGGGCAATGACGATTACTTTCTGCGCATGCTGGCAGCAAAGAAAGATCAGAAGGCCATCAATGACTATGTAGCGTGGATACTGCATGCAACGCAGGCCATCGGCATCAAGGTGGTGAACCCGGGCGGCATCAATGCCTTCAAATTCAACCAGCGCCGACTGGATCTGGATGAGAACAATGTACACTACCAGGTCAGCCCGCGTGAAATCCTGCAAAGTTTGAGCCGCGCTGTACATGAGCTGGGCATAGCCAAGCCATTGCACGTGCACTGCAACAATCTAGGCGCAGCTGGCAACTTTGCCACGACTTTAGACACGATGAGTGCCAGCAGCGGCCTGCCGATGCACCTCACGCATATCCAGTTTCACAGTTACGGCACCGAGGGTGACAAGAAGTTTTCATCTGCCGCAGCGCAGATTGCCGAAGCACTGAACAAGAACAAGCACATCACGGCTGACGTTGGCCAGATATTGTTTGGTCAAACCGTCACTGCCTCTGGCGACTCCATGATGCAGCACCTGAACGCTAAGCATGCCAACCCGAAAAAGTCGGTGATTATGGATATTGAATGTGACGCCGGCTGCGGTGTGCTGCCATTCAAATACCGCGACCAGAATTATGTGAATGCGCTGCAATGGGCAATCGGCCTTGAGCTCTTCCTCTCGGTGGAAGACCCGTGGCGCATCTTTTTGACTACAGACCACCCTAACGGCGCGCCGTTTACCAGCTACCCGCATCTGATTCGCCTGCTAATGGATAAAACATTCAGAAATGATGCTTTCAGCAAGCTGAACCTGGACGCACAGGCGATGAGCAACCTGGCAAGCCTTGACCGCGAATACAGCCTGTATGAAATCGCAATCATGACCCGTGCCGGCGCGGGCAAGCTCATCGGCCTGAATGACCGCGGCCATCTGGGCACAGGTGCGGCGGCCGATATTACTGTTTATACCGACCAGCCAGACCGCGAAGCGATGTTTGCCAAACCGGATTACGTTTTCAAGAATGGGGAGCTGGTGGTCAAGAACGGCAGCGTGGTGAAAGTGGTATGGGGCGTAACGCATACAGCCAAACCTGCATTTGACATAGGCATAGAAAAGGAACTGAAAGACTATTTTGACCGCTACCAGACCATGCAGATGGATAATTTTAAAATCAGCAATGATGAAATCGCAAGCGACGGCCACGGTCAAGTGGTTATACATCACAACAGCAAAGGATAAATAATGAGCAGACTATACGGCGACCAGCACCGCAAATTTCAGGACGAGTTCGGCACGCGCAAAATGGCAGACCGCGTCGAGGAAATTGCCTGCAAGACCGAATTTGACGATGAGGCCAAAGGCTTTATCGAACACATGGACATGTTCTTTCTATCCACGGTTGACCATCAGGGGCGCCCTACCGTTTCATACAAGGGCGGTGATGCCGGTTTTGTAAGGATTGTCGACAGCAAGACGCTGGTTTTTCCAAGCTATGACGGCAACGGCATGTTCTTCTCCATGGGCAATATCAGCACCAACCCGCAGGTTGGCCTGCTGTTCATCTCGTTTGAAACGCCGCACCGCATCCGCGTACAGGGCACCGCCAGCATTTCTCGCACCGACCCGCTGATGCAGGAATACAAAGAGGCCGAATTCATCGTGCGCGTGACCTTGTCTGAGCTATGGCAGAACTGTCCGCGATACATTCATCAGCGCACCAAGGTACGTGATTCACGCTATGTGCCAAGAGCCGATTGCGAAACGCCTGTGGCGGAATGGAAGCGTATCGACCTGATGCAGGATGTGATTCCAGAAGCCGACCTTAAAAAAGTGGAAAAAACCGGCACCATCCAGATCGAAGAATGGATAGAAAAAATCAAGACAGGCAGCCCGGAAGCTTAAAACACGATGCAGATTAACGGCATACAGATTGATGACACCTTCGCCGAAGCATTCAATATGCGCGGCACCCGGGTCATCATCACCGCGCAGAACCACAAATGGGCGTATCACGCGGCCAATGCGATGACAGGCTTTGCCACATCGGTCATCGGCTGCGGCGTAGAGGCCGGCATTGAACGTGAAATGACGGCGGATGAAACACCGGACGGCAGGCCAGGCATTAGCATTCTGATGTTTGCCATGGGCAGCAAGGTGCTGATGCAGCAGCTGGAAACGCGCATGGGCCAGTGCATACTCACCTGCCCTACCGCTGCGGCATTTGCCGGCATAGAGAGTGCAGACATGATCAGCCTAGGCAAGCACCTGCGCTATTTTGGCGATGGCTTTCAGACCTCAAAACTGATTGCAGGCAAACGTTACTGGCGCATTCCGGTGATGGATGGCGAGTTTTTGACCGAAGAAACCACCGGCATGGTGCGTGCTATCGGCGGTGGCAATTTTCTGATTCTGGCAACATCACAGCCGGCTGCGCTGGCTGCGGCAGAAACCGCTATCGAAGCCATGAAGACTCTGCCGAATATCATCATGCCATTCCCCGGCGGCGTAGTGCGCTCAGGCTCCAAGGTGGGCAGCAAATACAAAACCATGTTTGCCTCCACCAACGATGCGTTTTGCCCGACACTGAAGGGCATTACCAACAGCGAGCTGTCGCCTGAGATCGAAAGCGTGATGGAAATCGTCATCGACGGCCTGACATTTGAAGACATTGCCAAGTCGATGAAAACTGGCATTGAGGCTATCTGCAAGCTTGGTGCCGACAGTGGCGTCAAACGCATCTCGGCCGGGAATTACGGCGGAAAACTGGGGCCGCACCTGTTCAAACTGCATGATATTCTGAAAGACGGTGCAGCATGAACGCATTGACTTTTACACTAAAAACAACGCTACAGCACAGCATCAATTGCAGCGCTCTCACGCCCGACAACCTTGCCGGGAAGTCGGTTGCAGAAATTACCGCCATCGAGCTGGTTAAAGGCAGGAATCAATTGCTGGCAGGCGATATTTTCAATATCAGCGGCACTGACACCCAGCAGCTGTGCTTCAAAAATTCAACCAGCAGGCTTGATTACATAGGTGCAGATATGAGTACCGGCAGCATCACCATTGAAGGTGACGCCGGCGCCTACCTGGGATTTGGCATGAAACACGGCAATATCCACTGCAAAGGTAATGCAGCTGCATTTGCAGCATGCAGCATGCGTGGCGGATTATTAACTATCGATGGCAACAGCGGCGACTTTTTAGGCGCAGGTGCCGAGGGTTCACGCAAAGGCATGCTGGGCGGTACGGTGATTGTAAAAGGCAGCGCCGGCGACCGGGTCGGTGACCAGATGCGGCGCGGCCTGATACTGATTGAAGGCAATACCGGTGATTACTGCGGCAGCCGTATGATTGCTGGCACTATCGGCGTATTAGGCAAAACCGGCACATACACCGCCTTTAACATGCACCGGGGCACACTGCTGCTGCAACAGCGGCCTGAACTGCATGCTACGATTTGTGACTGCGGGACGCATACGCTGCCTTTTTTAAATTTATTATTCAAATCATTCAGGCAGTACGATACAAAATTCAGTACACTTAACCAAAACCGCGTGCAGCGCTTTGCGGGTGACACTGCCTATAATGGCAATGGCGAGATTCTGGTTTTACAGCCGCAAACTTGAACCAACCCAATCATTAGATGTAACATGACCAAAAAACAAATATTGGCTATGTATAACAAAGGCAAACCATGTTGACATTAACGCTTACCGTAAACTCAATCGCGCTGTATCTTGTCGTAGCCGACGTGCTTGCGCTGCTGACTTATATACTCTTTCTGTTCCACAAAAAACGTATGCTTGAAAAAGCTGTCAAGGACATCACCGACTTCATCTCCGACTATTTCACCCATACCGGTGCAGAAGTCAATGTCACTTGCTTCAAGCTTGATGGTGACAGGCGCTTTGTTACCCTGATTGAATCCCAGCCATTAAAACGGTTTCGCTTTTCAAATATCCTGGAAACCAACCTGATTACCCATATCTATAAAAAAACTGGCAACACTGTAGAAAAAATCTATTGGCGCTTCCCGGTAGCCATCCAGAATGAGGCCATTATCACCGAAGGTCATAATACAGCGATTCCTGACGACCTGTATTTTGCCGATGCCAAGGCTACCGCTGACGCTACGCACCCGTTTGATGCTGTCAACTTTGATACCAGCCCCGGCATTTACAAGGTGAGCGAAGCATCATGGGATGAGTTCAAGAGCTCGAAATAAGCCGCACCTGATACACCCCAGCTGAAATACTTCATTATCAGCTGAGCAAATATCCAGTTTTTAAATATTTGGCAAAACCATGCGTTTCAAAGAGTTAACTCTTAGATTCATCGCCTTCCAAGCAAAAATCAGTCTCGACACAGAACTGTGTCTGTTAGAATGACGGCTTAATTTCAATTGCTTTATTCAAGCCCAAATATGCCCAAGTACCTAACAGCCGCACTATATAAATTTGTCAGCCTGCCAAATTACAAAGACTTGCAGCCAGCCATTCTGCAAGCCTGTAAAAGCAGCAATATCAAAGGCACGCTGTTGCTTGCTGAAGAAGGTATCAATGGCACCATTGCCGGCCTGCCAGAAGACATACACCAGCTGTTGAACTACCTGCGCACAGATGCACTGTTTGAAGGCAA
>Ga0208508_1000365_pt1 | contig 12448 bp, 8 predicted proteins | sample LakWasMeta1_LOW4_2_FD_183853 | JGI IMG/M metagenome (GOLD analysis project Ga0208508, IMG submission 183853) | Freshwater sediment methanotrophic microbial communities from Lake Washington under simulated oxygen tension - Sediment Metagenome... | ecosystem: Environmental > Aquatic > Freshwater >...
TTCGATCTACTATTAAACTAAAAAAAACGAAAAATATTTTAAATACCCCTTATTTTATTAGAAAAATGAACTATCAGGAAACCATAAACTGGATGTTTAATCAACTCCCGATGTACCAACTTCAGGGTGCTTCGGCTTATAAAAAAGATTTAACCAATGTTCATTTACTGGTAAATCATCTTGACAATCCACAGCAAAATCTCAAATGCATTCACGTTGCAGGAACAAATGGCAAAGGTTCGACTTCGCATATGCTGGCATCGATACTTCAGGAAGCAGGATATAAAATTGGTCTGTACACTTCTCCACATTTAAAAGATTACAGGGAACGCATCAAGATTAATGGAATAGAAATTTCAGAAAAATTTGTCTGTGATTTCATCAATAAGAACAAAGCTTTTTTTGAAGCCAATGATATGAGTTTCTTCGAAATGACGGTGGGCTTGGCTTTCGAATATTTTGCCAAAGAAAAAGTGGATATTGCCATTATTGAAGTGGGAATGGGCGGACGATTAGACGCCACCAACATCATTACACCGCTTATCTCCGTAATTACAAATATCGCATTAGACCATACCCAATTTCTTGGCAACACACTTGAAGCCATTGCTTTTGAAAAAGCAGGAATCATAAAACCTGGAATTCCAGTTGTCATAGGCGAATATACTCCAGAAACAAAACCTGTTTTCTTGGCAAAAGCCAAAGAAAATAATTCGGAAATCTATTTTGCTTCCAAATTAATTTCGGAGAATTATCCTTCTGATTTAATTGGTGATTATCAAATTCACAACAAGAAAACTGTTGTTCAAACTATATCAATATTAAACTCACAAGGAACTTTTAAAGTTTCAGAAACCAATATCAAATCTGGCTTACTGAATGTTATAAAAAACACGGGGCTTGAAGGAAGGTGGCAACAACTTGGCGAATTTCCAAAAATTATTTGCGATACAGCACACAACAAAAATGGTTTGGAAATCGTGATGAAGCAAATCCAAAAAGAAAAATTTGATACTTTACACATTGTCTTGGGCGTGGTAAACGACAAGGACTTGGACGAAATCTTACCGCTTTTTCCAAAAAGTGCCATCTATTATTTCTGCAAACCCAATATTCCACGTGGCTTAAAAACGACTCTTTTACAGGAAAAGGCACAAAAACACCATCTCTTAGGAAACGCATACGACTCTGTGACAGAAGCTTATAGTCAGTCTAGGAATAATGCCACAAAAAACGATTTTATTTTTATTGGCGGAAGCACTTTTGTAGTAGCGGAATTGCCTTTGAATAAAGAGGTTTAACTTCAAATCATAATTTTTAGTTGATAATTATTTTAATTTATTCTAAATAAATGATTATTAATTTATTAGATTTAACTCTAATTTCTTATTAATTAATCCTTTAACAACTAATTTTTATGAAAACAAACAAAATTTCAGTGTTAGGAATGTTGCTTTTTACATTCCTATTGAGTGTGGCTGTCCGTGCTCAGGAAGATCCAAAACCTGTATTTATTACAATTACCACTATGTATCGAAATCTCGATGCTGATGGAAAAGATTGGAGAAAAACAGAACAGGAATATTTTGACAAGGTTATCAGTAAGAATGATTTGATAATAGGTTCAGAAATTCTGACCCATTATTATACTGCAAATAGTTCTGAAATTTTGTTGGTTTCGGTTTATAAAACATGGGAAGATATTGAGAAATCTAATGATGTTTCAAATGAATTAATTAAAAAAGCCTGGCCGGACGAAAAAGAAAGAAAAGCTTTTTTTGACAAACAAGGGGGTTATTATATGAAAAAACATTCCGATGAAATTTACACTTCACTTCCTATGGTGGGCGAAAAACAATTAAAGACTGATTCAAAAGAACCTATGATTGTATATATTCGCAGGTCGCAATTATCAATGAACGGTCAAGGAAAAGGAATGAAGGAATTTAATGAAAAAGTAACCTTGAAAAACCCTTATATCAAAGCTTATTATCCTTATCGCCATTCATGGGGTTCTGACAGCAGAGATTTTATGGAAGCCTTTTTATATGATTCTTTTAGCGATATAGAAAAATCTAGTGATAAAGACGACGAATTAATAAAAGCAGCATGGCCAAAAGAGACTGACAGAAAAGCGTTTTTTGACGAAATGACTAAAGCATTTACTGGTCTTCATGGCGATTATATATACCATAATGAACCTACAATGTCTAAATAAAAACAATAATTTAATCAATAGACTTCGTTTGTGACTAACAAACGAAGTCTATTTGATATTTAATTTAACCCTTAATAAATTAAATTCCAACGAAATAGAAATCTACCAAAAAAAATATTGAAATTTTCATAAAAATGTTTTGGAAAAGCAAAAAACCAACCTATATTTGCACCCACAATTAGGGCGATTAGCTCAGCTGGTTCAGAGCACCTCGTTTACACCGAGGGGGTCGGGGGTTCGAACCCCTCATCGCCCACAAAAAACTTCATTAGAAATAATGAAGTTTTTTTTATTATGGATTATTCCTTTAATCCGGTAAGTTTCTCAAAAAGTAATTCCGAATATTTTCACCCATTATTTTATAAATATCAGTTTTTGAAAACCCTTCCTTTTTTAATGCGGCAACCATAAGCGGCAATCCAGTTACGGCAAAATGAGTTTCTAAAGCTCCATCCCAATCGGAACCAAGTGCAACTTTATCAACTCCTATTTTATCTGCCACATATTTAATGGTTCTGGCAGTTGCGGCAGCATCTTTACCACAAACAGCCGTTTCCCATAAACCAATGCCTACCAAACCGTTTCGTTTTCCAATTTCCAATAAATGTTTGTCTGAAAGGTTGCGCTGATTATTGCAAACTCCTTTTACGCCAGTATGCGATACCAAAACAGATCCGTCGTGATATTTAAAAACATCATCGATAGTTTGTCGAGACGCATGTGCCAAGTCGATAGTAATGTGAAGGCTATCCATTTTTTTGATTAACTGAATTCCTTTTTTGGTTAATCCTCCTTTAATCATTCCGTGTGCAGAGCCAGCCCATTCATTATCAAAAAAATGTGCCAAACCTATATATCTCACGCCTGCTTTATAAAACTTATCAAGATTGTTTAAATCCTTTTCCAAGCAATGTGCCCCCTCAATTCCCAGCATTCCCGAAGTGAGTTTGTGATTCTTTTCTCGATCAACAATAAACTGCTGCAATTCTTTTTTATTGGTGATTACCTTGAACTGACCCTCCGATTTTTTGGCAAAATTATGAAGTGACTCACATTGATGCAAAGCCCTGTTTTTGATGGAAAACCAAGTGGAAATTGGATTCAATTGTAAGAAATTGAGCAACGCAATCTGGTCGCTGGCATTGGCGTCATTTTTTTCGATGTTGATTCCCTTTGGCACTTTGCTTACAATTGTAAACACCTGAAAAGCCATATTAGCCTGTTGCATTCGAGGTAAATCGACGTGGCCATAATCATGTTTTTTAAGAAAATTCCTGTCCCACAACAAGGCATCACAATGTAAATCAGCTACAAAAGGTATGGAATCTAAAGTCGTATTCTTAGAAAAATCAGTTACCAAAGTAACCTTGTTTTTTGATTGGTCGATGTACTTTGGACCAAAAACAAAAGCGATAATGGCAATAACCAATACTAATCCGACAACAAATTTTAAAATCTTTTTTATGGCTTTCATTTTACTGACAATTTGTTTTCAATTTAAAATTACAAATGGAAAGACCTGATCTGTTTGCTAATTTTTCACTTTCTTCCTTATTTCTTTTATCCAGATTTCATAACCCTTTGAATTCATATGCAAACTGTCTTCTTTGAAAATGGATGGATTTGGTTTTGAATTTTCGAGCATCTGATTCCAAATACTAATAAAATAAGTGTGTTTTTGTTTTTTACAAAAATGCTCAATTCGGGCATTGGCATCCATCATTCTTTCTCGCATACTCCATCGAAGAGGACTGGGTTTTAGCGAAACATAATAAATATTTATCTTCGGAAATTTTTCCCTAATGTGTCTGTAAAGTGTTACAAACCTGTCAAAAACAATTTTTCCCGTTACAGTATCCGAAGATGCGACATCATTTTCGCCACAGTAAATTACGATTTGTTCAGGATTGTATTTTTCAAAAATAGCTGCCCGATAATAGATTACATCCAATAATCTCGAACCGCCAAAAGCACGATTCAACGGCGCATATTCAGGCAAATCCTGCCCCAATGTTTTCCAATAAGTAAAGGAAGAACTTCCGATAAAAAGTGTTTTATAATGAGCTGGCATTGCAATGCTGTCCTGCTTTTTGAAGGCTTGAACATCATTCCAAAATGGTTGATTTTGTGCCGAAACACTAGCAAAAACAAACAACATCTGAACGCAGATAATTGCTTTTAAATTTTTAAGATTAAATTTCATCTGTTTAGTTTTTAGAATATCAAATCTACGATTATTTTGCTGGTTTATACTTCTCGTAAAAATCTTTCAACACGAAAAACGCTTTCTTTTTGTTACCATCATTCGAAAGCAATCCTTTTCTATTGTAGCCATCCTGAATACCGGGAAGCAATCTTCTTGGCGAACGAAAATCAACCAAAATCCAAGGACTCAAACCCGAAATATTTGGAATTTTCTCAATCATTTTCAAGTTTTGAATGTATAAATATTCTTGAAATTCTTCTGTCCAACGCTCGTTTTTTTCTCCGTGCAATCCTTGTTTGGCATCACCGCCAAATTCTGAAACCACAACGGGTTTATTGTATTTTGATGTCCATTGTATCTTTTCGGCATCTTCGAGATTTCCTCCATACCAACCCAAATATTCGTTGAAAGCAACAATGTCAAGCTTTTCGGCAATGGCGTCGTCAACATAACTATTCAAACCTTCGCTTTTAGTCAGCAAAGCAGCACTTATCAATCGGGTATTGTCTAAAGTTCTTGCTTTGGCATTCAAATTATTGATGAAAGTATTGCGCGCATCCGAAATTGGTGTTTCGTTTGCCATAGACCAAATGATAGTGGAGCATCGGTTTTTATCTCGGCTAATCATTTCGACCAATTGATTTTCGGCGTTTTTGTAGGTTGCTGCATTAGTGAAATCAACCGTCCAATACACGGGAATTTCTTCCCAAACCATCAATCCGATTTTGTCTGCCAAACGCACCATATTTTCGTTGTGCGGGTAATGCGCCAATCGAACATAATTGCAACCCAATTCCTTTGCCCAAGTCAATAATCTAACGGCGTCCGCTTCAGAACTTGCCCTTCCTCCTTTGTCATTTTCTTCGTGAATGGAAATGCCACGCAGGAAAACCGGTTTGCCATTCAAAACAATCTTGGCATCGTTGGTTTCAATGGTTCTAAAACCGATGTTGTCTTTAAGGATTTGATTGTTATATTCTATGGAAACACCATACAATTTCGGACTTTCTGGAGACCAATATTGAATTTTTTTATTGGTGATTTCGAAATTTACTTTTCCGTCAGCATCAATTTTCCCTTTATAATTAATTTTTAATTCCGGAATTTTGACGGTTACAAATTCAGCGATTTTATCGAAATTATTAATCTTGACAAATCCGGAAATCGTGTTTTTTTCTTCTTTTTTGAGTTGGATGGTATAATCCTGGACGAATGATTTTGGCTCTTCAATCAATAGAACATCACGCGTGATTCCGCCATAATTAAACCAATCGGTGTTGAGCGTTGGCACGCCATCTTTGCGACGGACATTATCTACTTTTACCACCAAGAAATTGCCTTTTGCTTTGATAATCGAAGAAACCTCAAAATTAAATGGCGTGAAACCACCTTCGTGAACACCCAATTTTTTTCCATTAAGATACACCTCAGCTTTGTAGTTGACAGCTCCAAAATAAACAAAAAGACGTTTATTCTCTTTCACATCATAATCAAAAGATTTCTTGAACCACACCGTTCCTTCGTAGTAAAAAAGATTTTCTTTTTGCGAATTCCAATCACCGGGAATAGTCATCGTTGGCGATTTATCAAAATCATACTCCACCAACTCCTGCTTGTTCTGGGCGTGATAATTGCTGTAATAAGCTGCGTTTTGAACTCCTTTTTGTTGGTCATAAGCATCGCGATGAAAGCTATAATAACCTGTTTCATAGGAATCTACAATATAATTCCATTCGCCGTTTAAGGAAGTTGTTGTTCTGTTTGGAACATTGGTAATCAGTTCTTGGGAAAACCCAAAAAGAGGAAAAAGTAAGAAGATGTGTTTAAGGAATTTCATAGTTTAACTTTTTTGTGTGAAGGAATCTTTCACTTTATTGTATTTTTTAAAGGTTAGTACAAGCTTCTAGCTCGTTACAATTCCTATGTTGGTATGAACGTGACGCTCGCACGAGCTGGGGGTGGTTTTTCTTTTTTATTCACTAAATCGAGTAATTTCAAAATGGTATTCCTTTTTATCCTTTGGGATAATTGTTAGATTTCTCATTGCTCCATTTTTAATTTCTGCTTCCGTTTCCCAATTTCCTTTTGTAAATTTAAATTGAGCTGGGGAGTGTATTTTTACTTTTAATTCTCTTTCAAAGTCAGATTTTTTATTCATATTAATTTGATTTGGACTCCAATTTCCTAAATTTATTTGATTTCCAGTTATAAATAATTCGTCATCCTTGTTAGGAACTTTTACATTAATTGTAATTTCATATTCTTCAGTTGAAAGTTCTTTTTGTTGTTCTCCAAAAATTGTATTAAAATAAAATTGAAGTGCAAAATTTAGACTTGGTGGAAATGTACTCCAATGTGTTTCATTAGAAAAATCTTTAACAACAAATTTCAACTTATCTGTTTTTAACGAATCATTCAAATAAGAATATACTTTTTCTCTTGCAGTTTTCCATTCTTTCCAATTTTCCGCTTCATTCGCATTACTTAAATATAAATATTTGTTTGTTTTTAATTTTGAAAAGTCAAAATGATATAAATCATCCACTAATCTTTCTTTGTCAAATGCAAAATTTGGAGAAATAGCAATGTAATTATCAAATAATTCTGGCACATTGAATAGAGAATACATTACAAAAGAAGCGCCTAATGAGTGACCAATCGCAGTTCTGTGTTTTAAAGTTCTATAGTTGTTTTCAATATAAGGAACTACTTCATTTTTTACATAACTCAAAAAGTTATCTACGTTTCCTTCATATTGATGAACTTCTTTTTGGGAATCGTTTTTAGAAAAAGGTAAAAAATCATTACGTCTTGAATAATCAAGCTTTTCATTATAAGGTGATGTAATACCAACAACAATGAATTTTTTAGAAGCATTAGTTAAAAAACTAATAATTGAGTTAGTATAATCAAAAAATTCTCTGTTTTGTGAATCAAAGAGATAGATTACATCATAATATTCGTATGGGCTTTCATTATAACTTTGTGGAGTATAAACTAAAATTTCCCGCTTTTGGTTTAATTCTTTTGAATTGATTTTAATATTTTCAATTTGAGCAATTTCTTGTCCATTGATTAGATTTATCAATGAGAAAAAAAATAGCAAAATATTCGTTTTTTTCATAATTTCTGTTTTTTTATCCCGTACAACTTGCATATTTATTTAACAAAATCATCCCAATCCACCCAAAAAACAGGCAGATTGGAATGACAAATATCAAACATTAAAATCAAATAATTATCTATTTAGACAATATAATCATCGCTAGTCCGGCAATGTATAAAAGCAACATAATATTCAGTAATGACTTGGTGCCTTTTGGCGCTTGGTCGAATTCTTTCCAGATATAAATTCCCCAAATGGCTGCCACAACCGTTGCGCCCTGTCCTAGTCCGTAAGAAATCGCCGGTCCGGCTTTACCTGATGCAATAATGCTCAAGGACATTCCCACACACCAAATGGCACCTCCTAAAATCCCAATGAAATGGTCTTTTATCGCTCCATTAAAATAATCAGCAAAGGAAACTGGTGCGCCAATAAAAGGACGCTTCATTTGGATGGTATTGAAAACGAAACTGCTGACAACAACTCCAACGGCAAAAATCACCAAGGCTGTGTAAGGTGTCAATTTTCCTATTTCGGGCATACTGAAATCGGCAACCATAGAACCTGCGACATATTTGTAAAACAATCCCATTAAACAACCACTTACGATGGATAAAATCAATCCTTTTTTGGACACTTTTTCGGTAAGGTTGGATTGCAATTTTTGATAGGCTCTGGCATTGAGTATAATTGCCAAAGTTATCAGGGCAACACCACCAAAAATCAAAGTTGGATTTCCTTGTGTGGAATCATAATTTACAAGAACACCAAGAACCAATGCAATCCCAATCGCAACCGGAAAAGCAACCGACATTCCTGCAATGGCAATGGCTGCCACGAGTAAAATATTGGCAGCATTAAAAACAACTCCTCCAATAAATGCCGAGGTTAAACTACTGGTTTCAGCTTGGTTAAAATCTTCAAGGAAAGCTCTTCCATCGGCTCCATTGCTTCCTAAAGTGAAAGCCAAGAGCAATGTGGTCAATAAAATTCCAAAACCATAATCCCAATAAAAAAGTTCAAACCGCCAGGTTTTGGTGGTGAGTTTTGTGGTATTGGCCCAAGAACCCCAACAAAACATAGTGATAACACATAACACAATTGCCAATCCGTAATTTTCTACAATAAACATAAGCTGATAATTTAAAGGTTAATAATAGTAATAATAATGGTTTTAAATACTAATTTTGTTTGTTATTTAGTCCAATTTGTCAGTTCGAGCGCAGTCGAGAACCATTAAAACATATCGACTGCGCTCGATGTGACAAAAATAATATTGAACTAATTTACAATTTCATTTCTATAAGGAACCGATGCTTGCGCTCCCAATCTTGTCACGGAAATAGATGCCGCTTTTATGGCAAAACTTATCGCTTGTGCCCAATCCATTTTTTCGGTAAGGGCAACGGTCAATGCTCCGCTGAAAGTGTCTCCGGCAGCTGTTGTGTCTAATGCTTTTACAACAGGAGCAGGAATTTTTAATTTTAAGGTTGCATTTTCGAAATAAGCTCCTTCTTTTCCCAAAGTGATAATCACGTTTTCGACACCTTTGTCGAGAAAAACTTTGGCCGCCTGCGAAGCGGTTTCTTCGTCAATTACGGTAATCCCCGTTAGCAAAGTAGCTTCGGTTTCGTTGGGTGTAATCAGAAACAAACCATTCAGCAGTTCATCACTTAATGATTGTGCCGGCGCAGGATTGATGATTACTTTCTGGTTATTCACTTTTGCTTTTTTGGCTACGAAGGCAATGGTTTCCATTGGAATTTCCAATTGCATTAGAATGATTTCAGCATTGGAGACATTATTTACTTTTTCAATATCCAAAGCCAACAAATTAGCATTGGCGCCTGGAGCAACCACAATGCAGTTTTCGCCTTCCTGATTTAAAATAATCAATGCCGTGCCTGATGGATTTTTTTCATCAATAAAAACATAATCTGTGTTAATAGCGTCTTTTTTCAAACCTTCAACGGTTTGTTTACCAAAAATATCATTGCCCACTTTGGTTACCAAGGTAACATTTCCTCCCAATCTTGCGGCTGCGACAGCCTGGTTTGCGCCTTTTCCGCCGGCATTCATAAAAAAATTCCCGCCTAAAACGGTTTCTCCAGGCAAGGGAAGTTTCCCTGCTTTTACGACCATATCAGTATTGGCGCTGCCAATAACCATAATTTTGTTTTTACTCATTCCGATTATTTTTTAGTAACAGTTACTGGCAACCAAACTCTCATATCGCCTTCCGTTTGACTGGCTTCGGCAAAAGGAACTAAATAAATTTTTTCGTTTTTATTTAAAATATCTACCGAATAGGCTTGATTTCCTATCCAATTTTTAGGCAAAATTTCCGATTCATTTACAGTATTTGGATTTTTAACTGCCACTTTTTCTTTTGAATTTGCCATTAAATCAAACTCTTTTTCAGAATTTAAAGATTTGTCCAAAGCCAAAACTTGTGGTCCCCGCTGAAAAGCAATCTGATTTGGATACGATTTTCCGCCTGAAATTTCTTGAATTGGCATATCAAATTTGACACTTATTTTTTCGCTTGATTTCCAAGTTTTAGTAATCGTAACAAACTCATTTGGTTTTCCTTTATACTCCTTATTTCCAACTTTTGCCACAAAATTTGTACACCAAGTTGGCACTCGTAATGCCACTGGAAATTCAGCTGATTTTGAAGTTTCAACCGTAATCGTCAGATTGCCGCTTTCAGGAAAAGTCCCTTCGATTTTAAAAGTAGCGTCAATCTTTTTTTGATTGGAAGTGGTAATGCTTTCTTTATAGACTGCCGGTTCGTAAAAAAGTACCGTTGGCACGTTTTTAATATTTCCAAAAGTGAAATTTGGAACCAATGCAATTCCTCTTGGAACGCTGGATTGGCAACACGTTATATGGCAAGTATAAGGTTTTTTGTTCATCAAAGGAGTGTAATAACTTACGCATCCTGTTTCAGGATTTTCGGCTCCCAATAATTGGTTATAAACCGCTTTTTCTAATTGATTCAAATATTTTACATCGCCTGTTGTGGCAAATAAATTTTGATTTAACTGAACCCAAGTCGTGGTCACGCAACCTTCGCCCATATTAGCATTTGCTTCGGCAGGCAAAACTCCGTCTTCTTGAAAATGCTCGTGATCGCTTGCTGTTCCGGTAATGTACAACCGGTTTTTCTCCACATCTTGCCAAGCCATTTCTACCGCTTTTAAGAATTTTGGATCTCCTGTTACTTGATATAATTTTATTAAACCAACATAATTTGACAACATTTCGTAAGCTTTTCTGTTTCCAACATCGGTTACTTTTCCTGTTTTTAGAATCGCACTTATTACGTGTGGTCCATTATCCTGTTCCCAAGCGTCTAAAATATAATAACAAAAATCCAGATATTTTTTATCGCCAGAGTATCTGTACAAATCGACCATTGCGTCTAAAACACTGGTTGCAGCCATTCCCACGTGTTCACCTGCAGTTAAAATATCTCTTTGCCCTGGATTTTTACCGAAAGTTCGACATAATAAATCACCCATTTTTTTGGATGTTTCCAATGCCGGTTTGTAACCTGTAGTGGCATAATAAGTCAATAATCCGTGTAAATTGTATTTATGCGACCACACATCCCAACTTGTCCAATATTGATCCGGCGTGTAAGTTCCTAAATAACCATCTTCTTTTTGGGTGTTTATCAATTCATACATCATTCTGTCCATTTGCTTTTTTAAAGCAGGATTTTTGGTCAGTTTCCAAACATTCGAAGCCGTTTCAAGATATTTCCCCACGTGCTCACCCGCCCAAGGATGAATTCCAGGTCGTAATAAATAAGAACCAATCAATCCTTCTTCATCAACATTTAATAATCTTTGCTCTAAATTTTGCGTAAATCGTGTGCCTAAATAGCCCGAATATTTTTGATTTTCAAAAGGAATGGAGTTGAAATTAGAAGCGATTTTATCTTTAATTACAGGTTTTACTTCTCCCAAGACAGGGATTTCTATATTTTTATCAGACAAATACAATTGTTCGTTTTTAATGGAAGCCTGTGTTTCATTTTCAATAACTTCATAGCCAACATTGAACATTTTGTCTTTTGTTGGAACAAAATTCGTAGAGATATATTCAGCGGTTGAATTCTTTTCGGCATCCACGTGAATGGACTTTGTTTCAGAAAAAAGCAATTCGTTTTTCTGGTTTTTAACCCAATATTTTATGGTTCCATCAAGCGGTAAATCGCCATTATTTTTGAAAATTAATTTGCGTTGAAAGCCTTTGTTTTCGGTTTCCATAAAAGATTTTTCTACCGAAATAAAATTAGACCATTGAATTGGTGAAAGAACATAAGGACCTTCATACATTCCGGCACCGCCCACATTACTATACATACGCACAGCAATTACATTTTCTTTTCCCCATTTTACAACATCCAACGGAATGGTGTAACTTCTGTTTTCTTGCCATTTTGTTACTACATTTGGCGGAAAACTACCTGTTTCTCCCACTAATTTACCATTGAAAAAAGTTTGATCCACATCATCAATTTTCCCTACATTTAGAAGAAGTCCATTCCTTTTTATGGCTGCTTTTTTAAGACTTTCCGGAATGACAATTTTAATTCGATACCAGGCATACACGTCTAGCATTTGCCAACTCTTGCCTAGAAATTGTGTTCCCCAATGGGAATCATCAAAGGTAGCATTGGCCCATTCAGGATTATCTCCAATATTGAATCGCACTTCTTTTGGCAAGGTAATTTCTTGTGCTTGAGAAATTGTTGTGCTAATTAGCACTAAAAAAAGGGCTATTAGAGTTTGCTTCGCCAGTTCGAGCTTAGCTCTCGGGTTTGTTTTAAAAAAGTTCATCTTCATTTTATTTTAATTAGCTATTTTATATTTCATTTCTTTCGTAATTGTTTTCCATTCGTCAG
>Ga0208508_1000368_pt1 | contig 12389 bp, 12 predicted proteins | sample LakWasMeta1_LOW4_2_FD_183853 | JGI IMG/M metagenome (GOLD analysis project Ga0208508, IMG submission 183853) | Freshwater sediment methanotrophic microbial communities from Lake Washington under simulated oxygen tension - Sediment Metagenome... | ecosystem: Environmental > Aquatic > Freshwater >...
TGTCTCTGTCGTTGCCACTCAAATTACCCTCGTCAACTTTGTCAAACCATTGCAAAGCCTGAGGATAATTGCCTTGAGCAAAGTAATATTGCGCTACTCCAATGTAAGCCTGATTTTGTTTCCTGCTCGTTGGATAATCCGAAACGAATCGCTCCATCAGCACATCAGCACCAGCTTGATTAGTTCTGATAGCGCAATTAGCAATATAAAAAGAACAATCCGACAGGAGTTCTTCATTGGCTGTAACCGCTTTCACTTTTTCGAAAATAATTTGGGCTGAAGCATATTGGGCTTCGTTATATAACAAAATAGCTTTGTCAAAATCTCTCGAATCGTGAGTGTAAATTGCTGATTTTTGAGCCGAAGTAGATACCGATTGAACAAAAAATACTAAAAAGAAAAGCCAAGAAAGTTTACGCATTGTGGTTTTGGTTTAATAATTCAAATGTATCATATTCTACAAGCTATAACGGAACGCTATTCGTTTTTATTATGAACATCTTTTTAAACAATTTAGAATTGGAATTTGAAATTCCCATTTGAAAGCAACTATTTTAGAATGATAATTTTAGTAATTCTCTTATATTTGGATAAAATTTATTTTGAATGCCGCCGTTATCTTGTTACTTTTACACCATAAACTAAATCTCCTATGTCACAACCTGTACTGTCTTTAAAAAATGCGACTATTTCTCAAGAAGGAAAAATCATTTTATCAAATATAAATCTTGAGGTAAATCACGGTGAATTTATATATATCATTGGGAAAACAGGATCCGGAAAAAGTACTTTTATGAAGGCTTTGTATGCCGATTTGCCTTTGGCAGAAGGCGAAGGAAGAATTGTGGATTTTGATTTGGCAACTTTAAAAGAAGATGATATTCCGTTTTTGAGAAGAAAGATAGGTTTTGTTTTTCAAGATTTTAAATTACTGCCAGATCGCACCGTGAAAGACAATATGTTATTTGTCCTGAAAGCTACCGGATGGACAGATAAAGATGAAATTCAAAATAAAATTGATGAAGTTTTAGATAAAGTTGGAATGAAAGCCTATGCTGATAAAATGCCGCATCAACTTTCAGGCGGGGAGCAACAACGAGTTGCCATTGCACGAGCTTTACTCAACAATCCCGAATTTATTCTTGCTGATGAACCAACCGGAAATCTTGACCCTCAAACCAGTGTTGAAGTTCTTGAGGTTTTGAAAAAAATAAATGCGTTGGGAAAAACAGTAATTATGGCTACTCACGATTATGCATTATTGATGAAGTTTCCTTCCAAAACACTGAAGTGTGAAGATACTAAACTTTTTGAAGTGGTTCAAAAAACGATCTAATGATCTCCAAAAAAATATTTTCTGAATTAACTCTTGAAAATTTTATTTATATACTAATAAGTTTAGTCACACTGATTTTTGTACTAAATAAGGGAGCAATATATTTTCCTGATAGTGATGGATATTTGCAAATGGCCCTTTTTAGAAGTTGTGGTTATCCCGTTTTTATAGCTTTTCACCAATATTTATTTGGAGAAAATTTTATTCCTGCATTAATTTTTACCCAATTTATATCTACTTTTTTAGCTGGCCTTTTTTTAGTTCGCTCTATTCGAAAATCAGTAAACTTAAATAAATGGCTTGCAATTATTTTATTTGTCGCTATACTTTTACCGGTTTTTACTGGAATAAAATCAGCAAATTTGATACTTTCAGAAGCAATTGCTTATCCATTATATCTTTTCATTATTGGAAATATACTATTGGGAATAATTCATAAACAAAATAAAAATTTCTATTTTTCTTTTATTTTAACTTTTATTTTAATCTTAGTCAGAGGTCAGTTTTTATTTCTTATTCCTGTACTCCTAATAGCAGTTTTACTTACCTACGATAAATTATTTTTTAACAAAAAGTATCTATTTCTAATAGTATCCATAATTGCAATTCCATTTTTAGCAGCGTCAACAGATGTTGTTTTTCATAAATTAAGACACAATCAGGCGGTCTCAACTCCGTGGACCGGTATTCAAGTAGTCACAATTCCATTTTTTGTATCCGATAAAGACGATTATTTGCTATTTGAAAACAAAGACCAACAAGTGTATTTTAAATTTGTTTACAACAAGCTTGAACAAAAAAAGTTACTACTGAACCAGATACCTAAAAACATTGATAAAATAGATTTTTTTTATAAAAACTATGGAAATATTTGCAATTTTACGATTAATGATGATGGGGTGAAATTCTTTAACGAAAAATTATCCGATGAAGAAAAAATCATTCTTAACGACAAAATGACTTCATCCATAACAATAACATTGATTAAAAATAATTTTACAAAATGGATTACTATTTATAAAAGCAATTTCATCAAAGGCTTTGGAGAGCTTAAAGATTTGTTTTTAATCCTAATTCTATTGTTTTTGAGTTCATTTATGTTATTTCAAAAAAAACAATTTATTTCAAAATTTATAATACTTTTAAGTTTTCTAACTATTGGGAATATTGCTTTGGTTGCAATTGCTGAATCTGTGATAGAAAGATATACTTTTTATAATAATTGGATAGTAATAGCGATTGTACTAATATTATTTCAGAATTATTTTCAAAACAAAACTAATGAGTAAAGAATTTTCAATAGTCATGCCCTGCCTTAATGAATCAGAAACTTTGGCAATTTGCATTGAAAAAGCAAATCTGTTTTTTGAAACAAATGCCATAAATGGAGAAGTAATTATTGCTGACAATGGAAGTTCTGATGGTTCTCAAGAAATAGCAATAAGTTATGGTGCAAAAGTGATTTCGATTGCTAATAAGGGTTATGGAAATGCTTTAAAAGGAGGAATTGAAAATGCTTCAGGAAAATATATTATTATGGGTGATGCTGATGATAGTTATGATTTTAGCAATTTATCTCCATTCATCGAAAAATTAAGAGAAGGTGCCGATTTAGTCATTGGAAATCGCTTTAAAGGTGGAATAAAAAAAGGAGCTATGCCTTTTTTACACAAATATTTAGGAAATCCCGTGTTGTCATTTTTAGGAAGATTATTTTTTAAATCATCAATAGGAGATTTTCATTGTGGATTGAGAGGTTTTTCAAAAGAGGCTTATTTAAAAATGAATCTTGCTACTTCAGGAATGGAATTTGCATCGGAAATGATAGTAAAATCACACCTTTTAAATTTAAAAATAGTTGAAGTCCCAACCATATTATATAAAGATGGAAGAAGCAGAAAACCCCATTTAAACACCTGGAGTGACGGATGGAGACATCTTCGGTTTTTATTACTTTACAGTCCAAAGTGGCTATTCCTTTTCCCGGGAATCATAATGATGGTGTTTGGTTTTGTATTTTCAGCACTATTAATAATAAGTCCCATACAAATTTCAACAGTTACTTTTGACGTGCATACTTTATTGTATGCAACAAGTATATTATTGATTGGTTTTCAGTTTGTCGTTTTCTATGGATTTACAAAAGTGTTTGCAGTAACACAAAATTTATTACCAAAAAGCAACCGTTACAATTCACTTTTTAAATATATCAATTTAGAAAAAGGACTAATTTTAGGATTTATTACAACTCTAATTGGTGTGGTTTTAAGTATTTATGGGTTGTCGCTTTGGTCCAAAAACAATTATGGAGCGCTTGAAGTTCGTACAACTCTAAGAATCATAATTCCAGCAGTAACAACAATAATTATAGGAGTTCAAATTATATTATTTAGCTTTTTCTTTAGTATTTTAGGATTGAAAGATGAAAAAAATTGATTATTTATTACAAGGCGAAAGAATAAGACAAGCAAAAAAATTCATAATCCGAGATTCACTGCTGGATATTGGATGTCATTTTGGCGAATTATTTGAAAGCATTTTAAAAGAACGGAAAATTTCCGGTGATGGAATTGATGGTATTTTGAACACAAAAATTGAAAATGAAAATTACAATTTATTCCCCGGATATTTTCCGCAAGATTTTACGCTAAATAAAAAATATGACAATATTACTTTACTGGCAGTTTTAGAGCATATTCCTTTAAAAAAATTAAAGGAATATCCTGATTTGTTATCCAATTATTTAAATCCAAAAGGAAGAGTTATTGTTACAATTCCTTCAAAAAAAGTAGATTATATTCTGAATATATTATTATTTTTTAGACTAATTCACGGAATGGATTTAGAACATCATCAAGATTTTGAAAGAAGTCAAATAAAAGATATTTTTACCAAAAATGGATTTAGTCTAATAAAAGAGAAACGATTTGAATTTGGATTAAATATTCTATATGTATTTGAAAAACAATAATAATCGTATTGTCATATGATATCCATACTCATTCCTACATATAATTATAATGCGTCTCCACTTGTTTTGGAATTGCACAAACAATGTATGGAATCCAAGATAGATTTTGAAATTATTGTAATTGATGATGGCTCAAATCAATTCCTGAATGAAAACCGGGAAATAAATAGTTTAGAAAATTGCACTTTTGAGGAATTAGCTAAAAATATAGGAATAAGCAGAATACGAAATTTAATTGCCTCAAAAGCAAAATACGATTGGCTATTATTTATGGATAGTGACAACTTTCCTGCTAACCCAGATTTTATATCAAAATACATTAAAAAAATATCTTCGACCGAAAAAAATGCTTTTTTTGGAGGTGTCAAATATTTAGAAGAAAAACCAGAATCTGAAAAATTATTGCGTTGGAAATTTGGTCATAAAAGAGAAAGTATTGCATTGTCTCAACGAATGAAAAACCCATATCAAACTGCATTTGTTTTTAATTTTTTGATTAAAAAGTCGGTATTTGAATCTGTTTTATTTGATGAAGGAATATCAAAATATGGTTATGAAGATTTTGCTTTTATTCATTCTTTAAAAAATAAAAATATTGAAATTCAACATATCGAAAACCCTGCTTATCACTTAAATTCAGAAACTTCGCCTCTGTTTTTATCAAAAACAAAAACGGCTATGGAAATGCTCCTATATATTTCCAAAACAAACGAATTGGCTAACTTTGAAACTAAAATAACCCGAATTTACAAAACTCTTTCTTATTTAAAATTGCAATTTTTAATTTCAAAACTATTTCAAGTAACACAATTGAAACTAGAAAATAATTTAACTTCAAATAAACCTTCATTATTAGTTTTTGACTGCTATAAAATAGGCTATTTTTGTTATCTAAATGCCAAATAAAACCTATGTATCAAACTTTAAAAAACATAATTTCCAACATAATTCCAAGAAAATTTCTATTTGAACAAGAAGAAAATTTTAGAAGATTGTATGCTGTATTTTATATTGGAAATCAATTCCAATGCAATATTTGCAAAATAAATTTAAAAAAATTCATAGCGCTATCTAACGGTGATTCAATGTGTCCCAAATGTGGAAGTTTACAAAGAAACAGAAGATTATGGCAATTATTAGAAACAGAATTCTTAACTCCAAATAGTACCCTTTTAGATTTTTCTCCATCAAGATGTTTGTATAGAAAACTAAAAAAAACACCAAACATCAATTATCAAAGCACTGATTTATCTGGAGATTTTATTGCTGATTTTCAGTTTGACATTACGAATCTAAAAATCGCCGACAACTGTTATGATTTAATAATTTGCTATCATATTTTAGAACATATTCCTGACGATATTGCCGCAATGAAAGAATTATACAGAGTTATGAAACCGGGAGCAAAAGCATTGGTGCAAACTCCGTTTAAAGAAGGCGAAATTTATGAAAATTACAACATAATTTCGGAAGAAGAAAGATTGCTACATTTTGGACAGAAAGATCATTTGCGTATTTATTCTGACATAGGATTAAAGAAAAGACTGGAAAGTTGTGGTTTTCAGGTTGAAATTAGAGAAGCTTTTGACGATGAAAATAAATTAAACCTTAATGCCAAAGAAAAAATTCTTATACTTACCAAACCTTTAAATTCGTAAAAAATGAGTTTTTTTTCTGTTATTATTCCGCTTTTCAATAAAGAAAAATTCATAGAGTCCACTTTAAAAAGTGTGCTTTGCCAGACTTTTATTGATTTTGAAATTCTTGTAATAAACGATGGTTCTACTGATAAAAGTGAAGAAAGAATTCTCCAATTTAATGATGCCAGAATTCGTTATTTCATTAAGGAAAACGGTGGTGCTTCCTCTACCAGGAATTATGGAATAGAAAAAGCGCAGTCAAATTATATCACTTTTCTTGATGCAGATGATTATTGGTATCCCACATTTTTACAGGAGATGTTCGAGAACATTAACCGCTTTCAAAAACAAAAAGTTTTTTCGGCAGCAATAGAAATTGAAACTCCTAAAAAAATAGTTCCGGCAGTATATTCTATCCAAAAAACAAATGATTTTGAGATTGTAAATTATTTCAAGGCCAGTTCAAAAGAAACTGTTATTTGTACTTCGTGTGCCGTTTTTCACAAAAATATTTTTGATGAAATAGGCAATTTCGACACAAAAATTAAGAGTGGTCAAGATACTGATTTGTGGATTAGAATTGGCTTAGTGCATCCTGTTTTGTTTTCTTGGAAAATATTGGCACGATATGTTTATGATGCTGATAGTCTTTCTAAAAATCAAGATTTTGTTTACGGAAAAATAAATTTTTCAAAATTTAAAGATCTTGAAAAGAACAATCCTGATTTGAAAAAATTTCTGGATTTGAATCGCTGTTCATTGGCAATACGTTTAAAAATAAACAAAAAAAACGATGCCTATAAAGAGCTATACAATGCAATTGATTTGAAAAATATAGCGATTAAAAAGCGTATTTTATTGTTGCTTCCTGCATCTGTTTTGATAAATTTAGTTCGATTGCAAAGAATACTTGTTAACTATAATCTATCAAGCAATGTATTTAAATAATGGGAATTTGACGCTCTTATTATCCAAATTATAGTTTTTAAGATTTAGATTTTCTTCTTATAAACCCCAAAAACAGCATCATTTTCTTTAGTAATTTCAACAAAGTTATTTTCGTGTTCTAAAATTATTTCTATACGTTTTTTAGTTTCATCATCGCTTTCTAAAAAATTATGGGAAATCCCCTTGAAAAGAAGATGCGAAATATTCCAACCTAATTTTTTTTCTTCTAAAACATCAAAATTTTCATTTAAAGACTTGACAAGATTCTCTGAATCTGGTGCTTCTGAAGGATCAACTAACATCATTCTAATCAAACCAGGTCTGTAAACTTTTCTTTTTATGGTTTTCCCATCAATTAGAGTTTTAAATTTAAGAGGTAATTCTTTTAATAGTCTGTTAGATTCTTTTAATTGTGATTTTCGCCAGCTCAACCTATTTGGTCCACAATATTCAAATACAACTAAAATTCCGTTGTCATTTAGAATTGGAAGAACGCTGCTTTTCAAAAACCTATCAATGTTATCAAAGTGATGCAAACTCGAATTAAATAAAATCACATCAAACTCTCCATTTGCGAATCCCATTTTCCTAAAATCTTCACAATGATATTCTATTTCTAAATTATTAGTTAATGCCGTTTCCTTTGCAATAGCAACACTCGCTTTTGACAGATCGACACCTACTATTTTTTTAAAACCATAGTGTTTAGCAAAATTTCTTTCGTGACCTCCTGCTCCACAACCAATGGAAAGTAAATTCAGATTTTCTTTTCCTTTTAAATATTTATCATAAATATAAGCTTCATATTCAACATTTTCATTACCCGAAATCTTTAGATTCCAGTTATTTCTCACTTCTGGAATAATCCAAAAATCAGATTGTGAAGTGAATAAATCCCATTTAGAAGAAACACGATCTTTATAAGAGAATTTTGAAAATTTAGAATATAAAAATTTAATTCCTTTGAATTTGAATTTATAATATAAATCGACAAAATCCCCAATACTAACAAGAGTAGGCACTCTATTAAAAATCATAATTTTGAGTTTGTAAATTCATTATAATCCCGAATGTAATCGTCTTCATCAAACACATCGGAAGCTAGAACCAAACAAACCGAACCCGAAGAGAAATTTTGAAGCTCTCTCCAAATACCCGTTGGTATCAAAAGTCCAAAATTGGGTTTGTTGAGTGTTACCGTTATTTCCGAATTCCCATCTTTCAAAACAACTTCAAAACTTCCGCTTAATGCAATAAGTAATTCCTGTTGCTCTTTATGAGAATGACCTCCTCTTTCGCTATCGCTTGGTACATCATATAAATAATACACTCTTTTTAATTCGAATGGAATGGTGTTTCCTTCAATAACTGAAAGATTGCCTCTTGTATCTTGTATTTTTGGAATTTCTATTAATTTAATCTCGCTGATGGTGGTCATTATTTTAATTTTACTAGTTCTTTATATTTGCGAATTCCGAACAAACCCATTTTATATTTTTTCACACATTCATCCCTTTTGATATAATTATTCTGAACCAGAAAAAAAACATATTTAAGCAACCATAAATAAACAAAAACACCTTTTGTTTTATAAAATAAAGCCGCTCTTGCATATATCAATTTGTCATTGCCTTGATTATTTCCGGAAGACAATAAAGGATGAGATACTATTATTGATGGACTAAAGTAGGGATTTATGTTTAGTTCAATGGCTTTTTTCAAAAATAAAAATTCTTCAGCAGTTTCAAAAAAAGAACCTAATCCAAAAAATTCATCAAAAAACAAATTGTTCTCTTTTATAACATTTAATTGAAAAGCTATTTCAATTGAAGAAACTTTCCAAATACTTTTTAGATCATGTTTATACCCTTTTTGAGAACTGTTTTGGGGTTTGTTTTTACCAATTCGCTGGTGATTAAAAGTAATTATTGATGCATCAAGATTCTGGTTGAATGCATTGATTATTGCGTTTTCGAAATTCGAAAAATAAACAACATCATCATCAGCAATCAAACAAATCTTTTTTGTGGCATTTCTAATCGCCATATTTCTACTTTTTGACAATCCTTTTTCATTAGTATTAATAACCCGAACCGAAGAAAAATCAGAAGTCAAAACATTGATTTCCGACTGATTGATTATCAAAATAGTATAATTATAAAATGGTTTAAAAGGGAATATTTGTGATAAAAAATCAAGATTTTTTCTATCTTTTGTAGCAATTAAGATTTCTAAATCATTTTCTGAAAAAACATTTGACATTTTCTTATATATTTACGTAAATATAAATATTTCTATATAAAAAATGAAAATACTTTTAGTAGGCGAATATAGCAGGTTACATAATTCTTTAAAGGAAGGCTTGAAATCACTTAATCACGAAGTTACAATCATTGCCAGTGGAGATAGTTTTAAAGAATTTCCGGGTAGATTTATCGATTGCATCCCATCTTTTTACCAAAAATAAAATTCTAAAATTCTTCAATAAAGTTTTTTATGCCATTTTTAGAACTGATTTACAATTGTTGGAAAAAGGAATTCGTTTTTATCTTCATCTCCCAAAATTAAAAAATTATGATGTCGTACAATTAATCAACTCCGACGCTATTGGAACTTATCCTTTTTTATCTCGAATATTTTATAAAAAATTATTAAAAAACAACAAATCCATTAATCTATTAGTTTGCGGAGATGAAACTCCAATAATTGACTACTTGTTCAAAAAAGAGCTGGATTATTCTATTCTAACCCCTTATTTTGAAGATACTTCATTAAAAAATCAGTTTCAATTTCCTTTAAAATATAGAACGAAAAGTTATAGAAAAACATTTAATTGGTTATCCGAAAATTGTAAAAACATAATAGCATCCGATTTAGATTATAAGATTCCAATAGAGAAAATGGGATATAATGTGCATTTTATCCCAAACCCCATAAATACTGATACAATTAAGTTTAAAGAATTAAAAATTGAAAACAAAGTTGTTGTTTTTTTGGGGATAAATCGTGGTAGCAGCATCAAAAAAGGCATTTCCTATTTCGAAAAATCTTTATCAATAATCAAAGAGAAATACAATTTAAAAGTTGAAATAATAATTACTGAAAATATTCCTTACCAAGAATATATCAAGCTATATGATAAAGCACACATTTTACTGGACCAGGTCTATGCTTATGACCAAGGCTATAATGCGTTGGAAGCTATGGCGAAAGGAAAAGTAGTATTTACTGGCGCAGAACAAGAGTTTATGAATTATTATAATTTGACCGAAAGAGTTTGTATCAATGCAAAACCAGACGTAGATTGTTTAGTAAATGAATTGTCATTTTTGATTGAAAATCCAGATGAAATAATCGCAATTGGAAAACGAGCCAGAGCCTTTATAGAAAAAGAACATAATTATATAAAAATTGCTCAGAAATATTTAGAAGCCTGGAAGAACTAATTAGATATTTTAAATACTTTTCTAAACATCAATAAAATCAATATAAATAAAAATAAGTTCGCATAAAAATAGGCTTGTAAAGCTCCTTCAAAATAAGCTCTTCCTGAAATAAACTCCTAGAATCAATAAATAAATAAAATTATCAAAGGCTTGAGCCATCACAATTCCTTGAATCCCAAAAATTTTAATCAAATAATCACTCACAAAATACAAAACTCCAAATGAAAATAGTTCAGAAATGATGAAGGCAGTAGTCATTTTTTTAGCAAAAAATTGATATCCCAAGATCAAAGAAGCAACTTTTAGAACATCCCCTAATAGTTGCCAAAAAAACAAGGTAGAAACTGGAAGAAATTCTTTAGTAAAAAGTAATTTAATAATAAAAAAACGAGAAAAATAAATTACCGTTAGAGTAATTATAAAAATGGGGAGTACAGTTTTATAAAAACCTCGAAATATTTTTTTTGTTTCCTGATTATTTTTTGCAACAGCCAATTTTGGTAAAAAATAAAGCGTCAATATTGATGAAACAAATAATAAATAATAAGAAGATATTCTGCTAATAGCTTCCCAATATCCTGCTTGTTGAATTCCAATATTTGCAATAATATTTTTTCTAATAGCAATATAAACCACCGAACCTATGACTCCCGATACCAATGCCATTAAAAAATAATGAGATAAGTTTTTTATGATTTTGAAGTCAAAAAAATGAAATCTGACGAAGTCAAATAGTGGAAGTTCTTTGTTGATGTAATAAAACGAAACTAGAAACAGAAGTGAAGGAGTAATAATAATTGACAACAATGCGCCTGTAATTTGAAATTTAGAAACAAAGAAGACCGAAACTAAAAGTCCAATGAAATTGCCAATTATATTGATATAAATTACATTTTTAAACTTCCCTAACCCATTAATTATTGAAACCAAAACAAGCGATAAGGCATACCAAGGCAGAGCAAATGCAAAAGCTTTGAAAATAAAACTATACTTAAAATCGACACCAAAAATCAGTTCATTAAAAAAATCCGAGAATGAAAATAAAAATCCACTAAGCAACAATGAAACTACTGAAATACTTATGACAATTGTTGATACATATTTTTTTAATTCTATTTCTTGTTCTTTGCTTTCAGCTACATATTTTACAATTCCGTTTTGAAAACCTAATGTTGAAACAGTTTCAAATGAGCCAACGAAATTTCTAAAATTCCCCAAAAGCGCTAATCCGCTTGGACCAATAAAAATTGCAATAACCTTAGAGGTAATTAACCCGATAAATAATCGCAAAACCACACTCAAACTATTTAAAGAAGTAATTTTAAATAGATTGGTTTGGGTTATCTTTTTAATAAAATTCAATTTAATATTTGTTTAAAATTGCAATTATAAAATCTACTTCTTCTATCGTCATTACAGGACTCATTGGTAAACTCAACACTTCATTATGAATCTTTTCGGTGATGGGAAATGATAAATCATTCCAATTTAAAAATGCCTTTTGCTGGTGTGGCGGAATCGGATAATGAATCATCGTTTCGATTCCGTTTTTCAATAAATACTGTTGCAATTCGTCTCGGTTTTGAGTTCGAATAACAAACAAATGAAAAACGTGATTAGATTGCTTCGTTCCTCGCAATGACAGGATTGGCAAAGTAATTTTGTTGTTTTTAATTTCAGAAATATAGCGTTTGGCAATTGTTTTTCTCTTATTATTTTCAGTATCTAAATTGGGTAATTTGACACTCAAAAAAGCCGCTTGCAATTCATCCAATCTTGAATTTATACCAACGTATTCATTCTTATATTTTTCTTCCGAGCCATAATTTCTCAAAGATTGTATTGTTTTTGCCAATTCCGAATCATTAGTAGTGACCGCACCTCCATCACCTAAAGCACCTAAGTTTTTTCCCGGATAAAAACTAAAAGCTGCTGCATTCGATAAATTTCCTGCTTTTCTGAAATCTGAAATTGCTCCGTGGGCTTGTGCTGAGTCTTCGACTACCAATAAGTTATTTTGGCTCGCAATTTCATTTATTTTATCCATT
>Ga0208508_1000369_pt1 | contig 12385 bp, 7 predicted proteins | sample LakWasMeta1_LOW4_2_FD_183853 | JGI IMG/M metagenome (GOLD analysis project Ga0208508, IMG submission 183853) | Freshwater sediment methanotrophic microbial communities from Lake Washington under simulated oxygen tension - Sediment Metagenome... | ecosystem: Environmental > Aquatic > Freshwater >...
CTGAACGGGAAGCGGAATTTATCGCTAACCGAGACAGTTTTTATCAAGCAACGGTATCTGAATCGGGCTGGCCTTATGTACAGCATCGAGGCGGTGCTATCGGTTTTTTAAAGGTGCTGGATAAACGCACTATCGGTTTTGCCGATTTTCGCGGTAACGTTCAATACCTAAGCGTGGGTAATCTCAATGCAGATAATCGTATTTCACTTATTTTAATGGACTATGCTAACCGACGGCGTTTAAAAATATGGGGGCGGGCAAGTATCATCCATGAAAGCGAGAACCCTGAATTAATTGCGCAACTTGAAGTGCCAAGCTATCGCGCCCGTGTTGAACGCGGCATTGTTATTCATGTTGAAGCGTATGATTGGAATTGTTCCCAACATATTACGCGGCGTTATACAGAAGCGGAAGTTGAAAAACTGATTACGCCCTTACTTGAAGAAAACCGCCAACTCAAAGTCTTGCAAGGCAGTTGAGCAGGATGCACATCGCGTGCCATGTTGAGATACGATGACAGCCCGTCTTAAACACTCTGAGCCGAAGTGTATGCAAACACAATTGACACTGCCTGATTGTTTAACGCAAAAAAACGCCAGTACGACGTTATTTGAGTTTAACAATCAAACAACCATTTACCATCAAGGTGAAGTGCTGAATCACGTTTGGATTATCAAACACGGCTTTATTAAAATTCATCGTTTATCCGCGCAAGGCAAGCAAGCAACACTGTCGCTGTTAGGTCGAGATGCTATTTTTGGCGCGATTGAATCCCATCACGGTACGGTTAATGAAACAGCCTGCACACAAAGCACAGCGCAAGTGTATCGGCTGAGCATTTCGCAGTTTGATTCGTTGTTAGTAAACCATACTGATTTTTCTCAGTTTGTGGCGTGGTCATTGTATAGACGTAAAGAAGCTCTGCAACGGCGATTGTTTTGCATCATGCAACGAAAAGTAGCCGCTCGCATTGCGGCTCTGCTAACCGATTTAGCTCAAAATGAAGGCGAACGCTGTATACACGGTGGTGAAATTGATGTGTATTTGAGTCAACAAGATATTGCCGATATGATTGGTGCGAGTCGGCAAGTGGTGAGTTCCGAACTTAATCGCTTGCGAGAACAGGACATCGTGCATTATTCAAGAAATTTGATTTGTGTCATTGATTTAGCCACCTTAGCATTCTTGGCAGAAAATTAAAATTTGTCATAGTTATGACAGATATTGCAAAACAAAACCGCTAGCATGAGTCTTCATTTAATTTATCTGGAGATTATTATGCACAAAATAGCCATCATTGTTCTTGCAGGAACTGGGCAAGCAGACAGCATGGGGCGCATCGTCAACGCGCTCATGGCAGTGAAAGAATTCAAAGAAAACAATGACGATGTGCAGCTAATTTTTTCAGGGCTAGGCACAACGTGGTTGGCGAAACTTGCCCGTCCAGAACATCAACTGCACACGGTTTATAACGCAGTAAAAGAGAATATTGCAGGGGCTTGTGGATTTTGTGCCACAGCTTATGATGCAACAGAGTCGATTAAAGTCTGTGGCATTCCTATATTGGAAGATTATGGTACTAATATGAGTTATGCCAAATTAATTCATGATGGCTATCAAGTTATTACCTTTTAACTAACGTTCGAGGATAACACCATGACAGCGCGTAAATTACCTTCAATTCAACCCTCAGAAATCACGCCGAAAGCACTGTTTGAAAACAGACGGCGATTCATGCAGCTCGCGGCGGGTGCATCCTTAACGGCGTTTTTTCCTAACGCGCTATTAGCCGCTGAACAATTAGCCAATGTTAAAAAATCCACCGACAATTCACGCGATGAATTAACACCTTATAAAGATGTCACCAGTTACAACAACTTTTACGAATTTGGCACAGGCAAAGAAGACCCTGCACAAAACGCAGGTAGCTTAAAAACTCGCCCGTGGACAATAACAGTTGAAGGCGAAGTCAATAAACCGAAAACCTTTGATATAGACGAACTGCTAAAACTCGCACCGCTAGAAGAACGCATTTATCGTTTACGTTGCGTGGAAGCGTGGTCGATGGTGATACCGTGGATAGGTTTTCCGTTAGCCGAATTACTCAAACAAGTGGAACCGAACAGCAAAGCAAAATTTGTTGAATTTATTAGCCTGCATGACCCTGAGCAAATGTCAGGACAGAAATCGTCTGTACTCAATTGGCCGTATCGTGAAGGTTTGCGACTGGATGAAGCCATGCACCCATTGACTTTATTGACGGTTGGGCTTTATGGTGAAGTATTACCCAATCAAAACGGCGCGCCGATTCGTGTGGTGATACCTTGGAAATACGGCTTTAAAAGTGCAAAATCTATCGTCAAAATTCGCCTAGTGGAAAAACAACCTGTCTCCAGTTGGATGGAAGCAGACCCTAACGAATACGGTTTTTATGCCAATGTGAATCCAGAAGTCGATCATCCGCGTTGGAGCCAAGCGAAAGAATGCCGATTAGGTGATTTTTTAAAACGCCCTACCCTGCCCTTTAATGGCTATGGTGAACAAGTTGCCGCATTGTATGCGGGTATGGATTTGAGCAAAGATTTTTAGCTTTAAAGTTAGTATGCTAAACATAAAGAGTGACACACAGAGAGTTGAAATGAAAGAAAATTATATAAAAAGCAGTTTCCTTAGCCAAACTATTGATGGTAGATTTTCAAACATAGCTAATACCTTTCCTGACAATATTGCTTATGTTGATCATAAAGATTCCATCACTTATCAACAACTCAGTAATCAAGTTGATTTAATTGCGTCGATTATTCAAAAAAATCTACCCGATGAAACGATTGTTGGTCTTTACTTTGAACAAAGCTTGGCATTTATTGTTTGCTTTCTAGGTGTGATTAGAGCTGGAAAAGTGGCAGTACCGCTTGATACTAAATCACCAGAAAATAGGTTACTTAGATTAATTAGCCATGCTGAAATAAAAACTATTATAAAGGGTGATGAACTACCTTATTTTGATAATAAAGCACTGAGCATTATGTCATACAGTGATTTCTGTCAAAAAGAAGGTGGCACACTGACTATTTCTGACAATATAAATAACGAAGCTGTTATTCTCTATACATCAGGATCAACAGGAGAATCCAAGGGTGTTATTCATGCTCATAAAAGTTTGATGCACCATACTTATAGATTTACAAAACTGTTAAGTTTATCCCATACTGATAAATCAACTCTTTTATATAATACGGCTTATTTTGGTGGTTTAAGAGATATTCTTAGTGCCTTACTCAATGGTGGAGCTTTATATCATTATTCGATAGAAAAAAATGGCTATAGTCAGTTACCGACATGGCTAGAAAAAAATAAAATAACTATTTATACCTCAGTAATAACGGTATTTAGACAATTATGTAATGCAATTGAAAAGGGTAAAGATTTAAAAAGCAGCGATTTAAGAGCCGTTCGGATTGGTTCAGATGTATGTTTAAGATCGGACTTTGAAAAATATAAAACCTATTTTCCTGATAACTGTTTATTTGTTTCAGGTCTTGCCAGTTCAGAAACAGGTTTAATACGGCAAAATGTCTTAACCAAAGACTCAATAGTCATTGATAGCATACCTAATGGCTATCCTGTAGAAGATGTTGACGTTTATATTAAGAATGAGCTAGGCGAAACCTTGGAAGACGGCGAGATTGGCACGCTAGTTATTGCCAGTGATTATCTCTCACTGGGCTATAAAAATATGCCTGAACTCACGGCAGATAAATATAAAATAAATAGCGTTTCTGGACAGCGCGAATTTTGGTCAGGCGATACAGGCTATATTAAAGACGGTAGCTTAGTTTTTGCAGGTAGAACAGACACACAAGTTAAAATAAGTGGTAGAAGAATTGATTTAGCTGAAATTGATTCGGTTGTTATGGATTTAAACGGTATTACTAATTCGATAGCTTTATATTATGAGGAAACCAAATCTATCGTTCTATTTGTCGAAATATCTAAAAACAATCTACTTTCTAAAGAGGATGTTAGCAAATATTTGTCAGCTAACCTGCCTTTTTATATGCAGCCAACTAGAATAATTATATTATCAACTTTTCCTTTATCACCTTCATTTAAAGTAAATAAAAAAGAACTTTACGAATTAATTAAAGAGTATGAACATCCTTATGTTGAACCTGCTAATGCAGTTGAAACTGAAATTATCAAGGTTTTTTGTAATGTTTTAAATAAAGAAAAAATAGGTATACACGACAACTTTTTTGAATTGGGTGGTGATTCGATAAGTGCAACAAGTGCTAGCGTCATGCTAGAAAAAATATTTAATGTTGAAATTCCGTATGGATACCTATATCAAGCGCAAACAGCTCAACTTTTTGCACAAGCAATTCAGGCAAATAATTTTGATAAGCCATTAAAATGGCTATCGTTAATTAATCAAGGCGGTGGCGTACCTATTTATTGGATATTAAATGGAGCAACTACGTTAAAAAAATATTTACCTGACGATCAAGAACTTTATGTCATTAATACCCATTATGATCACGGGACACTCAGTAAACAGTTAACAGTTGAACTTATTTGTAATGAATTTTCGGAAGAAATACTAAAAGTTAATCGGGGTAATCATTGTATTATTGGTGGCTTTTCAATGGGAGCAAGATTTGCTTATGAGACGGCTCGACAACTTAAAAAAGCAGGCATGACTATTGATCTGTTAATTTTGCTTGACCCTGCTGAACCAAAATCAGCAGAAGAGAAAAAAATTAAATTAGGCGATACTTGTAACAGAATAAAATCGCTATATTACACCTATACCAATACTGCACCTTCAGAGAATTTTAAACAAGAATACGTTTATCAGTTTTATAAATCGCTAAGAAAAAAACAATTACTTACTCAGTATGATGACAAAGTGTTGCTTATTCAAAGAGCCATGAATATGGCTTTTGAGGATCGTGATTGGCCAAAGATAGCAGATATAAGTAATTTAATATTTTATACCTTAGAGATAGACGATCACCTAGAGGTTGTTAATGACAGCAATATGCAGTTGCAATGGGTTAATAAAATTAAAGAACATATCTAGGCTTATTCTGCATTGAAAATACGTTATATGTGCCGCTAATCTTTGTTGTATTACTTAGCATGTTATTGGCTATAAGGTTATTTTATTGGTCTAACAATAGGTAAATAATGAAAATAGTTTGTAAATATACTTTAATCCTTTTCCTGACATATACCCAATGGGTATTTGCTGAGCGAGTATTAAATCCGACTAATCAGGAGATAGGTGTTAAAGCGTTTCCTAATGATGATATAAGGTATTTCTTTAACAAAAATAAAGCCGAAGCGTGGCGTTTAGTGTATGCAGAGTTGAGTAAACCGCCTGCTGATTCTGATAATATAAATCATTGTAATGTTGATGAGAAAGGTCCTGATCAGGCATTGTCTTTTAATATCTCAGAGATTATAAAAAATGTAGGGGATAATTTTAATGCTAATAATCTTCATGCTTATTATGATGGTGAATCTGGAAAAAAAGCCCTTGCCTTATTACTTAGCGAATTAAAATTTAAAAAATCCGTTATTTCAATAGGTAAGGTATTAATTGGTAAAGGGGATTCAGAATATGCGGTATTAACACCCGCTAGACTAAAGAAGAAATTAACGCTATTGCATGACAATGAAGAAAATAAAATATATATTTGTTTTGGTTATTTACAGCAGTTAATTACTACACCAGTCATTGAGAATATTGAGGAATATGTAGGTGTTACGGACACCACTATAAATACTCATCCAGCGGTAGACCCTAGCAAAATTGTTTTTTGGTATGATGGAGCTAAAGCGACTCCTAAAGTTTTGCCAATGAGTCGAAATGAACCAATTAAAATAAATAAAAATTCAAGCACCTATCCTAAGTAAATCAACGTATTTGTTTTTATAAGCTAATGCCCTAAATGTAATACGACAACTGAGATGGGCTAATGTAAGAAAGTACGGCGTAAAAATGCTAAAATCTTCGCTTTACTTAGCCCTTAGTATTTTTCTATTCATGTCTAACCCCTTAAAACTACCCATTGAATCCCTGAAATTAAACATTGATTTATCAGGGTTTGAATTCCCACCCGCGCCGCGTTTACAAAGTACGATTTTAGGGCAAGACCGAGCGCGGTCAGCTTTGGAGTTTGGTGTGGCAATGCCTAATGCGGGTTACAATATTTTTGTGATGGGCGAACCTGGTTTAGGTCGTATCTCGTTGATTACTAATCATTTGAATGGCTTGGCACAAACGCTACCTGCCCCATCTTCTTATGCGTATGTGGATAACTTCGAGAATCCCAGAGAACCCATTGCCATTGAATTACCCGCAGAGCAAGGACAAGCGTTTAGTAAAGCGATGGAGAAAATGTGTGATGATTTACTGGCGACCTTTCCTGCGGTGTTTGAAAGTCCTGCTTATCAGCAAAAAAAGTCGGCATTAGAACGTCAACTGAGTCAAGCTTATAACAATGCCATTGATTTGGTGGATAAAAAAGCCCAGACCCTGAATATCGCCTTATTTCGTGACAATGATGCGATTACCTTTGCACCGATTCGAGATAATAAAACCCTCAACGAAGATCAGTTCACCTCTTTGCCTCAGCCTGAACGCGAACAGTTTCACCAACAAGTGGAGGAACTCGAAGACTATTTGAGTGAGGTGTTATTGGAATTGCCACAGTGGCGCAGAGCCTTGGTTGAGAAAACCAAGCAATTAGATAATGACACTATTCATGCTGCTATTGAACCATTGTTTAGCGAGCTGAATAATAATTATCAGAATGTTGATGATGTTCTCACTTACTTGGCAGAAATTAAAAAAAATCTTGATAACACAATTGCCGATTATTTAATGCCCACACGCCTAGAACCGCGTGAGACCAGCAACAAACGCACGCTATTAACAGAGCAGTATGTACCGACTATTTTGGTGGATAACAAGCAAGAAAATGGTGCGCCCATTGTTTTTGAACCACATCCAACATATCAAAATTTATTTGGGCGTATTGAATATGTCAGTGATCAAGGGACATTAATTACTAGCTACCGCAAAATTTGTGCAGGTTCATTGCACAAAGCCAATGGCGGTTATTTAATTCTGGATGCCGAAAAATTATTGACCTATCCGTTTGTTTGGGATGGTTTAAAGCGTGCATTACAATCAGGTTATATTGAAATTGAATCGCCTTATTCTGAACTGGGTGTCAATACCATTACGTTGAAACCCGAAGTAATTCCGTTGGCGGTTAAAGTCATACTCATAGGTTCGCCCGATACTTATTATCTGTTGGAAGAATTAGATAATGAGTTTAACGAGATGTTTAAAGTGCTTGCCGATTTCGACAACACCATTCCCCGCACGCAGGAATCCACACAGGGTTTTATTGCTGTCATGCTTAAACAAGCCGCTGATTCTGGCGCGAAACCCTTAACACAAGCAGCGATTGTGGGCTTAATAGAACACAGTTGCCGACTGTCAGAAAATCAACAGCAATTCTCCGCGCGTATTAATGATTCGCTGGAAATTATTGGTGAAGCTAATTTGTTTTGTCAGCAAGCCAAAGAACATGAAATTGATAAAAAACACATCGAACAAGCCCTGAATGCGCGTGAATACCGCAATGGGCGATTGTCACAAGTCATACTTGATGAAATGCTTGATGGCACTGTGTTGATTGATACCGAGGGCGCGTCAGTCGGTAAAATCAATGGCTTAACGGTGTTAGAAATTGGCGGTAGTAGCTTTGGCGCACCTGCACGGATTACCACCACTGTTTATCCTGGTTCACGCGGCATTATAGACATAGAACGCGAAGCCGAGTTAGGTCAATCCATACACTCCAAAGGCGTACTGATTTTAACAGGCTACCTAGGGCATTTTTACGCTCAACAATTCCCACTAGCCATCTCTGCCAGTATCGCCATTGAACAATCGTACAGCTACATCGACGGCGACAGCGCGTCACTGGCTGAATTATGTTGCTTAATTTCCGCACTCACCCGCGTGCCAATTAAACAAGGCTTTGCCGTGACAGGTTCAATCAACCAATATGGCGAAGTTCAAGCGATTGGCGGTGTGAATGAAAAAATCGAGGGTTTCTTTCGCTTATGTAAAGCACGAGGCTTAAATGGACAACACGCCGTGATTATTCCAGCCGCTAACAAACGTAATCTGATGCTAAAACAAGACGTAATTGATGCGGTTGCCCAAGATTTATTTGCCGTCTATGCTGTGTCTACTGTTAACGAAACGCTGGAATTATTGACAGGACAACCTGTCGCCATCATAGATAGCGAGGGTAATTACGCCGAAAACTGCATTAGCTATAAAGCCATTGCACGGTTAAAAGAAATTGCTGAATTGGAAGAGGATGACGATAAAGAAGATAAGGAAGAAGGCGATAAAGTGTAAGTCGTGTACATTGTTGCTTATTCAAAATGACTTATTGACGTGTAATACAGCTAGAGCGATAGCGACTTGTGCCGCACTCAGTGCAATCCAACTGTCGAATTAAGTGCGTTATCGTTAGGCGAGTTAGTGCAAATTACAGTATACTGCTCGGTTGAAAGAGTTGGCTGAGCAGTCGCCGTTTTATTGTAATGATAAAAGGGAGGAAAGTCCGGGCTTCATTGGGCAGGGTGCTAGGTAATACCTAGGGGGCGTAAGCCTACGGCAAGTGCCACAGAAAATATACCGCCTATCACCATGATAGGTAAGGGTGAAATGGTGCGGTAAGAGCGCACCGCGCAACTGGTAACAGGTGTGGCAGGGTAAACCCCACTCGAAGCAAGATCAAATAGAGAAGCAGACGCGTGGCCCGCGCGGCTTCTGGGTAGATTGCTTGAGCGTTCAGGTGACTGAACGCCTAGATGAATGGCTGCTCTCGACAGAACCCGGCTTATAGGCTGACTCTTTCTTCTTCGATACAAAATACCTGCATACAGACCGAAAAATCATTCCAACATAACGTATTTACGCTATTTGTTAGCCTTCTGTTTTGACAGCAAAATTTTCATAGTTATTAAAACGATTCATTGCCTTCCCTCATTTGTATATACTATGTGCCACTATTAAAAGCGTTCTACGCTTTTTAATTACTGTAGTTCTTATGTAAACTAAACAAATAATTAAAGCCCGAAGCACAGAACTGCATTTCACAGCCATGTTATCTAGCCATGCACAACTCCGTCCCAACAGGATCACATAATGAATAACTCTTTTCTTTCAGAAATTACTGGACAACTTGACATTGACCCAGCGGAAACCAAGGAATGGATTGAAGCACTGCAATCTGTTCTTGAACAAGATGGTAGTGAACGCGCACATTTTTTGATTGAACAGCTAGTGGCTGTTACAAGGCATTCGGGATTTGATATTCCTTTTAGTGCCAATACGGCTTATCTCAATACCATTCCTGTGGCACAACAGGCACAGTTTCATGGCGATGCCACCATCGAACAAAAAATTCGTTCTTATGTGCGTTGGAATGCCATGATGATGGTATTACGCGCCAACAAAAATACCAATGTCGGCGGTCATATTGCCAGCTTTGCCTCAGCCGCTACTTTATATGACGTGGGTTATAACCATTTTTGGCACGCTGCCTCTGACAGTCACGATGGTGATTTAATCTTCACTCAAGGACATTTAACACCAGGTGATTATGCACGCGCGTTTTTAATTGGTCGTTTAACTGAAGAGCAAATGAATAATTTTCGCCAAGAAGTACATGGTGGTGGTTTATCGTCTTATCCACACCCATGGTTAATGCCTGATTTTTGGCAGTTCCCGACCGTGTCTATGGGCTTAGGTCCTATCATGGCAATTTATCAAGCGCGGTTTATGCGTTATTTGCGTGATCGTGGTTTGACGAATACCGATGGACGTAAAGTCTGGAGTTTCCTTGGTGACGGTGAAACCGATGAACCTGAGTCATTAGGTGCTATCGGTATGGCAGGGCGTGAGCGTTTGGACAATCTGATTTTTGTCGTTAATTGCAATTTACAGCGTTTGGATGGACCTGTACGCGGTAACGGTAAAATCATTCAAGAACTGGAAAGTGAATTTCGCGGGGCAGGTTGGAATGTTATTAAGCTGGTCTGGGGACAACGTTGGGATGCTCTGCTGGCGCGTGATAAAAATGGCGCGTTAGCGGCAAGAATGATGGAATGTGTTGATGGTGATTATCAAACCTTTAAAGCCAAAGATGGCGCGTATGTTCGTGAACATTTCTTTAATACCCCTGAACTAAGAACGATGGTTGCTGATTGGTCTGATCGAGATATTTGGGAACTCAATCGTGGCGGTCATGATCCCGCGAAAGTGTTTGCAGCGTTCCATGCGGCGGTTAATCATAAAGGGCAACCGACCGTTATTCTCGCTAAAACCATTAAAGGTTATGGCATGGGAACCTCTGGCGAAGCACAAAACACCTCGCATCAACAGAAAAAAATGGATCAAATCTCGCTGAAAAACTTCCGCGACCGTTACGAACTCCCTGTTACCGATGAGCAACTGGCAAAACTGCCCTATCTAACTTTCCCTGAAGGTTCAAAGGAACTGAACTACATGCTACAACGCCGTGCTGAATTAGGCGGACACATTCCTTCAAGACGTGAAAAATCCTACGCACTTGATGTGCCTGTCCTCAGCGATTTTAAATCTCTGTTAGAAGCAAGCGGCACTAAAGAATCCTCTACCACAATGGCGTTTGTGCGTTTATTGAATATTTTGGTGAAAGATAAAAATATCGGTAAACGCGTTGTGCCGATAGTACCCGATGAATCGCGTACCTTTGGTATGGAAGGTATGTTCCGTCAGTTAGGTATTTGGTCACAAGTCGGACAACTTTACACGCCACAAGATGCTGACCAATTAATGTTCTACAAAGAAGATAAACACGGTCAAGTATTGCAAGAAGGCATTAACGAAGCAGGCGGTTTATGTGACTGGATAGCAGCTGGTACATCTTACTCCACGCATAATGTGCCGATGATTCCGTTCTTTATTTACTATTCGATGTTTGGTTTCCAACGCGTCGGCGATTTAATTTGGGCAGCAGCAGATCAACGCACACGCGGCTTTTTAATGGGTGGTACCGCAGGACGCACCACACTGAACGGTGAAGGCTTACAACATGAAGATGGTCATAGTCACATCATGTCTGCCACTGTGCCGAATTGTGTTTCTTACGACCCGACTTATGCCTACGAATTGGCTGTAATTGTTCAAGACGGTTTACGCCGTATGTATGTTGAACAGGAAGACGTGTTCTATTACATCACCGTAATGAACGAAAATTACGTCCATCCTGCCATGCCTAAAGGTGTTGAAGAAGACATATTGAAAGGTATGTACAGTTTCAAACAAGGCGAAGACAACAAAGCTCCTCGTGTACAGCTATTAGGTTCTGGTACGATTTTCCGTGAAGTGGAATTTGCCGCTGAATTGTTGCGTAATGATTGGGGCGTTGAAGCCGATTTATGGAGCTGCCCTAGCTTTACTGAATTGGCGCGTGATGGTCAGCAGTGTGAGCGTTGGAATCGTTTACACCCCACCGAAGCTCAAAAACAAGCCCATGTTAGTCATTGTCTTGCTAATAATACTGCCCCTGTCATTGCGGCAACTGATTACACCCGCGCATTTGCCGAACAAATTCGCCCTTACATTAAAGCCCCTTATATCGTCTTAGGAACAGATGGTTTTGGTCGCTCCGATACTCGCGAAAATTTACGCAGCTTTTTTGAAGTAGATCGCTACCATATCACGATTGCTGCGCTGAAAAGTTTGGCAGACGCGGGACAATTTGAAGCCGCTAAGATTGATGTGGCGATTGCTAAATATGGCGTAGTCGCTGATGCAACCGCCCCTTGGTTAAGATAAGGAATCAACAACATGACTGTATTAATCGAAATCAAAGTACCCGATGTTGGCAATGTTGCTGAAATTGATGTCGTTGAAGTATTGATTCAACCTGGTGATGTGGTGGCATTGGAACAAACCGTTGCTACACTGGAAACCGATAAAGCCAGTATGGACTTACCATCCAGTGCCACAGGCACGGTACAACAGGTTTACATTAAACCAGGTGATAAAGTGTCTGAAGGTTCATTGATTGCCACTGTGTTAGCCAATGCAGAGGTTGCCAATGTTGCTCCCGTTGAACAAGCCGCTGAGCCTACACCTGTCGTCGCGCCTGTTCCCGAAGAAAAAGCACCTACGCCACCCGCTGTTGTGAAAAGTCCGACACCCGCAGTCGTTATGACGCAAACTGACACTGCCGTTAAATCAACCGCTCATGCGTCTCCCTCTGTGCGCTTATTTGCGCGTGAATTAGGCGTTGAT
>Ga0208508_1000370_pt1 | contig 12364 bp, 12 predicted proteins | sample LakWasMeta1_LOW4_2_FD_183853 | JGI IMG/M metagenome (GOLD analysis project Ga0208508, IMG submission 183853) | Freshwater sediment methanotrophic microbial communities from Lake Washington under simulated oxygen tension - Sediment Metagenome... | ecosystem: Environmental > Aquatic > Freshwater >...
ACCGGTACCGATAACCTGGATGCGGCTTTCATCTGCCTGCTGCCTGAAGCAAAACGCCTGAAACATCAGGAGCTCGTGTTGCAGCCGCGCGTGGTGGATGTGAATGCAGCGCCGGCTATCCGCGCTGAAAACCTGACCATGCGTTTTGGCAATTTTACAGCGGTCGACCATGTGAATTTTGAGATCAGCCGCGGTGAGATTTTCGGCTTTCTGGGTTCCAATGGCTGCGGCAAAACGACCACCATGAAGATGCTTACTGGCCTCTTGCCGCCAAGCGAGGGGCAGGCCTGGCTGTTCGGGCATCAGGCTCGGGCGCATGACCTGGAGACCCGCAAGCGGGTGGGTTACATGACGCAGTCATTTTCGCTCTACGGTGAGCTCACCGTCATGCAGAACCTTGTGCTGCATGCGCAGCTGTTTCATCTGCCGCCCGCCACCATAGCCGGCCGCGTGCAGGAAATGGTTTCTCGCTTTGACCTGGCCGAGCATGTAGATGCACTTGCCGCAGCATTGCCCCTGGGTATACGCCAGCGCCTGTCACTGGCGGTTGCGGTAATCCATCAGCCTGAAATGCTGATTCTGGATGAGCCGACCTCAGGCGTAGACCCGGTAGCCCGTGACGGTTTCTGGAAACTGCTGATTGACCTGTCGCGCAAAGACGGCGTGACCATTTTTATTTCTACCCATTTCATGAACGAGGGCGAGCGCTGCGACCGTATCTCGCTCATGCATGCCGGCCGCGTGCTGGCGAGTGACTCCCCCAAAAACCTGATAGCGCAGCGCGGCAAAACTACGCTGGAAGATGCCTTTATCGATTATCTGCAAGAGGCCACCGGCGAGCAGGCTGAGCCGGAGGCGCAGGAGCTGGCAGTCGATACCTCGGTGCGGCGCAGCAGCCTGCCTTCCAGCTTCAGCCTGCTGCGCCTGTTTGGATACGCCTACCGCGAGCTGCTGGAAGTGCTGCGCGACCCGGTGCGCCTGGTGTTCTCGCTGATGGGCTCGGTAGTCTTGCTGCTGCTGATGGGCTACGGTATCAGCATGGATGTAGAAGACCTGCGCTTTGCCGTGCTGGACCGTGACCAGACGCCGGATAGCCGCGCTTATGTGCAGAATATGGCAGGCTCACGTTATTTCAAGGAGCAGCCTGCAATCAGCAGTTCAGCAGAGCTTGACCGCAGGATGTCGAGCGGCGAGTTAAGCGTGACGCTGGAAATTCCGCCTGGGTTCGGCAAAGATTTGCAGCGCGGCCGCCATGTGGAGATTGGTGTCTGGGTCGATGGCGCCATGCCGTTTCGCGCCGAGACCATACTCGGTTATATGCAGGGGCTGCATTACGCTTACCTGAACCAGCTGGCGCGAGAGAAACTGGGTACCGTGCCTGGCATCACCCCGGCCAACCTTGAGATGCGCTATCGTTACAACCAGGATTTTAAAAGTATTTATGCTATGGTGCCGGCGGTGATTCCTCTGCTGCTGGTATTCATACCGGCGATTCTGATGGCAGTCGGCGTGGTGCGTGAAAAAGAGCTGGGTTCCATTACCAATCTGTATGCAACACCGGTGACGAGGCTGGAGTTTCTGCTAGGCAAGCAGCTGCCTTATATCGGCGTCAGCATGGTGAGTTTTTACGGCCTGGTTGCGCTCTCGGTGTTTGTGTTTGATGTGCCGCTCAAGGGCAGCCTGCTGACCTTAAGCTTTGCCGCCTTGCTGTTTGTTACGGTGACTACCGGCATCGGCCTTTTGATGTCTGCGTTCACCAAAACGCAGGTGGCTGCACTTGCGGCTACCGCCATCGTTACCTTGCTGGCTACCGTGAGTTTTTCCGGGCTTACCAACCCGGTATCTTCACTTACCGGTATCGGTGCCATCATCGGCCAGTTCTTTCCTGCGACTTATTTCCTGAATATCAGCCGCGGCGTATTCACCAAAGCGCTGGAGTTCAAAGACCTGTATGCAGATTTTATTGCGCTAGCCCTGTTCATTCCCGTACTCACGCTGTTGAGCGTGATTTTCCTGAATAAGCAGGAGCGATAAACATGCGGCGTATTCTGAATATCTATCGTCTGGGCATTAAAGAGCTGCGCAGCCTGGCGCATGACCGTATATTGCTGATCATCATCATCTGGGCATTCACCGGTGGTATCTATGCGGCATCTACCGCCACCTCGCAGGAGCTGCACAATGCGCCTATTGCGGTTGTCGATGAAGACCAGTCCAAGCTTTCCGCACGTATCATCACAGCGTTTTATGGCCCTTACTTCAAGCTGCCGGTGATGATTTCACATGCAGATATCGACCCTGGGCTGGATGCCGGTATCTATACTTTTGTGCTGAATATTCCGCCGGATTTCGAGCGTGACGTGGTTGCCGGCCGGCAACCCAGCATACAGGTGAATATCGATGCGACCCGCATGTCACAGGCCTTTATCGGCGCCGGGTATATTCAGAGCATCATCAATGGCGAACTGAACGAGTTTCTCAAAGGCACTCGCCGCGGCACTGAGTTGCCTATCAGCCTTGCGCCGCACGTCAAGTTCAACCCTAATCTTTCCAGCACCTGGTTCGCCAGCATTATGGAGCTCATCAACAACGTGACCATGCTTTCTATCATGCTGACGGGTGCTGCGCTGATTCGTGAGCGTGAACATGGCACGCTGGAGCATTTATTGGTGATGCCGCTGAATGCGGTGGAGATTCTGTTGGGCAAGATATGGTCTATGGGGCTGGTGGTGTTGCTTGCTGCGAGCTTGTCATTATATTTTATGGTGGAGGGAGTGTTGAGCGTGCCGATTGCAGGTTCGGTGCCCTTATTCATGTTTGGCGCTTTTCTACATCTTTTTGCCACTACAGCGCTGGGCGTATTCATGGGCACGCTGGCACGCAGCATGCCGCAGCTTGGCTTGCTGATGATACTGACCATACTGCCGCTGCAGATGCTGTCTGGCGGCGTTACCCCGCGTGAAAGCATGCCCGAAGTTGTACAGAACATCATGCTGGCCGCACCGACTACGCATTTTGTCAGTATGGCGCAGGCCATACTCTACCGCGGGGCCGGGCTGGATGTGATATGGCCGAGCCTGCTTGCGTTGGTTGCCATCGGCAGTGTCTTTTTTGCCCTGTCTCTATCGTTGTTCCGCAGGAGCCTGGCAGCATCGCAGTAGCAAGTGAAGGCCGGGTGAATAAAACCATTAAATAATACGCTTGCATTTAAGTATGGTTCCAAACTATAATCTTCCATACTATGCTGCTACTTAAAGAATTACCTACCTCCAAAAGCCTGCAAAAGTTCGCAGAGCGCTACCCGGAAGCCGACATGCAGGCTATTCTGGATTTTGCGACCATGCTGCGTGCCGCATCTGATATTTCTGTGGCGCTTGATAAGCTGTTGGTTAAACATGGCCTGTTGCAGGGTCGCTGGTGGGTGCTGGTGTTGCTGTTGCGCCAGGATGATTTAACGTCGACGCCGACTATACTTGCTGAAAAAACCGGTGTTACCAAAGCGACCATGACAGGCTTTATCGATAGCCTTGAACGTGAGGGGCTGGTGTCTCGCGTAATCGGTACAGAAGACCGCCGTAAATTCATGATCCGTCTGACCGCTACCGGCCAGCAGAAGCTGGATGACGTGATGCCTGATTATTTCAGCAAGGTGCGTGCGCTCATGACTAAACTTGATGCCAAAGAACGTGATGTCATGGTGAGCAACATGAAGCAGCTGGCCTCTAATCTTGACCTGATGAAATAAGAAGCAGAGCAACCGGCAGCTAAAATTTTTTCGCTTATTAGTAAGGAACCTTACCAAATTGGGTGAGGTCAAAAAAATAATGTTACAAAAAAATCATCAATGTGCAGGCAATCATTCACTGCTTAAAATGTATCTGGTAAGCAGCATGCTATTGCTCACAGGGTGTGTGAGCATGTCCGGTATCTTCCCTCAGGCTAAAATGACGGCGCCTGAGCAGCTTAAAACTGGCCAGGCCATCAGCACAGCAGAAACCATCTCCTGGCCGCATGAAAGCTGGTGGCAGGCATACCATGATGCGCAGCTCGACAGTTTATTGGCCAAGGCAATAAAAGACAGCCCTACGCTGCATGCAGCACAAAGCCGTATTGCATTGTCACAGGCGTATGCTGAATCCATGCATGCGGAAACCAAGCCTAACATCAGTGCTGAAGCCTCTGCGGTGCGAGAACGTTTCACCGAGCTGCAGTTCATTCCACCGCCATGGGGTGGCCAGTTTGACTGGAACAATAAGGCGACCCTGTCGCTGGCTTATGACCTCGACCTGTGGGGGCGCCAGGAAAGTATCTGGAAGGCGTCCGTAGGCGAAAGCCGGGCAGTAGCAGCAGAGGCGCAGCAGGTAAAGCTCGGGCTGGAAACGGCCATCGTGCGCAGTTACGTTCAGCTGGCGCTTGAATTTTCGCTGCGCGACATTGCAGAAGAACAGCTGCATGAGCTGGAGCAACTGGTGTCAATCTCGCGCCGCAGTTACAACGCAGGTTTAAGTACCCAAATGGAGGTGCTGGAGGCGGAAACGCCGCTGCCAAGCGCACGTGCCAGACTTGAAGCCGTAGATGCACGCATCAAACTGCTGCGTAACCAGCTTGCTGCATTGGCCGGTGAAGGGCCCGGCGCCGGTGAAACCATCACCCGCCCGACTATGGCGCTGGATGCATCTGTCGGCCTGCCGGATAAACTGCCTGCCAACCTGGTAGGGCGCCGCCCGGATGTGCTGGCGCAGCGCTGGCGTGTAGAGGCTGCACAAAGCAATATCGAAGGCGCAAAGGCTGCATTCTATCCAAATATCAACTTGATTGCCTTTGTCGGTTTTCAGGCTTTGGGCTTTGGGCAGTTGATTAGCAATGCTGCCGCCATTGCCGGTGCCGGGCCTGCCATCAGCTTGCCGATATTTGACGGTGGTCGCCGCCGCGGCAATCTGTCTGCCAAGACGGCAAGCTACGATATTGCTGTGGATAATTACAATGAAGTGCTGGTGAAAGCGTTGCAGGATGTATCTGACCAGCTGGTGGTGCTGCAATCCAACGAGAAGCAGATGAAAGAAGCGCAGCTGGCCAAGGAAACCGCGCTCAAGGCACACGAGCTGGCAAAAGTAAGCTTCAAGGCCGGCTTGAGCAATTACCTGCACGTGCTGGTAACCCACGAGACCGTGCTGCGGCAGCGGGAAGCGATTGCAAATTTGCAGGCAGTAAAGCTGGATAGATATGCCGGCTTGATGCGCAGCCTGGGCGGCGGCACTATAGAGCAACCTATAGAACAACCTGTAGAGCAGCCGATGCAGCAGCCGGTAACCAAGGCAGAATCAGCCCATTAGCCATGAGCACTTTGCAAAATATCAAACCAGCACGAAAAAGCCGCTTACTGGTACCGCTACAGGCGGCATGGCGTGACTGGGCAACAGAAGATGCACCCGTAATAGGCTATATGCTGAAGGTGCTGCTGGCCTGTCTGCTTGCCATGTGGCTCTCGTTGCGGTTTGAGCTGGACCAGCCGCGTACCGCGATGATGACAGTAGCCATTGTGATGCAGTCACGCTCCGGCATGGTGTTCGCCAAAAGCTATTACCGCCTGCTGGGTACGCTGGTCGGCGTGATAGTGTCGTTCATACTGGTTGCGCTGTTTGCGCAGGAGCGGGTGCTGTTCCTGTTGTATATGGCGCTCTGGATAGGCCTATGTACAGCCGGCTCCATGATCTACCGTAACCACCAGTCTTATGCTTTTGTGCTGGCAGGTTATACGCTGTGCATCGTCGGTTTGCCGGCAACGCTTGCCCCCGGCCAGACCTTTAATATCGGCATCACCCGTATTTCTGAAATCATGATTGGCCTGTTCAGCGCAACCCTGGTCAGCGACCTGGTATTTCCGCAGCGCATGTGGGATGTGATGCTGGCCTCAGTGCGGCGCCGCTTTAGTGATTTTTCAGACCTGCTGCGGACGACCGCGGCCAACCCGCTGAAGTCAGCTTCATCCAAGGCCACTCATCTGCGGTTTATCAGCGACATTTTCAGGCTGGAAACTTTCCGTGCATCAGCCGTGATGGAAAATGACAAATCAAGGCTCAATCGCATGCGCCTGAGCCATATGAATAATGAGTTCATGCATGTTTCAACAAGCTATCATGCATTTGAGCAGCTGTTGCGCAGGCAAGCCCGTGGCGGCCGTACATTGATAAGTGATGCGCTGGCAGCATTGTATTGCCAGCTGGTTGAGGCTATCAGCATAGACGGGCGCAGCGCCGCTAACGAAAAAGAGGCGCTGGTAGTTAAGCAGCAGCTGACAGAATGCCGTGACAGTTTCAGCCGAAACGTGGCTGAGGTTAGCCGCAACCTGCAGCCCGCGCTTGATGAGCAGGAGCGCATAACGTTTGAAACCGGTGCCGAGCTGCTGGAGCGCCTGCTGGAAGAACTGCTTGCCTATGCCGGCACTTATGGCTCGTTTGCATTGCCACAGAGCGCTTTGAGTGACACCGGGCAATATAAACAGGGGCCGCAGCAGGCGCTGCATTTTGACACGCTGGCGGTGCTGATGGCAGGCATCAGGGGCGCACTGGCTTTGGCGATATTGTCAGCGGTGTGGATTCTGACTGACTGGCGTTCCGGCATTGAAGCAATCACCCTGGGCGTTATCACCAGCACCTTGTTTGCCACATCGCCATCACCCGGCCATACGGTACGCCAGTTTTTTATGGGGGCTGTCATCGGCACCGTGCTTGCCTACTTCTGCAATTTTCACTGGCTCACGCATGCGCAGGGGTTTGCGATGCTGGTGATTGCGGTTTCACCGGGCATTTTGCTTGCTGCATGGTTTACTACCAGGCCGGCCACGGCAATAGTGGGTGCCGCCACCTTTATGGTGTATCTGATGCATATTGGCTTTAACAGCACTTACAGCGCCAACCCGGTAACCTTTATGAATGACGCGATTGCCGACCTGCTGGCGGTGCTGCTGTCTGGCGTACTGTTTGGCTTGATAGACCTCAGCAATAGCCGCTGGTCAAGGCTGCGCACAGCACAGTCATTGCGCAGGCTGGTAGTGGCGGCATGCCGTGAGCCGCTGTCGTTTCGCCGCGCCCGCCTTGAAGCCGCTGCCCGTGAGCTGGTGCAGCGCTCAGGCAGTGCAGAACGCATTGCAGAAGAAAAAGACCAGATTGTCATTGACTGGCTGCTCTCAACGCTGGAGATAGGCCACGCCGTGATTGCGTTGCGCGAACATCTGCATGACGTGAGCCACGAAGGCGTAACCGCAGTGATGCAGGCTAGCCTGGATGCAATTGCAGCGCTATATGAGGAGCCGACTGAATATAACCGCATGGCGGCAGTACGTGCGATTGATGTCGCCATGCAGCACTTGTCTGCCGATGTCACCAGGCTGATTTTAACGCAGTCCACACGGCGCAAACTGATGACCATGCTGCACTTTATTCACAGTGCGCTGCTTGATGATGAATCTGTGCTTGCAGCAAGTGCAAATAAGCAAAAGGAGAACCCCTGATGATGCCGCGTGAAATCGCTCTGCTCGATGCACTGGTACCGACGCTGCTTTTTGCATTTCTGGCGGCAGGCAGCGGTTCGCTGCTGCTGGACTGGGTATTTACCCGTTACGACCTGTACCGCTTTATCTGGTACCCGGCGCTGTTCAGGCTCTCTTTATTTGCCTGCCTGTTTGCCGCCTGCGGGCTTTGGATTTACTGAAAAAAGGATCACCATATGAAAGACCTTACTAAAAAAGCACTGCGTATCTCAATCACGCTACTGCTGCTGATTGCAGCAGTAGCGCTCGGCCATGCGCTATGGGTGCGCTATATGGACTCGCCATGGACGCGTGACGGGCGGGTGCGTGCCGATGTGGTGAATATTGCCCCGGATGTGGCAGGCCTGGTGGCCGAAGTTGCTGTGCATGACAACCAGTTTGTGCACCGCGGCGATGTCCTGTTTACCATCGACCAGGAGCATTACCATCATGCACTGGCAGAAGCGCAGTCGCTGGTCGACCAGCGGCGCGCCATGCTGGACATGAAGCGTGGCCAGGCCAGCCGCCGTGCTGCATTGGATGACCAGGTGGTGTCGCGCGAGAATCGTGAGGACACAGACCTCACCGCCATGGGTGCCAAGGCTGAATATCAGGCGGCATTGGCGCAGCGCGACCATGCCAAGCTTAATCTTGAGCGCACCACCGTACGCTCGCCGGTAGATGGCTGGGTGTCTAACCTGCTGGTACGTCCCGGTGATTTTGCACAGGCCGGCGCATCAAAGCTGGCCGTGATTGACCAGCACTCGTTCTGGGTTTATGGCTACTTTGAAGAGCATAAGCTGGCGTTGATGAAAGAGGGCGACCCCGCCGAAATCAGGCTGCTGGGAACCGACCGTATCCTGCACGGCCATGTGGAAAGTTTTGCCCGCGGCATTACCGACCGTGACAACCCGACTGATGTCAGGCTGCTGGCTAACGTTAACCCGAGCTTCAACTGGGTACGTCTGGCGCAGCGTGTGCCGGTGCATATCGCGCTGGATGGCGTGCCGAAAGACCTGACCCTGGTAGCCGGCATGACCTGCTCTGTGATTGTGAAACCTGCAGCAGTCAAATCCGGTTCATGAACCAGCTGGCCAGAAACTAGCCAGCCAGGATTTATCAGCGGCGCAGTATTTATCAACGGCGATAGTATGGCCGCCCGTAGTATGGGCTCCAGTAAGGGTAGGAGTTGTTGAAATTCTGCATACGGATAATGCTCTGTTCATACTCCCTCTGCACGCAATCACGCCATGCATCGGTGTCTTTAGCAAACCCCAGCTTTTCACACGCAGGCCCATACACCTGCATTTTGTATTCCATCAGCTTGCTTGCATTTCTCTGCTCGGTCAGCGGGTCGGTTGCACAGCCGGCAAGCAATGCCAGCAGGCTTAATACGTAAATTGCATGTTTATTCATGACGTGTGATCCAGTTTTGCTTTTAGTGATTGTGAGATTTCAATTTTCCGGCAAAAGTTCATTAATTACCTGGTTACCGAAATTTAGCCTGGCTGGGTTTAACTTAATCTTTAGTTTCGTGGCTCAGCGTTTTTACCGCACATATGCGCTGCATCACAGCAGGTTTGGGCAGGCTTACCTCGCCCTGTTCAAACGCAACCATATTTAACAGCGGCGAATATAAATCCTGCAATTCGCCGGGTTTCAGCAGAAAGTCCGGGTTGCTTGGTTTGCCATAGCGTTCGTTGCCTAGCATGAATGTTTCGTATATCAGCACTCCGCCGGGTTTTAGTATCTCTGCCAGTGTTTTAAGCAGCGGCCGGTGCAGGTAGCGGCTAACGATTATGCCATCATAACTGCGTGCGAATTTATAGCCGTCTGCGGTTTCAAGGTCGGCAATGCATACGTTGATATTCGGCATGCCTGCCATCGGTGCTACAGCTTCGGCATTACGGTCAATGGCATCTACAGTGTAACCTTGCCCGGCAAGCCATATGGCATGCCTGCCGCTGCCGCAGGCAAGGTCCAGCACGTTACCGCCAAATGCGATGAGCGGTGTAAATTTCATGACCCATGGTGATGGTGCTTCCAGCATTAAATTTCCTGTTCTTGCGGCATGCGCTTGTCTTACAATGGTAACCATTTAGCAATGGTAACCAACAGCATCTCATATTAAAAGGCATACAAGTGAACAAGTTTTTAGCATGTTAATCCTGCTGGCCGTGTCTGGCCCGGCCATCGCCGAGTGGACCATGATACAGACCAATGATGGCGGAAATATGTATATTGATTTTGATACGGTCAAGAAGTCGGATGGCTTGATTACAGTATCAACGCTTAATGACTATTATGACAGGCAGCAGAAAGGCGAGCGTTCATCACAGTGGCTGGAACTACACGACTGTAAAAACAAGAAATTCAAGGCGCTTGCTATCAATTATTATTCCGGCAATATGGGCGAAGGGAAGTTGATTGAGGCGCAGCGCTTTAATGAACCTGAAATAGCCTGGTCAGATGTGGTGGGCGCCAGTATCGGCGAGCTTAAAACAAATGTAATCTGCAGCAGATAATATTAATCTGGCGCAGTTTGGGCATTAGTTCGTGTTCATGATTTTACTGAAGCCTTATTCATGAAGAGTGATAGTGCTGTAATTCTGCACTGGCGCATAATGCAATCACACGAACAAGACATGCTGTCTGTTCTAACCGAACTAAAAAACAGGAGAATTATTATGTGGACTAAACCAGCAGCTACAGAAATGCGTTTTGGCTTTGAAGTAACCATGTACGTAATGAACAAATAATTGTAAACATACTTGTTTCAGTTATAAGAACCCCGGCATCCCCCGGGGTTTTTTTACGCCTGCGTAAAACAGGCATTGGCTGTACTGCTGATTATGTTCAGGAATGTGGCCAAGGCCGATGAGCCGATGGTTAATGATGTTTCGCGCGGCAAACTGCTTTACTCCTTGCGCTCTATTTCATGCCATAACGAGCAAGTGCATTGGCTGGCACATAAAAAAGCTGCTGACTGGCCTAGCGCTGAAAGCGCAGGTGAAACTCTGGCAGGGGGTTCTGAACCTGAAATGGGACGATAAAGACATCAGCAACGTGGCCACGCATTTGAATAACCTCTACTACCATTACCCGGCACCCAATACCTTGGTGCAGAAGAAATAAAGGCTGCTATTCAATGAATATTACCCACATTTTGTGCTGTGATATGCGCTGAAATTTTCTCCACAATATCTGTGGATAACTCTGTGATTACTTGTGTAACTATACTGTAACTTACAGATTTGTAACGATTTTTTAACAATTGTATAAATTTTAAACTATTGATTAATGTGTTTAAAATCAATAACTTACAAAACAACCATTGATTGATAAAGGTTTTTTGTGCAATGTTAAAGTAGTGCATTAACTGATGTGTATAAAGTGGCTAAAAAATGGCGCTGCTTTCGGGTGCAAGGCTGTCACAGCGCCATTCCTTGTCATTTATCCACGATAGTTTTACCTATGGGCGCAATCGCGATTCCTGCCAGTTTCAGGTGCTGCAAACCGAAAGGAATGCCGATAATGGTAATAAAACACAGCAGTGCAGCTAGCAAATGCCCCAGCGCCAGCCAGAACCCGGCAAAAATAAACCAGATGATATTGCCGATAGCGCCTAAGCTGCCGGTGCCAATGTCATCTTTGTTGTTGATGATTTTGCGGCTGACCGCTTCTTTGCCAAAAGGCAGAAACGTAAACTGGCCAATGACAAAGCAAGCCTTGCCCCATGGTATGCCAACAATCGAAAGGTAAGCCACCAGGCCGGCAACCCACCAGCTCAGGCCCATAATGGCTCCGCCTAAAATAAACCATAAGATGTTACCGATGATGCTCATTGAATATTCACCTTTCATGATGTTGTCTGTAGATATTATAGGTGAATGTAGTGCTAAGGTTTAATGCTATTTCTGGTTATATATAAATAATTTAATATTCTTTCTGGTAATGTTAATGGGCTGCTAAAGTTTCATCCATGGTTGCACCTGAGCAGTGGTCAACTAACTAATAAATTCAATAGTTTGAACAAGTGCTGTTATTTTTTATATGGAGAAATCAATGAACAAACTTTTAACTACATTATTGGCTGGTGCTTTTGCATTGTCATTCGGTGCAACTGCGTTTGCCGAACATCATGAAAATGCTGCTGAACCGGCGCAAGCCGCAAATGCTGAACATAAAGCTGATGCAGGCAAGGCTGAAGAGGCGCCAAAAGCAGATAAAAAAGCCAAACATACAAAACAGGGCAAGCGCGCTAAGCATGGCAAGCAAGAAAAATCTGAGCCGAAATCAGAAAATGCAGCCGCACCGGCAACACCTGCCGCGCCTGCAACACCAGGCTCAGCTAGCGGCCCGGCAACACCTGCGGCACCGGCTGCGCCAGCAACACCAGCCCATAAGTAAACCGCAAGCTAAGCAAGCTATAAGTTAAGTAAGCAGCAAGTTAAGTAAACAACAAGTTCAGGTTTAAATAAAACAGCAAAGCCCCAGGTATGGTTAACTTGGGGCTTTGCTATTTCAGGCATCTGGCAATGCGGCCCGTTTTTGCGCCTTATGCCTGGCACGCAGGTATTTCTCAAACGTTACCCCCAGCGCAATCCAGCCTATAATCCAGGTCCAGAATGAAAGCCCGGCTGCTATGGCAATGAGTATAGAAACTGCCCCGGTAGTAAAAGCAATCAAGTAATGACGTGTTTTATATTCTGCGTTCATGATTTTACTTAAGCCATATTCATGAACAGCAATAGTGGCATATTTTTCAGCAGGTGCATAATTCAATCACGCGAACAAGACATGTTGTCTGTTCTAACCGAATAAAACTTAGGAGAA
>Ga0208508_1000372_pt1 | contig 12346 bp, 13 predicted proteins | sample LakWasMeta1_LOW4_2_FD_183853 | JGI IMG/M metagenome (GOLD analysis project Ga0208508, IMG submission 183853) | Freshwater sediment methanotrophic microbial communities from Lake Washington under simulated oxygen tension - Sediment Metagenome... | ecosystem: Environmental > Aquatic > Freshwater >...
CCAAACAATCAACATGTGTTAACAACATTACCACTAAATAATCCCCACAAAATATTATGAAGCTTTTATATACAGTGAATAGTCCTTATGCGCGCAAGGTTCGTATTGTGGCCGCAGAGAAACATATTGATATTGAATTGGAGTCAGTCGTTTTGTCTGACCCCGATTGCCCGGTGACACAATATAACCCGTTAGGTAAAGTGCCGGTGCTGGTTTTATCAGATGGCGAGAGCTTATACGACTCACGTGTGATTGCTGAATATCTTGATAACCGTACGCCCCTGGCGCATTTGATTCCCAAGGATAATGGCGCTAAATCTGCCGTGCGCAGATGGGAAGCGCTGGCTGATGGCGTATGTGATGCTGCGGTTGCTGTGATGCTGGAGCAACGTAAAGATGCGCAGAGGCAGGACGAAGCTTTTATTGCCAGACAAATGGGCAAGGTAGAGCGTGGCCTGGCTGCTTTAAATAACGAGCTGGGTCAGAACAAGTGGTGCGTGGATGATACTTTCAGCCTGGCTGATATTGCTGTGGGCTGTATGCTGGGTTATGTAAGTTTGAGGTTTGACAGCGTGGTGAATCTTGCCAAAGATTACCCTAATCTATCCCGCCTGAATAAATCACTGCTTAACCGTCAGTCATTCAAGGATAGCATGCCGGTTGCCGGCTAAACCGGCTTCATGCGTTAAAAGATATTGCTGTTGTCATCCAGTATGGTTGGCAGCGTAGCTCTATGGCGCATGGTCTGCCTGTCGTTCAGGCGTTTTTGCGCCGCTTCCGGCAGGTCTGTAAAGCGTATGATGTTGCGTTCAATGAGCAGGCTAATCAGGTCTTCCAGCACCCTTGCCAGATGAATGTCGCTTTCCCTGAACGGGTCGCTTTTTGAGAGCGACCGTTCCAGAAAATCCATATAGTCTTTTGCATTGTCTGCAATGAAAGTCCAGTCTGCGCCCGGATTCTCCGTGGCGCTGGCGGCGATAATCTCGCCCTGTGTATTTTTAAGTATGTATGCCATATGGTTCCTGATTAGCTGGTAGTGTTAGATTGCGCCAGTAATGATGCCGCCGCCCAGGCAGACGTTGCTTTCATACACCACGGCAGACTGCCCCGGCGTAATAGCCCATTGTTTTTGCCCGAACCTGATAGTCACTTCATCTTGATTGATGCTGTCAATTTCACAGGGTGCGTCAGGCTGGCGGTAGCGTGTTTTTGCCGCATAAACCCAGTTGGTCATAGGCTCTTCTTCACTGATCCAGTGCAGTTGCCCGGCCTTTAAGCCATCATTCAGCAGCAGCGGGTGCTCGTGTCCCTGCACGACGATAAGTTCGTTCTTTTCCATATCTTTTGCGGCAACAAACCACGGTTCGCCGTTGCTTTCGCGGCTGCCGCCGATTTTCAGGCCCTGGCGCTGCCCTAATGTGTAGTACATCAGGCCTTCATGACGGCCTACCAGTTTACCTTCGGGGGTTTTCATGTCACCCGGTTCGCGCGGCAGGTATTTGCTTAAAAACTCCTGAAACGGGCGCTCGCCGATAAAACAGATGCCGGTAGAGTCTTTTTTCTCGGCATTGATCAAGCCTGCGCCGCGCGCGATTTCGCGTACTTCACGTTTCAGGTAGGTGCCGAGCGGAAACATAGTTTTTGACAGCTGGGCCTGGTTGAGGCGGTACAGGAAGTAGCTTTGGTCCTTGCTGCCATCATCAGCTTTCAGCAGCTGGAATGAGCCGGGTTTTAACGGGTTTTCACGCACCTGTGCATAATGGCCGGTTGCAATCAGGTCTGCACCCATGCCCATGGCATGGTCAAGAAAGGCCTTGAATTTGATTTCGGCATTGCACAGGATATCAGGGTTCGGCGTGCGCCCAGCCTGGTATTCGCTGAGAAAATTCGCAAACACACGGTCTTTGTATTCCTTGCTGAAGTTGACGGCTTCGATATCAATGCCGATCTTGTCTGCCACTGAAACCGCATCGATCAGATCTTGCTTGCTTGAGCAATATTCATCGGTGTCATCGTCTTCCCAGTTTTTCATGAAGAGGCCGGTAACATCGTAGCCTTGCTGTTTCAGGAGCAGGGCGGTAACCGATGAGTCAACACCGCCGGAAAGGCCGACGACGATTTTCTTTTTTTGGGATTTATTTAAGTTCATAAGTGTTTATTTTAAAGGTGTGTAACGACAGATAACGGGAAACGGCGTCCGCCCAGGTAATCTTCGATACAGGTTAAAACTTGCGGGCTGCGCATCAGCGCGGCGTTGCTGCGGATTTCGTCTGCTGTCATCCATACAGCGCGGATAATGCCATCATCAAGCCCAAGCTCCGGCTGGTGATTGCTTACATTGCCGATATAGGCAAAGCGCAGATAGGTGGTATCGTTATGCTCATGCTTCCAGTGGTAAATGCCCAGTAATGCAGTCGGTTCAAACGTATATGCGGTTTCTTCCAGGGTTTCGCGGATAACCGCATCCAGGATGGTTTCGTTGTCTTCCAGATGCCCGGCCGGCTGGTTAAAGCGGTTGCCGCGGTCGGTTTCTTCTTCAACTAATAAGAATTTGCCATTCTGTTCGACGATTGCCGCGACGGTGGCGTGTGGCTTCCATTGCATGATGATAATCTTGGTTTAAGTTATGTGTATTTTAACCGATGCAACAATTTTCGCGTGTTTTGATTTGTGCGCACACGCATTAAAAACATCAGGCAAACAGTTTTGGGAATAGCCCGCTCAGCCCGCGTGCAATAAATTCTACCGACATGGCTGCCAGAATCAGGCCCATGATGCGCGTGACGATGTTGATGCCGATCGTGCCCAGCTTATTGGCGATTGCTACTGCCAGCGTCAGCACCAGCCAGATGATGACACATACGAAAAAAATCGGAATGGTGAGCGAGATGTGGCCGGCAAAGCTGCTGTTCTGCTGTGCAGCAATAATCATGTTACTGATGGAGCCGGGCCCTGCCAGCAGCGGGATGCTGAGCGGAACGATGGCAATGACTTCTTTTTCTGCCAGCGATTGTCTTTCTTCCGGAGTCTGGTGTGCGGCACTTTGTTTGGCATGCATCATGGAAATGGCAATCAGCATCAGCAGAATGCCGCCACCGACCTGGAAAGATGGAATCGAAACACCGAAAAAGTCCAGGATTTGGTCGCCGATGAAAGCTGAGATGGTCAGTACAATGAATACAGTAAATGCTGCGGTTTTTGCAGTTTTTGCACGCTCTTCATTGCTCCAGCCACTGGTGGCGCTGATAAAAACAGGTACACTGCCAATCGGGTTCACAATGGCGAATAAAGCAATGCCGATTTTTAAAAGGCTAGGCCAGTCTGTCATAAAATCCCCTATGATGCACAGTAAATATATTTAATCTTTGTGAATTAACAGATAGTAAATTAAAGTGGCAATATGCGTAACAACTTTGAACAGCACCCCGTGATATACCTGGCCTCCCGCAGTCCGCGGCGGGTGGAATTACTAAAGCAGATCGGCATTGATTGTATAACACACCCTGCAGATATTGATGAATCACAGCTGCCGGATGAACATCCGGAGCGCTATGTAACAAGGCTGGCCCAAGAGAAAGCTGAAGCCTGTATGCTGGGCTTAAGCGCGGAACAGCGTGCCCGGCCTGTGCTGGCTGCAGACACAACGGTAGTATTGGCCGGCAAGGTTCTAGGCAAGCCGGAAGATAATAATGATGCACGAAAAATGCTGGCAGCCTTATCTGGCAGCACCCATCAGGTACATACTGCGGTAGCGCTTGCCTTTATGAACAAAATTGAAGTAGTCCTGTCCACTACAGTGGTGGAGATGATGGAAATCTCGGAATCACAGCTTGCGCATTATCTGGCCTCTGGCGAGCATGCAGACAAAGCAGGAAGTTACGGCATACAGGGCCTTGCCGGCGCCTGGATAAAACGGATTGAAGGCAGCTATACCGGTGTAATGGGGCTGCCGGTGTATGAAACGGCAGCCTTGCTGAGAAAGCACCAGGTCATTGCGATTTAATGGTTTTTAAAAATAATAATAAGCAATAGAGAGTATAAATTGAGTGAAGAAATATTAATTAATGTAACCCCGCAGGAAACGCGTATCGCCATGATGGAGAACGGCGTAGTGCAGGAGCTGCAGATTGAGCGCAGTTCTTCATTAGGCCTGGTGGGCAATGTGTATCGTGGTGTGGTTTGCCGTGTCTTGCCTGGCATGCAGTCGGCATTTGTTGAAATCGGTTTGCAGCGCGCGGCTTTTCTGCATGCAGGTGATGTGCTTGAATGCGGCGCATCTTTAACACAACGGCCGATTCAGGAAGTGCTGCGCGAAGGCCAGACCGTGATGGTGCAGGTGATCAAGGAGCCTATCGGCACCAAGGGCGCACGCCTGACCACGCAGATTAGCATTGCCGGGCGTTTTCTGGTCTATCTGCCGCAGCAGGATCATATCGGCGTGTCGCAGCGCATTGAGGTTGAAACTGACCGCGAACTGCTGAAAGCGCGATTGCTGGGCCTGCTGCCGGAAACGCGCGAAGGCGGTTATATCATCCGGACCATGTCGGAAACGGCAACTGACGAAGAGCTGCTGGCAGATATTGATTACCTGACCAAAACCTGGAAACATATCCAGGCTAAAACCAATACGGCGCCAGAGCGCTCGCTGATTTTTCAGGACCTGAACCTGCCGATGCGTGTACTGCGTGACGTGATGTGCGCAGATACCGAATCAGTTCGTGTGGACTCGAGCGAGACTTACCAGAAGCTGCTTGATTTTGCCAACCTGTATGCAATCACTGCGGTGGAAAAGCTGGTGCATTACCAGGGCGAGCGCCCGCTGTTTGACCTGTACAGCATCGAGCAGGAAATCGAAAAGGCCATGTCGCGCAAGGTGGAGCTTAAATCCGGTGGCTACCTGATTTTTGATCAGACCGAAGCACTGACTACGGTAGATGTGAACACCGGCAGTTTTGTCAGCGGTAAAAACCTGTCAGACACCATATTCAAGACCAACCTTGAAGCGGCGCAGACCATTGCCCGCCAGCTGAGATTAAGGAACCTGGGCGGCATCATCATTATTGATTTTATCGATATGGATGAAGATACCCAGCGCGAGGTGGTGCTGGAAGAGCTGCAGAAAGAAGTGGCGCGTGACCGTGCGCGCACCGGCGTGAACGGCTTTACACCGCTGGGCCTGGTAGAGATGACGCGCAAACGCACGCGTGAAAGCCTGGCGCATATCCTTTGCGAGCCTTGCCCATCCTGCAAAGGGCGCGGCGAATTGAAAACCGCCCAGACAGTATGTTATGAAATCCTGCGTGAATTGCTACGTGAGGCACGCCAGTTCAATGCACGTGAACTGCGTGTGCTGGCAGCACCCAAGGTGATTGACATGCTTTCTGATGAAGAATCGCAGAGCCTGGCAAACCTATCTGATTTTATCGGCAAGCCGATTTCACTGCAGGCAGAGTCTGGCTACGGCCAGGAATCATTCGATATTATTTTAATGTAGGCCCTTGCAGGCTGTTAAGGCGCTGCTGCGGCAGCGCTTTTCCTTTGCTTTAAACCAATACCGCGGCTTTAACCCAATATTGTTGAAAGCAGCCCATTCTGCAATGGAATCAAAATGGTCGTCAGCAATAGCTGCGCCAGTATGATGAATACCAGCGGGCTTAAATCAAAGTTGCCAGCCGGCGGGATATACTTTCTCAATACCCGCAATACCGGATAAGTCAGGCTATTCAATAACGGCGCGATGGGCGTGTGCGGGTTCACCCAGCTTAAAATTGCGTGTATCAGTACGGCATACAGAAAGATTGAGATGCTGATGCTGATGATGCCAATGAAGGCGATGCCAAGCAAAGCCAGCCACAACTTATTGCCGGCGACAAATAAAGGAAAGCCTTTCAGCCATAAGCTTGAGATGGCGAGCAGCAATTGCGTGAAGTAAGCCAGCAGCAATGTCGATAAATCAATCTTTGCCAGGCTGGGCATGAACCTGCGTACCGGTTTTACTGCAAAGTTGGTCAGGGTCACAATCAGCTGCGCAAATTGATTCTGGAATGATGCGCGGGTGAGCTGGAAATAAAAGCGCAGCAGGAAAGCAAAACTGAGCAGTCCCAGCAGGGTTTCCAGTAAAAATAAAGCAGCGTTGTTAAGCATGGTATTGACCTCGTAAGCTAATTGCCAAGCTGGTCGCCCAGCATCACGGATTTATCAGCCGCCGCTTTTGCTGCCTGGCTGATGATGTGTTTAATACCGGCTGATTCCAGCGTGAGTATGCCTTGTTCTGTAGTGCCGCCTTTAGAGGTCACCTGCGCGCGCAGGGTTTTTATATCCTCTGTGCTTTGGACAGCCAGCAGGCTGGCGCCGGCAAATGTCTGCAATGCCAGTGTGCTGGCAGCATCGCTATCGAGCCCCAGTGCCATGCCGGCTTCCTGTAATGCCTCGATGAAATAGAACACATATGCCGGGCCGCTGCCGGAAATTGCGGTAACGGCATCCATTTTTGATTCATCGCTGAGCCAGAGTGTTTTGCCAACAGCTGCCAGAATGGTTTCAGCCTGCGCTTGCTGTGCCTGGCTTACTTCCGGCATTGCATACAGTGCTGAAACACCGGCCTGAATCTGTGCCGGCGTGTTCGGCATGACGCGCACGATAGCCCGGTAATCATTCAGCCAGCGTGAGATGTCCTTGCTTCTTACCCCGGCCGCAATCGATACCACCAACTGCGATTGCAGTGAGGGTGCCAGCTGGCTGCATACTTCTTTCAGCTGCTGCGGTTTTACGGCGAGAACGATGACGTCAGTATTCTCAAACCCGGCATAGGTGTCGGTCACCTGCACCCCCAAGTCTTGTGATAACTCTGTACGTTTTTGTGCTGTTGGCTCCAAAACCGTGATTGCCTGCATTGCAAAACCATTTTGTTTCAAGCCGCCGATGATGGCGCGTGCCATGTTGCCGCCACCGATAAAATTGATTTTCATATCTGTTCCAAATGTTCGTGTTGTAAGTTGTCGGGCCTGAGTCTTGTGTGCTGCTTGCAAGCTGTCAAATCAGGCCTCATGCTGTTTGCGGGCTGGCCTGGCGCCAAAGAGGGCAGAGCCCACGCGCACGATGGTAGCGCCCTGTGAAATCGCAGCCGGATAATCACCGGACATGCCGATAGACAGGGTATCCAATGCAAAACCCTTTGCCAGCAGCGCATCATAGCATTGCCGGACCAGTTTAAATTGTACAAGCTGCAGGTTCAAGTCTTCTGTTGGTGCGGGGATTGCCATCAGGCCACGCAGTTTTAACCTGGGCAGCGTCTGTATGGCTGTAGCCAGCGCTTCCAGGTCAGCGGGCAGTACGCCGCTTTTGCTATCTTCGTTGCTCACGTTGACCTGTATGCACACCTGAAGCGGCGGCAACTCATGCGGGCGTGAATCGTTCAGGCGCTGTGCGATTTTCAGGCGGTCTACACCATGCACCCAGGCAAAGTGCTGGCTGATAGGCTGCGTCTTGTTACTTTGAATCGGGCCAATAAAGTGCCATTCTATGTTCAGGTCAGCGAGTTTGGCCTGTTTATCCAGTGCTTCCTGCAGATAGTTTTCGCCAAATACGGTTTGCCCGGCAGCATAAGCTTCACGGATTGCAGATGCAGGCTGCGCCTTGCTGACGGCAACCAGTTTTACCTGCTGCCGGAACTGGCTGGATGCTTGTGCCGATTGAATAGTTGCTAGAATATCTTGCAAGCGGTTGCTAATTATGGTCATAATTCACCAAGCCTAGTTTATACACATATAACAATCAAAAATTATAACAGGAGCAGGTTGTGGACATCTCGGATTTACTCGCATTTTCAGTTAAAAATAAAGCTTCGGACCTGCATCTTTCCGCCGGGCTGCCACCGATGATCCGCGTGCATGGCGATATTCGCAAGATTAATGTTCCTGCCATGGACCACAGCCAGGTGCATGACATGGTGTATGACATCATGAATGATGGTCAGCGCAAGGTGTATGAAGAGCATCTGGAGTGTGACTTTTCGTTTGAAATTCCCAACCTGGCACGTTTCCGTGTCAATGCGTTCAATCATAACCGCGGTGCGGGTGCGGTGTTCCGTACCATTCCATCCAAAATCCTGACTTTAGAACAATTGAATTGTCCCTCTATTTTTAAGGAAATCGCAGAAACCCCGCGTGGTATCTGCCTGGTGACCGGGCCTACCGGTTCAGGTAAATCCACTACGCTGGCTGCGATGATCGATTACATCAATGATAATGAATATGGCCATATCCTCACGGTTGAAGACCCGATTGAGTTTGTGCACCAGTCCAAAAAATGCCTGATTAACCAGCGTGAGGTCGGGCCGCATACGCTTTCATTTAACAATGCCCTGCGTTCGGCACTGCGTGAAGACCCGGACGTGATTCTGGTGGGCGAGATGCGCGACCTGGAAACAATCCGCCTCGCGCTGTCAGCCGCTGAAACCGGGCATATGGTGTTTGGCACCCTGCATACCAGCTCTGCTGCCAAAACCGTAGACCGTATCATTGACGTGTTCCCGGCGGCAGAAAAAGAGATGGTGCGGTCTATGCTTTCCGAATCTTTACGTTCTGTGATTTCGCAGACACTTTTAAAAACCAAAGACGGCCAGGGCCGCGTGGCTGCACATGAAATCATGATAGGCACGCCTGCGATTCGTAACCTGATTCGTGAGAATAAGATTCCGCAGATGTATTCAGCGATCCAGACCGGGCAGAACGTAGGCATGCAGACTTTGGACCAGAACCTGCAGGAACTGGTCAAGCGCGGTGTGATTTCAGCGGTTGAAGCGCGCTCCAAGGCGGCGAATAAAGATTCTATTATCGGTTAGCGTCTGGTTTTGCAATTGAAGCAATAAAAATAGAGGTGCCAGCATAATGATGGCTGGTAAAAAAACAGGGTAGGAAAGAGGAGTTTTATAGTGCAAAGTCAGATGGAAAAAGGCCAGGCCGAAAAGTTTGTATTTGATTTGCTGCGGTTGATGCTGGCAAAGAAAGCATCCGATATGTTCATTACAGTGGGCTTTCCGCCGGCAATCAAGATCGACGGCAAGGTAACGCCTGTCAGCAGCCAAAAACTTAGCCCGCAGCAGGCACGCGAAATAGCGCGTTCCATCATGAATGATAAACAGGCTGCGGAGTTTGATGCGTCCAACGAGTGCAACTTTGCCATCGGTATTCCCAATGTCGCACGTTTCCGTGTGAATGCATTTGTCCAGCGCGGCTCGGTTGGCCTTGTGTTCCGTACCATTACTACCAAGATTCCAGAATTTGAGGAGTTGGGTTTGCCTGAGGTGCTGAAAGACGTGGCCATGACCAAGCGTGGCCTGGTGATTTTTGTCGGCGGTACCGGTTCAGGTAAATCAACCTCATTGGCGGCGATGGTAGGTTACCGTAACCAGAACAGTTATGGGCATATCATCACGATTGAAGACCCGGTTGAGTTCGTGCATGAGCACCGTAATTGTATCGTTACCCAGCGTGAAGTAGGTGTAGATACCGATAACTGGCAGATTGCCCTTAAAAATACCCTGCGTCAGGCACCTGATGTGATTCTGATTGGCGAGATTCGTGACCGTGAAACCATGGATTATGCCGTTGCATTTGCGGAAACCGGCCACCTTTGCATGGCTACGCTGCATGCTAACAGCACCAATCAGGCGCTGGACCGTATCATCAACTTTTTCCCTGAAGAACGCCGCCATCAGTTGCTGATGGATTTATCATTAAATGTGAAGGCCTTCGTTTCGCAGCGCCTGATTCCTAAAAAAGAAGGCAAGGGCCGGGTTGCGGCGATGGAAGTGATGCTGAATTCACCGCTGATTTCAGATTTGATTTTCAAGGGTGAAGTGCACGAGATTAAAGAAATCATCTCAAAATCCCGAGAGCTGGGCATGCAGACATTTGACCAGTCATTGTTCGACCTTTATGAGGCAGATGTCATCTCTTATGAAGATGCGCTGCGTAATGCAGACTCAGTTAATGACCTGCGCCTGAAGATTAAATTGGAAGGCAAAGGCGCACATGAGAAAGATTTGAATGCAGGCCTGGATTCACTGGGTATTGTTTAGGTCTTTTTGCAGTACTGGTACGCTGGTATGACGAATAAGCTGAATCGCTACATCATAGGATTATTTTAGGTAATAGCTATATGTTCAGAACTTGAATATAAGTAATGCTAAATAACAATTTTTTTGTCCACGAAACTCACGAAATACACGAAAATAAAACTATAAAGATAAATAAATTTCTATTTGGTCTTGTTCGTGCTTTTCGTGAGTTTCGTGGATAAATGCTTTTACAGGCCGTGTCTTTTAATATCCTAAAGCCCTTGCTTCATGATAGAACAGAAAGTTTACTACCCAGGCTAAGTCTTTGCCTGAGGGGGCAGTTTATTTTATAGCTATTCCAGGCAGTAGTGGGTTTTCGTCGGTATGACAGGATTTAAGTTTAGAGCAATTAATTGGTGGCATATGGCAATAAAAAAGCGCTGAAATTATCAGCGCTTTTTTATTGGCGTGAGGTTTTTAAAACTTACTGCTGGTAAACCACCTGGCCATGCACCAGTGTCGCTTTCACTTTCCCTGCGAGTTCCAGGCCGGTAAACGGTGTGTTCTTGCCTTGGCTCCGTAATGCCTGCGGGTTGATAGCCCAGTACTCGCTTGCGTCGAATACGCATAAATCTGCATCACTGCCCGGGCTTAAATCGCCGGCAGGCACATTTAGTATCTTTGCCGAGGCCTGGGTAATCAGCCCGATTGCCTGCAGCAGGCTGACTTTTTCCTGCACTGCCCATTTTAGCGTGAGCGGCAGCAGCAGTTCCAGGCCGGTTGCACCTACTTCTGCTTCAGCAAACGGTGCCAGTTTTGCGTCATCATCTACCGGTGTGTGATCTGAGCATATCGCATCGATGGTGCCGTCTTTCAGGCCGGCACTGAGCGCTTCTTTATCGCGCTGTGTACGTAGCGGCGGCTTAAGGTGGCAATTGGCGTCGAAGTAGGCAATGTCATGCTCGGTCAGATGCAAATGGTTGGCACTGACATCGCAGCTGATTTTTATGCCCTGCTTTTTGGCAGCGCGAATCATGTCTACGCCTTCAGCTGTAGACAGTCGGCTGATGTGCACCTTGGCGCCGGTTTCTTTGGCAATGCGTAGGATGCTGGCTAGTGCCAAAGCCTCAGCTGCGCTCGGAATGCCTTTCAGGCCAAGTCTGGTCGCTACTTCGCCATCGTGTGCTACGCCGTTTGCAGCCAGAAACGGCTCTTCAGCGTGTAGGAACAAGGTGAAACCGAATGTTGCTGCATATTCCATGGCGCGCCACAGCACCTGCGTGTCTGTGATGGCAACATTGGCCTGCGAGAAGCCGACGCAGCCGGCAGCAAACAGTTCATTCATTTCAGACAGAGCCTTACCCTGCAGTTGCCTTGTCAGCGCGCCTAGCGGGTAAACATGGGCAAGCCCCTGCTGTTTGGCGCGGTGTTTGAGCATCTCCACCAGGCCAGGTTCATCCAGCACCGGGTCGGTATCCGGCGGGCAGGCCAGGCTGGTCACGCCGCCTGCAACTGCCGCCTGTAATTCGCTTACGAGCCTTGCTTTGTATTCATCACCCGGCTCGCGCAGACGGGCAGACAGGTCTACCAAACCGGGGCAGATGGTCAGCTTTTCTGCTTCGATGGTCTGGTTGGCACTGAAGCCACCCGGACATGTGCCGAGAGCGATAATCTTGCCGGCAGCGATATACACATCCAGCTTGCTGTCGATATTGTTTTTAGGGTCAATCACGCGACCGTTTTTTATATGTATTTTCATTACGCGCCTCCTGCTTGGCCGGCCGGGCTGCCGCCGGCCAGGATTGCCATGACTGCCATACGGATTGCGATGCCGTAAGTGACCTGTGGCAGAATCACTGACTGCTTGCCATCGGCGACGGTGGAATCGATTTCCACTCCGCGGTTCATAGGCCCCGGGTGCATCACAATGGCATCCGGCTTGGCGAGCTTTAGTTTTTCCTGCGTCAGGCCGTAGGTTTTAAAGTATTCCTGCGTACTGGGCAGCATGGCGCCGCTCATGCGTTCGTTCTGCAGGCGCAGCATCATCACTACATCGACATCTTTCAAGCCTTCTTCCATGTCGTGGAATACATGCACGCCCAGTTTTTCCACTTGGGCCGGCAGCAGTGTCTTCGGTGCGATGACGCGCACTTCCGGTACGCCGAGCGTGGTGAGCGCGTGAATTTCGGAGCGGGCCACACGTGAGTGCAGCACATCGCCTACAATCGCAATTCTTAAATTGTGCAGGTCTGGTTTGTATTTGCGGATGGTAAACACATCAAGCAG